>Ga0214917_10000956_pt1 | contig 37858 bp, 59 predicted proteins | sample LL_1208_BB_MetaG_FD_177983 | JGI IMG/M metagenome (GOLD analysis project Ga0214917, IMG submission 177983) | Freshwater microbial communities from Lake Lanier, Atlanta, Georgia, United States - LL_1208_BB | ecosystem: Environmental > Aquatic > Freshwater > Lake | place: USA: Georgia | collected... | reverse complement strand
ACTGGTGCTTCGGCTTCTTCAACATCCCAAGGATAATCCCAATCCAAAACTTGAATGTCAATTACCTTGCTACGGTCATAAGATTCGTTGCCTAAGTCTCGTGCTTCTTCCAGCGTTTCTGCTTCAATGACATAACACATTGCGACTTCTATTGTTTGGTGAACGATGAACTGTTTCACTGTGTTTCCCTCTTTCCTAAAACATCATTTGCGTAATTTACTATTCCTGAGTTTAACTCCTCAGTAAATACATTCCACAAGTAATCCGACGACAAAATATATTGCCCTAGTTGGTCAAACTGTTCGTCGGTGAATGTTGAAGCCAGTTTGTACGCATCGCTGTCATACCCACATTCCAATCGTTGCTCTACTTCTTCACGCAATGCTTTCCCACTGAAAGCAATAGAGTTTCCGTAATTCAACTCATTGTCAGTAAATGTTTGTATTGCCGTGCCGTACTTGGTGCCAAGTTCTGATGCTGTGCCATCGTTGCCACTTTCAAGCCACTCATCCCACAACTGCTGACCAATGGCATCAAGTTTGTCTAAATCCACTACGACACTGCTGGTCAAATCGCACACCGTGCCATCTTCTACATTTATGATTACTTTTGACATAACGACACCAAATCTAAAAACGCAACTGCCATGTCTTTGGCTGATGATGCGTATTTCTCATCAGGGTAAGCAAGTTTGGCTGCTTTTTCAAACTCTTTTTCAAATGGGCTGTGAAACTCATCTTTATTTATTCCGTAATAACGATTACATCCACCGTTACCTTCATTCTCAACAAATATGATTGGTTTGCCATCTTTGTACAGTTTGGCTTCCCAATGGTTGCCTCTGCGGTGGTTGCGGGAATGAACGATTACAAGTGCGTAAGGTTTTAATGGTGTTAAGTTTGTTGGAACGCACCAGTTTGACCACACATCATTGTTCAACCGTGTTTGTATTTCTTCTGTTGGTGTTACCAACTGCTTCTTCGTTTTTGTTGTCATTTTGTTTCCTCCTCGTAATGACATTACACAACTATTTCTTCTTTGACAACCTGACTACTGAATAAAATCCAAATCAATAGAATAAAGGTGGACAAGTTCGCCATCTTTAGTTTTCATGGCGTAGTAAGCACCATCATCGTCTTGCTCACCAAGTTCATTGACACAATAAGCAAACTCCATGTCTGCAACTTCTTCTGCATCATAAAAGTTGTCATTGTTGTTGGCTGGAATCTTCAAACCTTCTGCTACTAAATCACAACGCATTCTGACTAACATTTTGTCCTTCTTTCTAATGTATTTGGTCTCGCTCATTGTTATACCTCTAAAGCGTTTATTTCGTTTGAAATAGATTCCATGTCAAACCCGTAATGCTCGTTCAACAATTCTATTGCAACGGCTGTTGCCTGCTCTTCGTCTTTTGCTGAAACAGTTGTTTGCAAAGTAAAGTAATCACCTGCAAACTCTACTGTCCATATATTTTTTCTTTTCATTTTGTTTCCTCCTTGCATTGACATTACAGAACTATTTTGCGTTTGACAACCTCTGTTGTCGTTTAATTCTTGCTCGTTGTTTTTGGGTTGTTCCTCCCCATATACCAACGCAGTTGTTGTCCAATGCGTACTCAAGGCAAGCCTTTTTGACTACGCAAGTCTCACAGAACCATAACGCCCGTTCAGTGGATTGACCTTTCTTAATCACAAACACATCTTTCGGTACATCTTTGCAATTTGCCCACTGCCTCCACACTGGGTTTTGTTTTTCAATCACTGGGTTTAGAAACCAGTCAAGGCTTGTAGCAGTCATTTAATCCTCCTCAATTTGATTGATAAAACCAAAGCACGCACCATCGCTGTCTGTTGCTTGAAACGAATACCCAACGGGTGCGATGGCATCCATTGCATCAAAAAGTTCTGTGAGCATTTGATTCACATCATCAGGGTCGGCATTGTCCCAGTCTTCTGTGAAAATGTCTTCCCATGTATTGTAAAAATCTTGGGCAAAGTTTGTGTTTGTTTCGTACAGAACTTTGAACAAATTATTCATCAAATCCTGTGGTCGCAAAGTTCCGTCAGAAACTATTACGCCCTTCCACTCGTCACCAAGTTGGTTAAGTTGAAACAATGTCATCTAAGTGCCTCCTGCAACTCTTCGTAATCAGAATCTAACCATTCTTTAAACAATTCAACATCTTCTGTTTTAACTGCAACGGTCATTGCCGTGCTAAACACATTGCTTGTGCGATCAGCGATCAAAGCCACAGGACAAGGAACTGTTATTTTCATATCACACAAATCTTGGCACCACTTATTGAACTTCTGTTTTCGTATTGCAGTTGCGTCATCCCAACCACCAGTTGTCCAACCATCCATAACCATGTCCCACCCCTTTAGTTTTGTTTCGGTGTACCCTCGCCAAGCGTCTGTTGAAACCCAACTATGTGAAACCCATTTAGGGTCAATGGTGTCGTCGTATGCCAAATCGTCACCGTATTCTGTCATGCGAACGTGTTTGCCGATGAAGTACAAACGAACACCTTCTAAAGTGATGATTCGCAAAGTTGATGCATACTGCATATCTGATTCTTCACACATACGACACAATGGTGCTTCTTGTGAGTGACTCCAACCAATGTCGTCGGTTGGATATTTCTCGTTGCAATCGCAGCAAGTTTCTAAATTGTCTTCCATTACTCCTCCTTAACTTTTTAAGTTTGCGATTAAATCTTTTAGTTGGCTTTCATTGACCAGCGTAGAAAGAACGCCAATCAATGCTTCTACGGCGTTGTCACCGAAACGGTTACGGACAACTGTGTTTAGTTCGTTGAGTAGTTCTGCTTCACTCATACGCCCTCTTCATACTTCTCGTAGGGGACAACCATTTCCCAATCAGACCACGGTTCTTCGGTAACGAAATAACCAATGCGATTAACACGGTTGCGACCAGCAACTATGTATGTGCCATCTGCACCATCTACCCAAGTCCAAACATGGTTATGGGGTTGCATATAAACAAACTCAACTTCTTGCCCATAAGTTTCAAACAGGGTTGTTTCTTCTTCAGATACGAAGTGATTGGTTATTGGCTTGTACCATTTTTCCCACACTTCAACTTCATCACAAATTGTTGTCATTGTGTACCTCCTTCTATAGGTAGTTATGACATTACAGGTCGGTGACCTCTTTTGCAACTTTCTTTTTTGAAGTTTCTATTAAGGGTTTCCAGTTGGATTGATGACTACTGTTACCGCACCTATGCATCGGTGGTTCTGACAGTTTTACAAATACGGTTAGAACTTCGTCACAATCGGGACAGTTGTAATTAATTGTCGGCATTTCACTCCTGAGTTATTTACAGGATGTCGCCCATGCGTACCAGCCACATCCGTGTTTGTCTTGTCCATACTTCCACACTTCTAGGGCAGAAAGCAAGTTTAGGTATGGGTCATACAAATCGCGTATGTTATTTACCGCGTTTTGGCTTTGTAGGTAGCCTTTGGGGTAATAGGTCGTGGATTTAACCCAAAAAGCGTTTAACTGGGTCAAACCCAATGAGCCTTTGATGCCATCTACCGTGTTGGGGTCATCACTGTTCAAGGCTTTGGGCAAACATCGGCTCTCTCGGTACATGATCATGTCCAAAGTGGGCAGTTCTTTAATTGCCCAACCAGCATCTACGGCTGTTTGCCACCATTGTGGGCATTCAGCGTCGGGAGGGATTACTAGCCTTTTTTTGGCTGGCAAGGTAGCCAGTGAAGCCATTGGTGGCTCAACCATTACATAACTTTTCGCTTCGGGTGCTTTTTGTGTACTGATTTCTTTTGGGGTCGTTATGCCTATGACAGTTGCTGTAAGCAAGTTTGAAATGAGCATAAAGACTACGAAAGGAACTTTGAACATTCATCATCCTTTGGTCGGTTAATAAAAAAGACCCTACAAATTACATAGGGTCGTGCCTGCTAAAGGCTTGTTACTAGTTTACCCCATCAGAAGGGTTAAACAACCTATTATGGACATTTTCAATGTCTGTCAAACCCTTACCCACTTTGGGATACAGAGATTTATCTAGTTTTGTGTTAAAAACTTTTTCATGATTTGAGACACAATCAGAACAACGGCAACTTTGTCTAAAACGTGCAACAGTGCCGTGGCGAGCAAGATGCTTGTCCGTTTTGTTTAAATAGGATGATCGCTCTTGTGGAGTTAAGCCACCCCACATTCCATAAGTTTCTTTTGCGCCCGTTTTCAAACACTCTTTCCATACCGGACACGATGCACAAACCGTTACAGCAACGTCGTAATAAATCTGATGATTCTCATGCTCAACTGGTGGAAACCATAAGTCCCCGTGTAAGCCTCTACATTGCGCTTTTGTTACCCAATCAGGAGTTTCCATCAACCAAAGACTCTCTGTAAAGGACTAAAGCAATTATTGAATAAGCGGCTAAGTCCATTAAAGAATCTTCAATGCCTTCATTGACTAACGCACTGCCCTTTGCAGCGTTTTGTAACCTTACAACTTTGTCGTTGGCTCGTATAAGTGTTCCAATCCATGCTGGTACACCCCATTGTTCTGATGAGCGAACATTGCCAAGAGTGTCTATGCCGATGCCGTAATCTCTTCCTTTCTTGTCATGCAACAATGCCATTTCTTCAAGCACTTGAAAAAACATTGGGTGTCCATGAAGGTTTTCAAATCGTTTGCTCATACGTCGGGTCCTGATTCAAGCCAGTTTGATAGATCGTCTAAGTAGTAAAAGATGGGGATACCTACTTTTTTAGCCTCAACAATTTCCCTGTCTGCACCTTGTGACAGTCCATCAATACGCAAAAGAGCATCACAACGACGCATCATCAATAAACAATACTCTGACCAAAATGCTGGTTCGTGTGGTATTACCGTATTCCACAACATTGTTAAATGGGGCAAAATCGGCATACACACACCTGAGGTGTATAAGTCGTCTGCAATCCTAATTGCCTTGTTGGTGTTCTCTATGGGGTCAGGAAAAGCATAGGGAGCAGAAATGTAGACATGGGGCAACAACAAGTGTGCCAACATCCTTAAACCACTTCTCTCGTCTTCGCTTAGATTAGGGTCACTAATATCTTCAGAATAATTACGAATTGTGTAACCAGATTTTTCTATCATTGTGTCCTTATGGTGTTACATGTTATTTAATGGCTTTTGTATTCCAGTCTGAAATTGCCCGAATTAAAGACACTAGGTGACCAGTGAGGTCTTCACCGTCTTCCAATGCCTTACAGTATTTATTAGTTTGAGTGATGACAGGCTGTGCATACGCTAGTTTCTGTAAAAGAACATCAACCAATTCTCGTAGTTCGGCTTTGTCTTCGTTTGCCCGTTCTAAGGAAGTTTGCAAATCTTGGATAACAGCATATTCGTACATAGTGTCTATTCCCATGATTTCCTCGCTTTCTATAGGGTACTTATCAAATGTACCTTATATTTACGGGGTTTGTCAATTATCCTCGCTCAAGTCCAATATTTCAGAGTACATTACATCACTTTGTTGGGCGTTAAAACCCCCGCCTGTCAAACGTTTTGTTGAGTCACCGACGTTTGCACCAAACAGTCTGCTCAACACCCCACTACTGCCTCGTGCCTCAACTTCCAACCTAACCATGTCTCTTGTGTCAGATATGTCTTTAAACTTTTCAACAAAAGAAAACAACCTATCAATCTCGTCGGATAGGGCTGGGTCAAGACCTTGACCTTCCAATTCTTCAGCAAATCGGGCAAACAAAACACGACTTACCTGCATCTCTAACATTGCCCTCAAAGCGGACTGTAATTGGTCTTTTGTTTTGATCTCAATCGGCAACTTAAAACCACATTCCGCATTCTCACGAAACGCAGGACAACGTGACGAGAGATAGCAATTATTACACTGCCTTAAAAGGTTAGAATTATACCTAATTGTAGATACTGTTTCTATGCTAATTTCCCCATCTTCCCCTTGTTCTGCAAGGGTTTCGGCTAATGGGCTTGCGTACTGCTCAACGCCCATTATTGGTAACACGACTTTTTCGTTTTCGTGCCGCTTTTCTACCCCCCTTATAGCAATATTGTCACCCCCTCGTGCCACATTTTGCAAACTTTGATTTTGCGTGAAATTATTGATATCAGGGTCATTTTCAGATAGACCTAATTCTTGTTCGTCATCGTCTTTTGGAGGGTCATAGACCCCAAAAGTTTGACTTTCCCACGCTTTCCAAGATTTAATTGCAAGTTTTGCTACCTCATTGTTGTCGTCTTGGATGATGGCATCCATGTCAATGCCTAACCTCATAATGTCGGCACGGTGTTTTTTGCGAGAAGACTCTTTTTGCTGGGCTGGATACCGTCTTAAACCATGCCCATCCCATACTTGGGTTTCGCCGTACCGGACAGCACTAGTCCATGAACCCACTACAGCCGAATCCCAAGCAAGGGTTTCAAGTACGTCGGGTTTTGAGGAAACTGCTATAAGTTTTGCATCCCACCTTGTCATGGCATTTCTAATCTTGGATATGGTTTTACCGTTTACGGCTTTATCACTGATCGCTGCTTTTCCGTATTTTTGGCATAGCCAAGACAGGCGTTCCATATCTTCGGGGTCGTTCCATAGTGGAATGTATCGTTCACCCATCCAAGAACCGTCATAATCAGGGCGACCAATTACATGGGTCAAAGTTTCGTAATGCTCCCTAACAAAAGCGTCGTAACGATTGACATCTTCATCATTTTCAGATGTATACAGAACTAACTCCCCGCCATTGAACATAGTTGGCAGGTCTAATTGTTTCTTTTTAGGTATGGCAAGATGGGTCAAATTGACGGCAAACCGTGTTACCCCAGAAAATATAAGCAAAGACCTAAAAGACGATTTCTCTGAGTTTGCAAAATAAATCTTCATTTTTGCTCTTTTTCTGCTCTGTAAATGGTTTGTACTTCTATTTCTCTAACTAAATCATCCCACAGTTGGTGCTCACGCTGTTTGTTTTCACGCCATTCTGGTCGCACAAAAGCAGGCAAACCAACAAGTAGAGACGGTATGGCATCTTCCATCACAAGTTTTACAGTACGTGGATTGGAATCCACAAACCAATGAATCTTTCCATAAATGGCATTAAAATCACGTACACGGTCACGTATATCTTCGGGTTTTGTAGATTCAATGACATCTATATGGGCGTATTTATAGCCTTCTAATTTTGCCCAACCTTCAATTAAATCTGTCCTAGTTGTACCTGTAGCCATAATGATCAAGTTGCCATGGTATTGGTTGTATAGGGCATGCCATAGTTTTCTAGACTCATTAGCTGGTTGTCGTGCGCCAATAGACATGGATTTGTCCGTTGTTGGGTATGCCAACACGTCAAAAGTAACAATGAGCATTAGTTATTACCGACGTCTATGTCGTATATGCCCAATTCTTTACGTTCTTTGTGGGCAACGTAAGATGCGCATGGGCAATACATGCATAAGTATTGTCGTTTGTTTTTTGGGACACCAGTTTTGCGACCAATGGTTTTGGATTCATCACACCAATCAATGCAGAAATCTTTTGGTCTATCGTGTTTGTTAAAGCAACGCATTGCATCTACTTTTAGTTCATCACGGAAATCACTAATGTATAAATCGTGCGATTTTAATTCATTTTTAATGGCTGTTTCAGCGTCAAGTTTGCTTGCTGTTTCTTTGTCAGTTCTAAAAATCATGCCACGCCACATTTCGTGGTCAGGGTTTCTTGCCTTGTGCCTTTCAAGAATGTCAATAAGTTCCATATCGTATTCGGGTTCGCCTTGGTACGGGCGCATTTTGTACATTACTGCCCCACTCTTTTTACCCGATGGTTCTTCTCGCCAACATACAAGTAGGCGATGTTCTTGCTCGTTAGTAAACTCTTTGGGTTCCATTTAATGCTACTTTCTTGAATTATTTACAAATGTGGTCTTGTGTCCTCAGGGTTAATCGTACCATTTCTATTTAACTCTTCTTGCACATTTGGGTGCAATACTAACAGTTTTCTAAGGGTGTGGGCATCCTGTGGTGCAAGTTTAGAAGGATCAATTGATTCATGCAACAACCCTAAAGCCTGAGAATACTGACCTATGGTTGCATCGCTAAGAGAAGAAAAATGTTCAAAAGCAGAAGGCGTTTTTGGATGAATTTTTTGTAATTTAGCTGGGTGCATTGCAATAGATAGTTGTTGGGACAAGTGTGAACCTAAATCGTTATTTATTTTAGATTGTTTGTATTCGTTTAAATTAACGATTTTGCCCATAGCGGATTACCAACCGTCAGTGTTTTTGTTAAACTTTCTTGGAGCCTGCACGCCGTCATTATCTTTGGCTGCTTGTTCTGCCTCATAAGCATCGTCATCCATCATGTCTTGGGCAGTAGCCTCAATGATTCTAAAATCTTTGTGGTCTTCTAAGGGTGTGTCGTAAGTTGTTATGTGCCCACCTTGTTCTAATTTACGACGAGCTTTAATTAAGTAAACAGAATCAAAATCTACTTTGCGGTTTTTGTTATATCGTTCGTCTTCGCCTTTAGCCATTGGTATCTCCTTGATCGTTTTCTCCGTGTTCGTACCACATGTCTTTAGGTGATTCATATTGAGTATCGTATGCATAATCTGCTGCATCATTATCATCAACAGAAAACGTAGTTTGAGAGGTTGTGTGGTGACCTTCAACCAAATCATAACCATGGCGGTCTGCCTCAGCACGACGAAATTCCAAATTGTTTGCTCCTAAAGCATACATGGTTGCAGCAATAGGTTTTCCTGTTGAACGACTGCGCCAATGAAACGGAATCATGTTTAGTCCCTGAGACACTCCAGATGATTCAATATGGGTGACTTTTCCGCTTGCGCCAATATCAACAATGTCAGGTGTGTTTTCGTTAGCCATACCTACATTGTACCAAGGATTGCTTGGTTAGCTCCACTTTCTTATTTCGCCGTACTGAACCATTTGTTCATTTAACATATTGGCGTGGGCTAAAGCTTCATGATGACGTTCGTAAGGTTGAGTCACATTGGCAGGTATCTCGGTTTTATCCCTTTTGCCCAAAGTAGTTCTGCGATGTATGCGATATTCGCCGTTTGTTTCGGGCACAACAAAGAAATGACCACCCGGAACACCTTTAGCATGATGCATAATTGTTTTTGGGTCAGGAGCGGTGTCTACGTATTCTCTTACGCGGAATTTGTTACGCGATTTAGCCCAAGTAGGACGACGATCTCTATCTGAGTAAGCCATGAGGCTTACGAACTTAAAATTGGATCGTTTTCAGCCAATGGTGAACGTGGAACAAAGTTGTATTGTTCGTTAAGCACCATTGTTAATTTTGTGGGGCAGTGCATGTCAAGCTCACCACCACGATTTGGGGTTGTATTTTTAAAAGTGCCGTCAGTAGCACCTAACCGAAGATCGGCATTTTGAGAGCGAGATGTGTTTACAGCCATAATATTAGTTTATCACTTTCTTTAAGAAAAGTTTCCGCCTACAGCCATTTTGTTCTTTAGTTTTCCAATACTTTGGGTCATTTCAACGTTTCCAGTTGATTGTGGAGTTTTTGCAACTCTTGGTTTTCGTGCTATAGGAGATTCAGCTCTTTCCGGACGGTTTGGGTTCCTTCTACCATAGTTAGGATTTGCTGCTTTTTTCTCTTCTCGTTTAGCTGCAGTTGCTGCTTTTTGTTCAGCCGTTCTAGGTTGCCGTGGGTTATTTGTAGGAGCAGGAGCAGAAGTAGGTGTGTTAGTTAAATTTTGAGTTTGTGTATTAGCTATGTTCTGATCACCAGCCACAGCAATTTTACTATTTACAGCACGTTTGTTTTGACTGTAATCGTTTATAGTTCCAGTATTTGCCTCTCCAAATTGAACTACACCTGGAGTTTGAGCTTTGGCAATTCTTTCCATGGCATCAACGTCATACTCAACTTCTCCACCACGTCCACCACCTCCCATGCGGTTGTACATAATGTTGTAGGGATTAAGTGGGGAAAAAATGCCCGCAGTCATATCTGCTTTTTTGGGTGCTTGTCCAGAAATACCAAAATCTTTGCCACCAGCACCACTACTACCTACGCTACCCAGTGGTTTTCCGGGAGTTCCCATTTCTACGTCTCTTGGGTTGCGACCAGTGGCATTGTACAACGGTGCAACAGGGTTACTACCAAACTTGTCAGAAGCCATGACTACAGTTTACTCTATTACCAAAGGTTATTCATAGAATAACGGCCCGAACCTGTAAAGGCGTCGTCATTCATCTGTGCCCTAGTAAGCATATTGACTGCTCCAGACACCCATGAACGATAGGTTGGGGCGTTTCTATCAACAGACAAGATGTCCATAACTCCAAGTTCTTGTTTGATAAAACCTCTGCGCTCTGGTGATAACTGTTGGGGTACAACAGGACGAGTTTGACGAATTGTTTTTGGATCTGAAATAGCCGATTCAAGAGCCATGTCTACAAGCATTTCTTCACGAGTTTGCCATGGTCGTGTGCGAGCAACATTTTGAGACATTATTGACCTTTATGCCCAAGTGTTTAAGTAAGGATCAAATGGTTGCTGTTTGTTCTTTCCTTTATTTTTAGCAAAGTGATCGGCTGCGGCATGGTAATCTGCCCAATCCTCAGGACTGCTGTGTAAATTAGGTTTTGAGCGAGTAGTACCATCAGGTCTAGCGTAAATAGCATCTCTACTTACTTTACGTTTTGGGGTATGTCGTTCGTCTTTACCGCCAGCCATTAGTAACCTGCTCTTACATTCTTCTTTGCTTGCCTTGTGGCTCCCCATTTAGTTTTCTTTTTGTTAGCGTTGTCTATATACATAGTTTGTGTGCGGGTTCTATCGCTAGGTGCTGTAAGAAATGTTGGGAAATAACCTTTTTCTCCAGCTTTAGTCTGATACCCAACCTCAACCGAAAGTAAATTTGGATCATCTTTTAAATTAGAACCTTCAGGCAAATCTTTAGATGGAGTTCCTACATATCCATAAGGTCGTAATCTTGTTACAACGCGCTTTGGATCGTTGCGTGTATCTTTACCCTTAGCCATTACTTTTTCCTATTCGTAGGACGACCACCACGAGAGGCATTTTGTGCTCGTGGATGTGATGACGTTGCCGATCCGGTTGTGCTTGCAGTAATACCAGCTTTTGTTGAACGTGCTTTTCCAGATGTGGTTGCTGTAATTCCGCCACCACTATTCTTTAAGTTTTGATTGTGCACATTACCTATATTCATGTCTCCACCAACAGACACATTGCTATCGGTAGAACGTTTGTTAATGCTGTAATCATTCATAGTTCCAGTGTTTACATCTCCGTAAGCTTGTCCAGCTTGTTTTGATGCTGGAGGTGTCGGTGGTGGTGTTGGTGCGTAGCCACCTCCTCCTGCTGGAGGTGTCGGTGGTGCACCTGCGCCAGCGCTTGCTCCTGGTCGTGACGAGAATGAACCCATGCGACTACGCAAACGGCTCATAAATCCAGGTTTGTCTGATTTTGGCATCTTGCCATCTTTAGTTGGTGTAACCATGACCGTCGGTTTTGAACGTGGTGTTGGATTGGATGGCATTTCACCCTTGTCACTTGGGTCTTTGCTAACACCAGATGTTGCTAATTCTTTAATGCGTGCTGTGCGAGCCTCATCTTTTTCTCGTCGTGTTTCAGGCATTTCTGTTGTAATGTCGTTTTGTCTGAAAGCGGGACCAGATTTTCCACTTGTGCCTTCTGCACCTGCACGAAGTTTTGAAGGCTTTACAGGACCAGCTTTTTCTCGTTGTTCTGCAACACTTCCAAACTTGTAACCAGGATTTCCTGGTGGTGGATTCTTTTCTCGTTGCTCTGCAACACTTCCAAATTTTGGACGGTCTGAGTTTTTGTTTTCATACTCTCGTTTGTCAAATTCTCTGTCGGCGGCTCTTTGCCCCTCAGCAGTTTTTGGGTCTGAATAGTCACCGTAGCCAATTGGAGGCGTCAACCTAGAAGATGGTTTAGGAGTACCTTGTTTGTCACCTTTACTTGCAGGTGTACCAATTGGGTTGCGTTCTTTAGCTTTACCTACGGCATCTTGTGCTTTAGCACCTGCAGCTTCCACAGCATCAACTTTTTTAGATGCACCCTTCTTTTTTGCAGTTGTTTTCTTCTTTGCCATTTTGCTCTCCTTAGCTTTCTGCGTATCTTCTTCAAGTGCTTTCTTGTTTTCTGGAGTCATGCTTTTAGCGGCTGCTTTTCTTGTTTTAGTAGCCATTTCTGTATTCCCAGATTTTTCTTGACGCCTAGCTTCGGATTCGTAAGCTGCCCCAATTTTTTCAAAAGGAGTTTTAGGTGTGGATTTCTTTTTTTCAGCCATGATTACTTAAAGTTTATCAGGTTCAACGCCAAGTTGGTTTTAATTGGCGCAGTGTTGCCCGACGTTCTGCATCAATGTATTCTTGGTTTTGTTGCTCCATTGTGCGTGGAATTCCTTTTGGTCCAACCTTACCGTCATTTGTAAGAACCACAGGCATAGCTCCCGGTGGAGCAAACTTCATACCTTTATCTTGGTAGGCAATACCTGTCCACAAATTAAACTCATCAGGCCAAACATAATCACCTGGGTTCACTCGCTCACCTTTGTGCACGCCACGAGAATATTGTCGGGCATTTTGGCGGCTTAAAGTTCCTAAAGTCTTGTCTTGTCGGCGGTTAGACGACATAGTGCCAAGGTATCCGTCTGGATACGTGGTGTCCTGTAATGTACGGTAACCAGCAAGTTGATAATCCTTATTATTCCTAAAAACAGGCGCTGGACCAAACAGGGGTTGAGACGACATTTCTTGTTGAGAATTCGGGGTTTGCCAATCTGCAAATGATTGATTAGCCATTAGTTTCCTGCTTTGCTATGGTCAAATGAAGTCATGAAACCGCCTGCAGCCCCAGCAACCGATGAAATTGGGCGTGGCTTTACTTTACTAACAACTTTTTTAGTAGTTTTCTTTTTCTTAGTAGCCATTGCTACTCAGTCCAAACTGAAATCTTTCCAGCACCTGTTGGTCGTGGAATACCGTGCGGTGGGGCGTCGTCTCCTCGTGTTTCATCAATGTCAGTCATTGTTACTTTACGTGAAGGGTTATGTGATTGATCAATTTGACGACGGGCTTTTCTACCTTTGTACTCCGCCATGTCAACGACATTTTTCTTCATGCTTGGTTGGATGTAGCCCATGTTATTTCTTACTCCAAGGATTCGGGGCATTATATTCGTCAACACCCTCAAAGCCACCTTCAAGGTATGCTCTCTCCGTGCCACCTGGTTTAGCGTCTTGGCCGTATGTTTTATTACTGTCTAAACGATACCCTTCTTCCTTCTTTGCTTGTGCGTATTGCTTTCCACGTTTTGCAGAAGCTTCACGATATGCAGGGTCGTTAATGCCAGACTTCTCAATAGCTTTCTGGCTTTTCTTTGCGGCTTTGCGTGATTCTTTAGTTGGAGCAGGTGGCTCACTAGAAATCTTAACTCTATTTGTAGCTGGTGCTGTTACGCCGTGTGGATCGTCATATCGTCCACCGTGGGGTTTCTTGTGAAAAATGATGCCCATGTCTACCTCAGTACTGGTTTAAAAGAGATTGCTGAAATACTCTCTCCGTTCTCTCCAATAATATCATCAAACCCAATAATGAAATAAAGATCAAGACCTCGTGGGGCAACAAAGCCACGGGCAATTGCAGCCGCTTTTGCTGCTTGGTTTACAGCACTTGCGCCAATAGCGCGAATCTTTGGAAGATGCCCAGCGATAATGGATCGGGCAAGAATAGAGCCAACACTTTGAGGGTTGCTACTACCTGACACTTTTAAGACATCTTCAACCTTTTGATTAAGTTCTTGTGACATATAGACTCCTGTTTGTAAATCATACGGAAAGCCTATATTACCACGTTATGTGAATTTGGCGGATTTAAGTAATGTAACCATGTCTTCTAAGCGCATTACAGCATACGATTCACCTAATGCTGCTGCCCCTTTTCCGGGTCGCTTTACGACCAGCAAAGGCAGTCCTTTAGGCAATTTGGATGCTTGGGTTACCGTGTCATTTAACCATTCGCTCAATTTAAAAGACTTTTGGTTCTTGCATTGAATTGCTACCTCAGTAGCATCAGGGTGCTTAACCCCGTGGATATCTCCAGAATCGTTTTCTCCAGCCAAAGCAGTTCTTCTGGCATTAGGAAAATCTTTTTCTTTTAAGTAACCAACAATTGCTGTTTCAAACGATGTTCCTTTTGCTTTATGCTTGTTGCCCACTAATCCTCCAAAATGTCATAATTGGCGTAACTCATCAAAATTAACCTTTTGTCTGGTGATACACCAATCCATGTTGGGGCGTCGCTATCGCATAGACAACCTACAGTTCTGCGCTCATCATTAGAAAATACATGTCCGCAAGAGTTACAACGAATCTTCATGGCTAAGCAATAAACCTTGCAGCTCTATTTTCTTTTGGAGCAAGACTGATGCGACGACTTAACTCTCTTGACAAAACTTGTGCACCTCGTTCGCACCTATCAAAAACTGTTTCCACAAGCTTTCGGTATGCACGTGCTTGTGTGTACGCTTCTTGTTGTTTTTGTACTTTATCTTCTACATCACGTTTGGCTTTGGCAATGGTTACTAATTCTCCTTTGATTTTGTTTCCCCACTGTTCAATCAAAGTGCAAGCCTTTGTATATTCAAACGTGTTTAGTTCACGTTCTTCAACAATCTCAGCAGCAATCAATTGTGCTTGAGCGTAGTTAACCCAAGACATAAACTCAGAATACAAAGACATCAATTCAGCTTCTGAAATGTCACCAAGGTTTCGTGGAACTACTGGAAGTAGGCTGTGTGGTTTTTCAGGCAATGCAAAAGTTTTTAAAAATCTATTCATCTCTGGTGTTTCTTCTACAATCATCATTTGCTCCAACATGTGTTTTTATACGGGCAGTACTTACAACCATTGCAAGTCGCTGCTTCTGCCCAAGCTGGTCGCATGGGTGGAATCTTTTGTTGTAATGCTACTAACAAAATACGACAATTGTCAAGTATGGGCTGAACCAAATGGGGTAGATATTTGATTGAGAACTCTTTAACTTCTTGAGAAGGTTTCCATTCATAGATGAAAGTTAAGTCATGTATTCCAGTGCAATGCATGTACAACATACCTTGGCGAACATGGCTTGGAAATGGTTGGCGAATCTTCTTCCATAATCCGTCAATGCCCATGTTGGGGTTTTCTTCATATTGTTTGTACAAATCAAAGTCCTCAAAACGAACTGTACCTACACCAATTGATTTAATTTCAATTAAAGTTCTTCCTTTTTTATCCGAAACAATACCGTCAGCACTTCCTCTGATGCCATGCTCTTCATCCTTGACTGGTACTTCGGCATACCTTAATGCAATAGTTGAACCACATTCTGGACAATGATCCGGAGACAAATCCCACCACAAATGATGACAAGACCCGCAACTAAAGTTTCCTTCTAGTACTCCTGCTTCCCAAAGCCAAGTTTGCCATTTGTGATGGATTGCATGACCTTCTTCAAAAACGTTTAAACGTTGAAAAGAAAAGTTTTCATCAGCTTTAACCTCATTCTTGATTGTGTACCAAGATGCTCTTGGACACCAATCTCTTTTTGCTAGTTCGCTGGGATGAAAAAAAGATGTATCTCTTTTCTTGTCTTTTTGTTTTTTACTTTTTAACAACTGGATTGCAACAGTCGGCAAAACCCTACCGTTCATTTTAAGTAGGTTTTTGTAGTTGTGCATGTCAGACATCAGTTGTTATCTCCAAAAAATCATCCTCACCAATGACCACGTAACGACGACCAGCGAGGTCAAACTGCAACACAGGTACACGATCTTCAAGTAACGCACGATCCCTCAATTCTCTTAAATCAACTTCTTTAAGCGTAATGGTTTTCTTGTTCTCAGTCAACTTGTTTTCAATAAGATATTCATGGCTACGTACGTCGTTCTTCCTAAGCCAACCAGCTCCTGAACGGGCGTTTCTAGAACCTTTGTACCTATCTGCTGTCCTCTTTTCCTGTTTCTTAGAAGACTTCATGATCCGTGTATGTCTATCTGGATCTCTTCCTAGTATGGTCATCTAACCACTTTGTAATACTCTTCAATGTCATGCTTTAAATCTTTTTGCATAAACAAATCTTCTCTAAAGGCTTCAAGCATCTTGTCTTTGCCTTGCCATTTTTGACTGCCATAGGCGTAGTACGCCCCTGAACGAGTAATCACATCAATAACTGTTGCAATGTTGATCATATCTTTTAAGGTATCAAAAGAACCTTTAGAAAATCCCGTGGCATCAGTAAAATAAAAATCAACAACTGCTTGTTGTGAAGGCTTGTACGTTTTGTTTTTTAAAGTACGGGCTTTGATTGTTTGCCCCACAATTTCGTCTTTTTCTTTAAGCCATTCATCTCGTCTGACCTCAACACGAACAAAGTAACTAAAGTTCTTGGCTAATCCCCCAGGAGTAGTGCGACTATCCCCCCACATGACACCAATCTTTTGACGCCATTGGTTAATCATCAAGCCAGTACAAGAACGTTCTTTTTCTACCATTGAACGCTTCTGTGCTTCTGAGGCTTTGCGGAAAAACTTTGATGTGATACGAGCACCCAAACCAACGGTGAACTCATCCATCATGCGCTCTGACTCATCCGTTGGTACAAGTGCTGGTAAAGAATCAATGACGATGCAATCAGCAGCACGATTCTTCATAAGTTCAATGACCAAGTTGTACGCTTGCTCCATGCTGTTGGTTTCAATAACCCACAAACGGGCAAGGTCAACACCAATTGATTTTGCATAGTCGGGCACAAATTCTTCTGCTGCAACCCAAACTGCTGTCCAATCTGGGTCAAGCGCTTGGTTAGCCGCAATGGTTTTAAACGCAAGGGCTGTCTTACCAGAAGACTCATCACCAATAATCTCTGACCATTGGTTTGCGGGCCAACCACCACCGAGCATCAAATCATAAGCAAGAATTCCTGTGGTTGTACGCTCTAGTTGCTGGTGCATAGCATCAGCTCTTAATATTGAAACGTCGTTTTGTTTTTTGTTTATCTTGTTGATTATTGCCGAGATTGACTCGTAATCAGTTTCCATTTTGTGTTCCTCATACTGACCATGATGTTTGGTCTGCTTGTTCGTATAAACCGTTCCACCCACATTCAAAACATCTTGGTGCTGGTGCGTGACCTAGGCTACCACCGTTTGACCTGCTAAATACGTTTTTACTTCCGCACCGTGGACAAGAAAGAGAACCTTCTCGTCTGTGGGCTTCACCACCTTTCCATGTTCTTATTGCCGTACCCATGTCTGTTTGCCCAGCGGGGTCTCGTTGTTCTTGAACAGCAGAAGGTTTCTGCACAGCAACTGTTGCAGCCTGTTGACGCAACGCAGGAAGAATTACATTTTTAGTAACAGGAGGCAAAGACGAGCCTTCCTGTTGATCTTTATTGCTTAGTTTTTTATCCCACCACGATGACATGTCGTGTAAACCTCATTTTGTGTTAATCGTCTTCGTACTCTTCATCATACTTAATATTTCCAAGCAAGGCAACTTTTTGATTAGACAACAGTTTTTGAACCAATGCCATGCTGTAGGACAGGATAACCGCCTTGGTGCTTTCTATGATGGCAGCGTTTGGTCCTTGAAGTTCAGGTTGCGTTGTTGATAGTACTTGTGTAAACCATTCAACAGACTCAACTATCTCATCAAAGATTCCAAAATCGTGTAATGTCTCCCATTGACCTTCAATCAATTGGTGTTCTAATTCTTCAACGTCTTTTGAAACTGGCGCAAAACCTAGTTGGTTTGCAACATCCTGTCCGGTAATAGACGAAAGCATTAAACAAAAATTTCGTTTATCAAGAGTAGTTGTCATTGTTTTGCCTCCGCCCAACTTCGTGCCGAGTGACACGAAACTTTTAATGTTACTCCCATGATATCGCTATTGTGACCCATGGCGGTGATCAACGTGTTTATTGAGTTTTCTTCTTGGTCTTCAGGAGTAATGGCAACAAGTTCGTCGTGAACTTGTACAAGCATCTTCGTCTTCGTATCTTTAAAAACATTATCCACATCAATCATTGCTTGTTTACAAATATCAGCAGCGCTACCTTGAATGATTGCATTAATTGCTTGTCGTTGTGCTCTAGCTACTAATTCAGAAGAACGAGATGATAAATCGGGCAATCTTCTTCGTCTGCCGCTAAGTGTTGTAACGTATCCTTTTTTAGTGGCTGTGGCTATTGCTGTTTGCTTCCATTTAGTTAAGCCAGAAAAACTCTTGTAATAAGAAGCTAATAGTTCTTCTGCGTGCTCTGGAGTAACCCCAGTAACTCTGGCAAGTTTGTTTGAACCACCGCCGTACGCTGTTAGGAAGTTAACACCTTTACCAATTTGTCGTTCTTCTGAAGTAACTTCATCAACGTTTTTCTTAAATACAGCGGCAGCTGTTGCTGAGTGAATGTCCTCGTTATGTTTGAAAATCTCAAGTAACCGAGAGTCTTGGCTAAACATAGCCATAACACGCAATTCAATCTGATCATAGTCAGCAACTAACATTGTGTAACCATCTGGTGGCACAAACAGTTTTCTAATACTGGAATCACGAGGAATGTTCTGAAGGTTTGGAGACGATGAAGATAACCGCCCAGTGGCTGTCCTATGAAGATTGAATGAAGGGTGTAATTTGTTGTTGTTGAGTTTGGGCAACAATCCATCTACATATGTATTCTTTAGCTTTTGTGTTTCTGACCACTCCAAAAGTAGTGGTATGACTGGATGCTTACCCCGAAGACTTTCCAGAGACTCTGTGTCCACTGATGGTGCGCCTTTTGGTGTTTTCTTGGTGGGTTTTAAACCTAACCCACCTTCTCGCTTTTTGTTAAATAAAAACAATTGCTTGTCCTTATTTGAATCTGGATTGAATCCAGGGTAAGCAAACTCTGATAAAAGTAATAAAGTATCGTTTAGTTTGGTATCTAGCTCTTTTCGCAAATTCTTTAAATTATAACCATCTACAGTGATTCCTTCTTGCTCCATACTCATCAATACCTGCAGTACATCCATGTCTTGTTCCATTACAGGTAACAGTGAAGATTCTGCTTTTAGTTTAGACATTAACTTTACATAGAGCATCCATGTCCAACGAACGTCTAAGTGAACATAACGAGACGCTGCTCCGTACGTTGCCAAATCAATTGTTTTACCAAGTTTTCCTTCTTTGTCGTAAGGAGCATGATTACCAAAGTTGTGGGCAATTAAGTTAACTAAAGAAAAACTTGGAATGTTCTCATCGCAAATGTGTTGCAAAACCATTGTATCTCTATATGGTCCTGGCGGTAATTCTCCGTAATACTTTTGGATAGACAAAGCATCAAACTTTACGTTGTGCCCTACCTTAACTGCGTTGCCAAAAAACAATGGGCGTAAGCATTCAAACACGTCATAGCGAGATAACTGAGCCGGAGGTTCTGAGTGAATAGCAGGAATGTAATACTTTGTTTTAGCTGTTGAAACTTTACCGTTTTTTAAAACTTTGCGGTACTCAATAGGTGGCAGTGTCGCTCCGTCACCACGCTGTTCTGGTACAAGCACTTCTCCCAACTTATGCCCCATTGGGATAGCCCATGAGTGCCCGTGTGTTGCAATGCCCAACCAAAACACTTCGTTGCGCAGTGGGTTAACTGCAAGGTCTTTAAGATATCGTTGGCGAATCGCTTCAGTAGATCTTTCAACAACATCCTCGCTGGGGTTCTTGAGTGTTGCAATGTGTTGTGCGCACTCTTTTTGAAAGTGTGCGTTTACATCATCGTGACGCTCAAGAACACCCCGCGATTCAATGTCAAAAGCAAATGAGCCAAATTCTGTGACTACATCTACTATTTGCCTTAATTCATCAACGGTGTTTACCGTCTTGTACATTGATTATCGTGCGTCGTTGATCTCGGATGAAATGTCCAAAAGTTCTGAACGTGTTGGTATTGAGATGATTTCAGGTGTGTAGCAGTTGCGCTTAAGCACAGACATATCTTCATCTGTGTAGCCAACCATTGACCACTCTGACAAATCACGTTCACGAACCATTTGAAGAATGGTTTGTGTTTGTGCGCCTTTGCCAGTCTTGGATACTGCCCAATAGTGTTTGGACAATGGACCTTGCTGTGGGTTTGTGTGGAAGTTCTTAAGTTGGTCAATCAAACGAACGCCAACCTCAAATGACTTAACTGATAGGTCTCCGTCTTCACCAAGTACTGCAATGTTAAATGCAAACTTAGTTGATGGGCGATTACCAGCGTCACAAAGTGGGCAACCTTCAGGATGATCTGCCAAGCAAACAAAAGACTTCTGACCAGCACGGCCATCAATCCAGTGTGTGCGAAACGATGCATAAGGTTCGTCCTCTAGGAACTTAATAATTTGTGGGTCTTCTGTGACTTTAAAACGTTGAGCAAACGCTGAAGTTGATTCTTGCACTTTTTGTGCTGCACCCCAACCTCGGTTGATTACGCTTTTCTTGCCAGGATTAGTCACTGGTGTTTCTACTCGCTCTTTTTGAGTGAGGGATTCTTTCTTTGTTGCGACCTTGACAGGCGAATCAAACTCTACTTCGTCTGTGTCAAAGTCATCGTCGTATTTATTTGGCATTTGTCTTTGTCCTTTGTGTGTGTGTTTTATTTTTTCCAATTGTCTGTTATGTATTGCTTTAATTTATTCCAATTCTCAGCAGTCACAACTCTTGGATCTGTATCTCCAATTATTGTGCTTACTGCGAATACTATCAAGTCTACCTGCTTGCGTGTATAAATCCTCCTTCCTTTTGCTTCTACACCGGGAAGTTGTCCTCGGTCTGGTGGCGCTGTTCTATATATAGGTTTTGGGATAATTCCTTTCTTTTCCCAAGACCTTACGGTTACAGTTTTCTTGCCTAAAACTTTGGCTAATTGCCCAATAGTAAACACTTCAATACGTTCACCTTTAATAACATAATGCGAAGATTTAATGCCAAAAAACGGGTCATCAAATTTTTTAGGCTTATGTTTTGTCCTGTTTTTTGGTTGTCGTTTCCCAGGAAAATCTTCTATATCTTTAAAGCCCACGTTTCCTTCTCCACGTAGAACGATTTAACTTTTTCTTGAAGATCATCATCATCCCATGCTAAACCAAGTAGGCGGTCTTCGCTGATAACTTCAATGACTTCTTTAACGGTTTCCCAATACCCGTTTTCTTTTGCCCAAGCTTCTGCTGCTGCAGCATTGAAAGATTTAGAAACACGGCGCTCTCGTTTGATTTCGCACGATGGAAGGTTAATCCACAAATTTCCTTTGTCGTCTGGTTTTCCGTGTGCGTCAAGAACTTCCGTCAATTCTTTTTTAAAACCATCCAAACGCTTTTGTGTTGTTTCCAACATTGCTTTGTGATTCTGAAACTCGCTGACAAGTTTACTAACATAAGTTTCATCAAAAGTTGATTCAGGTTGCTGTCTAATTATTTTGTTCACGTCATACCTCGCTGTGCGCTATGAAATCGGATAGTGCTCCCAAAGTAAGTTTATAGTCGCCTTTGGTGTCATAGCCACCATCTATAAACGCTTTGTTGATATTTCTTTTCTCTTGTAACATTTCGTATTGTCTTTCTTCAATGCTACCTTTCATTACAAATGAAACAACATTGACATGGGGAAACTCTGAAGAAAGTCTGATGATACGGGCTTCTCTTTGATCTAGTTTACCTGCTGACCAAGGCAGGTCGTACGAAATTAAATAATTGGCAATGGGTAAGTCAACTCCATAGCCACCAGCATCCGACGATAGGAACAACCGTGTCTTGGGGTCTTGGGTAAACTGTTGTTTGGATGAATCCCTATCCAACATTGTCATCCCTCCCATGAACAATACGCTGTTAGTTAAGTGTTTAGTGGCTCGTTGAATCAACCTAAGGTTTTCTTTAAAGAAGGAGAACAAAACAACTTTGTTGTTTGGTGACTGTTCCAAAACATCTGTAATGTACTGAACTACTGCTTCTAGCTTTGGTGTTCCGGAAGTTGGTGGCATGATGCCTTGGTTTACTAACTTGTTTGCATACTCACTACCTAAGTCTGTTGACGCATCTGCATACATCTTGGCCGACCAATGAACCAACTCTGGGTTGTCACAGAACATTCGCAGCACAATTAGCTTAGACATGATGTCTCCTTGTGCTTCTTTGTTGCCTGATGAACCGTAGTAGTGGCTCCAAATGTCAAAGCCTCGCCCTGTTTGCGAAATTGCTTTTTGAATTGATTGCAACAAATCATGTGCAATCTTTCTGTACACAACAGCACCCGCAGTATCAAAAGGAACTGGTATTACTTGTTGTATAACTTGAGGTAGTTGATCGGCAATGTCTTCTCTAGTTTTACGAATCATTACACCTTCCATGCTGTAATGGAGTTGTTTCAGATTGCGGTAACGACTTGGTTTACCCCACTTATCCCTGACTATGAAAGTCCTATCAAAGATGTCAACCTTACCTAGTACTTTGGGGTCAACAAACTCCATAATGGAAAACAGTTCTTCAGGGCGATTTTCAATTGGTTGTCCAGTTAAGGCAAACCGATAGTGGTACCTCTTCCCTATTCTTTTTATTAAACGAGAACGTCTGGCTTTAGCCGATTTAATAATGGTGGCTTCATCCACAACCATTGCATCAAACGTATGTTTCTCAAAGTCAGCCAAATCATTTTTTAAAGATTCAGAATTGATGATTACGTAAGTGGCACTAAGCGATGCCCTCCATTGTTTTTTTCTAGTACTAACTGTTCCGTCTATGACAATGCTAGAAGAGTCAGTAAACTTTTTAATTTCCCGTTCCCATTGATACTTAAGTGATGAAGGCACAACAATCAAAGCTTTTTTTATTTCCCCTTGATTTTTTAAAGTTTCTAACGCCGAAAGTGTTGTAATGGTTTTACCAGCACCCATGACTAAAGCCAAAAGCATTTGACCGCGATCTACCATCGCATCAGAAGCTTCTTGTTGAAATGGATACAAGGTTCCTTTAAACATGTAACCACCATGGGAATACAGATGCTTTAGAGATTGATTCATAAACTTCTGCGTCTGTCATGTCCCCAATGTCCTTTGCTTCAGTATGCGAATACTTAGCCCATAAGACTGGGGTTCTAAATGCGGGCAATTTTTCTTTTAGTTTTTGAGCTGCTGCGATTCCTGCTGAGTCATTGTCTAATGCAATTATCAACTTATTAACATGATTAGCAAGTAATGAAATTTGTGTCTTACTTATATGCGCACCAAATGAAGCCAATCCACAGCAGCCGCCCATTACGGTGTGTAATCGTACAACGTCAAGTGGAGACTCAACCAAAACGCAAGTGTCACAGTCTGCTTTGTCAAGACCAAACAACGTGCTTGATTTTGAAACACCCACTGGGTAATTTAAAACTCTAGTTTTGGATTTAGATTGCCAACCTAGAAGTTCTCCAAAAGGAGACACGATAGGGATAACCCACGCTTTTGTGGAGGTATCCCATCGGATACCGTACCTACGAGCCGCATCTCTATCTAAGTTCCTACTCGCCAACAACCCATCTGAAGGAACTGCAAACTTACTAAACGCCATCCAGTCTACGACTGGCTGTTGAGGTTCTGCCTCTACTGGGTTAGTTAGTCTGTTAAGACCGTTGTTAATTAAAAACTCATGCACAGCAACAATAGAGTCAGCTTCTCCGGTTAGCTCAGAAACTAAATGAGACAGTGTGCCTTTAGCGCCGCACGAATAACAAATCCATAATCCGTTAGAAGCATTCATAGACCACGATGGTGATCTATCAGCTTTACCAGTTCTGTTTAAATGTACTGGACACCTAGCAGAAATCTCACTGTCTCCAACACGTACGACATCAACACCTAAACTTTTTAAAACATCTGCAATATCAGTAGTACCATGAATCGCTGTCATCATCGTCATCGTCCTCTCCTACTTCTGTGAAGTCCATGTTCTTCCAGTCCCAGTTAATGCGAATCTCACCTAGTGGTGCTGAACGAGCAAGAACCACACGGATGATTGATTGGTTGTCAATATCAGGGTCTGACTCCACGCCAACGATAAGGTCTGAGTCTTGGGCAAAAGACGATGTATAGCCAATTGAGTCAGCAGTAATCTTGCGTGATTTCTTGTTGCCAAGTTTCCAAGACAAAACTTGAGTTGTGCCAATTACTGGAATGTCTGCATTTTGTGCCAAACGTTTTAGCGACCTAGTGATGTTGGTAAGTGCTTGTGGCGAACCTTTAGGCTCACCATTCTCATCGTCCATAAGATACACACCGTCAACAAACAAGATGTCGGGTTTAAATTCTTTTACCTTCGCAGCAAGAGCACTTACGGTTGTTAGAGATGACGTATCTTCCGTGACTACAAATGGATGCATGTTTTTTCGCATACGCAAGGTGCTTGCAATCTTTTCTAATTCGTTGTTCGTCAAAGAACCACGCAAGATGTTTGTGTAGGCAACCTTAGAAACAATTGCGTCGTATCGTGCTGCTTGCTCTTCAGCAGACATTTCAAACGAAACAAATAGCGGTGATTTGCCGTGAAGGTGGGCGGCATTTGCCATGATGAGAGTCATCAAGGACTTACCTTTCTTTGCTTCACCTACAAACGTAATAAGTTGCTGTGGTCTAAACCCAGATGTGATTCTGTCTAAACCAAGTAGGCCAGTTGGAATACCACGCAATGCGTTTGGAGTGCTTTGTAATTCTTTGTATTTGTCAACTCGTGATTCCCAGGTTTCAATAAGGTTGATGTCACGCAACCGTGCTGTTTCTGCAGATGCCTTTTGTAAACCATTTGCAAGATCAAGTAATGCTTTAGACGTGTCGCCAGCTTCCAAAGACGGCATTGCAAGCGCCATAGCCTCAAGCAGGTTGCGATGACGGTACGCTTCGTAGACCTCGTCAATGAGTGCCGTGAATGGTTCATCTTCAGCAGTGATTAAACGAATGTCTCCAAACTCTTGACTAAGCGCTCGCTTAGATGGAACTTCGCCATGGTCTCTCCAAAAGGTAATTAACCATGACCAAACTTTGGACCACTCTGCTGTGAAGTGGTCTTCTTTTACGCCAGCCTTTAGAGCAACTGATAAATCTTTAGTTTGAATTACCTTGCTGATTAAGAGATGTTCTGCACTAGCCATTACGCAGACCACGCAGTCTTAGGTGTAACCACCGTGGATCTGAATCCAATAATCTTTGCGTGCTCTTCATCTGCTGTATACACCTTCTGTATGGACGGAAAAAATCTGAGGTCGTATGCTAATTCCTCAATTGACTTATACGCCGTTACTACTGTTGATATCCCTTTTCTTACTAACCACTTTTCAATGCTGTCAACAAGATAGTCGGGCAACAGCGTATAAACAACTATCCCCACGTTATATCTGTTAATTAAATCAATTGCGTGCTTTACAGGTATTTCGTTTACCTTCCAAAAAGATATGTACTGTTCCCAATTTTTCGCAGTCAGTGCAACACGTGCTCTAATTTTAGATAACCCTTCCGGCTCTGATGCCAGAACGCCCTCAAACATTGTTGCTTGAGAGATTGGAGAAAAGGAAGCTAAATCATTCCCCTGCATAATGTGGGTCCAATAAACGATAATCCTTTCCTAAGAAAGGCAACACGCAGCAACATTCACTCAGAATAGAAGCAACACGTGGTCCATAAATATCGCTTAAACGTGATAATGGAATCTCACTAGTAATGATTGTAATTAACTGTTGTTCGTAGCGACTATTCAACATAGAAGTAATTGCCTTTTTTGTAAAGTCAGTCATTCGTTCTGAACCAAGATTGTCCAAAACCAAAACGTCGTACACAGCATTGATGTACTTCAACATGTATTCGTCGGAGTACATATCAGATAAAACATTGTCAGGATTCATCTCGTCGTATGATGCTTCAACAAACTTTTCAGCCGTTATAAAAAAACCGCTTAGTTGGTGATTTAAAACGATTTCACGAAGTAAGCCACATGCAACATGTGTCTTTCCACTCCCAGAACCGCCAAAAAAATAAAGACCTTCTCCGCATTCTTTGTTGTGTTCAATGTTGGTTAACCATTGGCGAACGTATGTAACAACATCAGGACTTCCTAATTCCGTGTTGTAATCATCTAAAGTTTTTTTAGTAAAGCGTTTTGGTATGTGCGCATTCTTTAGGCGCTCTATAGGTTGTCTGTTGCGCCAATACTTTGCAGAGTGCCATTCACTCATGTGTACCTTTCATCAATCTCTTGTCAACAGTGTATTCGGAATAATCGTACTTTGACAATGGTGTATCTACTTTTTTCTTTAAAGCATCCAAACGCGACGCAAACCCTTTCCACGTTGGCACATCTGTTGGCAATGGTGTTTGTTTAATCTCGTGAGCAAACACGTCAATCATTTTGTAAATCTGTTCTATTGTCACGCCTTTTTCTTGCAGGTTCTTAAATACTTTCATCAAAGCCATACCGTTAACCGGAGCGTTTAATGTCATGTTCTTACTAATTGTTGCATCTCTAAAGTAAGCCACCAATCCAGTTGTTGAACTTTTCTTTTTAGCAGGCGGTTTACTGACGGGTTCGTCGGCGCCTAATGTTTTACCGCCCCAATCATCAATCATTATCCAAACTCTTTTTGCTTTTATCAACGATGTACATGACTTTAATTTTTTTGCCGTTCTCAACTGGAGTCAAAGACAATTTGGGCACTATCACTTCTTTGCCTTTATCGTTTATTTCTTTTTCGCTGTACTCCCACATCCACCGCATGCCTTTACCCATTGCTGTTTCTCCCGTCAGTAAGTTTTAACTGTCGGTTCCACCGACTGTCCGTTGAGTATAGATCCAAGCTCTTAGTACTTTTCCCTTTCTTTTGGTTTTCCTTCTTATAATTATTTTTCTTTCTTATTTGGGTGTCTGTGGAGTCACTCAATATGAGTGTCTCTGGAGTCACTGCAGGAGTGTCTGTAGAGTCACTACTAAATACCCCAGTGTCTCTGGAGTCACCCCCATTAATTAAGGCTTCTGCGGCTGCCGTATTGTACGTAATTACGTACAAATTTGGCATGTTCTTTCCATGCCTACCCATCTTTACAATTTTGCGGATAACTCCAATCTCAACCAAACGATGCATAGCTCTAATCACAGTTCTGCGGTTGTATCCAGTATCTCTTGCTAAAACGTCATAGGTCGTAGATAAAGTTTGGTCATGTGTATTCATGTAACCAATGGCACAAGTCAATACGTGCAAAGCTATGGAATCGCCTTTCATGTATTTAACAACCCAGGTCGGTATGGAAATCCAAGGACCTCCTAATTTGGTATTCTCGCCTGCACTTTTCTGTTTCATATAGTTGCATCCTCTCTAGTGATCGTGTTATGCTTTTGCTAAGTAAACGGTTCCCTTCTCCCGTTTACTATTGCGAGTTATTTAGTAACTGCGCAAGGCCCACTTGATAGTGGGGGCGTTGGTTTCCCTTCTTACCAACGTCCTCACTGTGGGTTTAAAAACTCCAATATTTCCTTTTTAGACCCGTTAACTGACATAAGTTGTCCGTCCTTTACATAGGTGAGCATATACAGCTCATTAGAGGGCTTAGAAACTGAATCCTGTGTAGGGGGAAGGGTATCCTTTTTTGACGCATCCTGGGGCTTCCTAGAGGCCTCTACGGGCTTATCTTCTACTGGTTGCCCGACTGTCAATGGGACTAAACCGTTACATAGGTCTAAAGTCTCCATTTCCTTTGCATTGGCTGTAAGGACAATCTCTTCTACAAATTGTGTAGGTTGGTCAAAGGTAGCAACTTCATCCCACAAAACGAGCACTGTGGCGTCAGGGTAGCTGTCCAAACTATCCTCAACAAGGTTGTTTACTTTTACAACTCGGTTTGCAGCACCTTCAACAATGTGATGAACTTTTGTATCGGAATGAATTACTGTGAATGACGCTGAATGTTCTATGAGCCAATCGTAAACACGACCCTGACCATCGGTGGGTTTGCCAGTCCAAAGAACCACAAACTCTTTTGCGGTCAACGACACGTCGCTTAAACCTGTTTCAATTACATTTGCGTTTGAATTGCCAGTACCAGCAATTATGTAGTACCTAGATTTTTGCATGTTGTCCTCCTATTTTAAAGACTTGTTATGTGCCATATCTCCTAGATAAGTCAAGCATCGTAGCACCGTGTGGCAGAAACCAGCAAGTGTTGCAATCACCAAACCGCCTAACCAAATGTTTTCTACATCAACAATAAACGAAGAAGCATAGGAGACAACTACTCCCGCTAAAACTTTTACCCAAGGCATTGCCTCTTTAGGTAAAAGCAAATCAATTACTTGCAACAGTTTGTAGACGGCTAGTGCACAAATTATGTAGTTCACGTTTTTCCTGGTATCCAATCGTAGTTAATAGTTTTGTCAATAGATGGATTTAGAAGCATAGTAACTGGTAATAGTTTTGGCAACAGGTCAACAATTGTTTCTTGAGTTTTCTTTCTATTGGTGGAATACGTTGAATAAGAAGCGTATTGACTACCTGACCATTGGTGGTCAGCAAAGTTGTTTTGGTAAACAAAACCACCAAAATCTGAATCACCATTAAAGAATGGGCCATACGAATTAGGTTCTACCATCCACTTAGTTATTGTGGTAGATTTACCAGCCCCTAAACCAAAAATAAGAACTGGGTACAACATAGCCGTGGTGCTTTGTGTTGGCGCTAGTATTACTTTTCTATCATCTGGACTTAGGTTTGCAGGAATGATTTGATTACTTTGGTTGCTGGTTGACCAGTTAGACCATGATGCCGATGCGGATGCCCATTGAGCACCCCAAATACTTCCGGCAGAGGCTGTTGTAATTTCAATAGATGACCAGTAATCAATGTTGTCTTTTACTGGAACAGCAACGGTGGACATCAAAGCAAATTGTGCTGATGAACTTCCTGAGTTAGTTACAGTAATGTACTCGCCTGATTTTGTGTAAGTAACAGAAGCAGATTGTGTTGTTAAGTTCCATTTTTTAGTTCCAGATTCAATCACAAACAATGAATCCGCCACTAAATTTGCTTTTTCTGCATGGATGTTAAACGTATAGCGAGGGCTAGTTGTTGACTCAATGACATCTACCTCAGAACCTGTTACAGCAATTAAGTATTGTTTTGTTGCTTCAAGAGTTCCTTTTCGTTGTCGGTAGTAAGCAATATCTTTTAATATTTGTCTAATGCGAGAAGTTCCAAGATCTTGAATAGATACTTCTAAACCAAACATTTTAGATAATTGGTCTAAGGATTCTGTTTCTGTTTTTTCAGGATCATATTGTTGGACTATTGAGTTAAGTAATGTCCTGATGCGGTCAAATTCAAAACCAAAGATGTCTAAATATCGGTAAAGGTAGCCTCTTGATAAACCTTCTGGGTCTGTGTCCATTCCGTTAATATCTGCAACACGGTGATGAGAAGGAACACGATCCCATAAAGCATCGGTTGTATGGTGGTCAAAAGGTACTAACTCTTGTAATGTTGCAACTCTTTCGTACCAGTTAATACCAGATGGTCCTGTTCCATTTTGGTTCCAGTGCAAGAACAGTGAGTAGTAAGCCCACGCTCCGGATGGAACACCATTGTGGGTTACTGCGTACGTAGTATCTGCATAAGTTTGTGTTTTAATAATTACACCGTCTGCAACAGTTTCAGGAGCACCTGTTTTAGAATAAACAACTACAACGCCTTTTATAGAAGTTTGACCAGATGTTTTAGTTGCTGGGTCTTCAATTAAAAAGTTAGACCAAAACAAATTTACTGAAGAATGGGTTGTTGCTGTTGCTTCAAATATGGCTGTAACATCTAATTCACCAACTGGAGCAATAAACCCATCAGCTCGTAACGAACTATCTGAATCTAATCTTGTCTGCCCAACTGGGGCGTCTGTGTTTGTACCACGAACATAAGAACCAAAAGGGTTGGCGTCAGGACTTGCAATTAAGTCAACGCGACGAATCCTAAAAGATTTATACGCCATTAGACAGAAGCAACTCCACCACTAGCAGTAACACTTAGTTGTGATAAAAGAAGAAGACGATTGTCTGCTGCTTTGACGCCCTCAACAGCCGGTATTAATGATGCCGTATCAATTACGTTTGAAGCTCCAGTAGTGAAACGAGAAACACTAACGTAGTCCACACCATCTACATCCAAGATAGTGCGGTACAAAGTACCAAGGGTTATCGTTTGACCAAACGTTACATCATCAAAATCAAACAATAATTTAATTGCAGTTTCTACATCATCTTTTACAGAATCTTGAATGTAACTTGGCAATACTGCTACATTGCATGTGATTTTTACTAAATCTAAAGTAACACTAGGAATAACAAGAGAATTTACTCCTACAATTTCTCGTGGAGAAATGTAGTCATATATTAGATCTTGATAATTGGTATCCAAAGTAAGAGGGCTAGTAGTTGGGCTAACTGGCAAAGTTCCGTCATAGGAATCTTGAGTAGTTAACGCATAAATTTTTACTTGGGCATTTTTATAAGTTGCGGTTGATGCAACACTTGCCGATGCAACACTTGCCGAAACAAGAGCATAGGTAAAAGATGTAGAACTAGGTGTACCTGTTACAACGTACGTACCATCAAACGTATCATCAACGTCAAATACTCCAACATATTCTCCAAGTGACAGTCCGTGAGCGGCACTTGTTGTTAGTGTAGCTACCGATGATGTTTTGGCTTTGTTAGTTATTACACCTTGTTTTGCTGTAGCGCCAGAAACTATTTCTGCTTTTGTTTTGACTATTCCCGGAACACGAAGAGTTAATTCTTCGTAATCCTGCAAAGACACTGCTCTGTCTTGAGACCTAAACGATGCTGGAATGTTCGTTTTTAATGAAACAATACTTTCAGAATCAGAACCACCAAATGCGCGAGTGGTGTTTGGCGTAATAACAATTCCGTCATAGGTTGGGCCGAAAGCATTTGACAATGAATAAAATGCAGTTACTGAATTGGCTTCAACGTTTCCTGCAGAGCCACGGCTTCGTCGGTAGGTGATAGTAATAACGGCGTTAGTGGATGGTATTTTTCCATGAATACCATTTCCAAATTGTAGAACAATGCTGTCATCAGCTTCAATTCCTGCTACATAAACTTTGTCAGAGTTAGTGCTATCAATTAACCGATCTACTTGCGCATATGGAACAGACGTTCCCAACACTCCTTCAGCAACCGTTACGACTAATGAGTTTTTAACAACTCCAGTTCTTGATATTGTATACGTTTGTGAAATTTGACCGCTGCTTGTAAATGTTTCTGTAAAGAATTCTCCCTCTGTCAAACTTAACAATGCGGGAGTTGTTTTAGCATAGGTTACATATCCAGTAATAGCTGCTCCAGTAGAGTTAAAAGCTATTGCTTGATTAGATGTAAAAATTACTGGTTCAGCAGTTTCTACCAAAGGTTTTGCGGTGAACTTGGTATTAGCAGGAATTAAAATTGGTGATGCATTTGTGGCCAAAGAGTTTGTCGCATTCAATGTTATTGAAGTTTGTGCTGAAGTTCTGCCATGTGGTATATAGTCTAAAAGACTTGCAATTGCCAATAACGATGAACGTCTAGTAGCAGTATCCAAAAATGATTCTTTGGCTGCTTGGTCTACATAGTAATGAAGGATATCGCCCATGTAAGCAACAAGGTCAACAAACAACATGCCAAAATCAGAATTGTCACGTGATGTCCATTCTGGGAAAACAACAGATGCACGATTAAGCAAGTCAGTGCGAATTGAAATATAGTCTCGGTTGGTATAGTCAAAAGTTGTCATAATACAGAATCCTCAGTTAAATCAGTTGGCAAGACTACATCAATAGTTGCTTGTCGTCTACCAAAGGTTGGTATTTGATATTCCACAGTAATTTTAATTGTGGAATCGTTAACTAACGTGTTTGGTCCGTTGATTATTAAATTTGTTATTTGAGCACCAGCAACGTTTCTTTGCAATCCTTGTAATGCCTCCATTTTGTATTCTTCAAAAATCAACGGGTCAAAATTTTCGTATACAAGAACGTTTGTGTTTGCTCCATACATGGGAAGCATTGGTCGTTCAAATACAGAAGTAGATAGATAATCTAAAACTTTTTGTTTGACTATGTCATCTAGTTTGGAAATCTTTGAGACTTTACCAGACGGTTCAATATTAAATGGCATTTTCATAATTGACATAATTTACCTAATTTAACTAAAAACCTGTACAGAAAGAATAGATCCGTATCCATCTGTTGGGGCAATTGTTGGGTTGACATTAAGAATAAAAACGTTTGTGTAATCAGAGTTATCGGTAGTAACCACTACTTGATCGCCAATTTCTGGGACAGGCCAAACGCCATTTACTTTTTTTCTACCTATAAATGATATATCTAATGTAAGCTCTGGGCCAAATTTAGAAGGTATTCGTACCTTGATCTCACCCGTGGATGCGTTAGACGCAGAAACAATTGCCCTATGTATATAGGGTTGAAAGACCTCAGTATACATAGGCTTCCTCTCGGCTTGCTTTCCAGATACGGTTAGTTAATTTTGGGGGGGCTGCAGTTTTGTAAGAAGCCTCTCTAGCTATAGATAGAGATGTCTTGTTTAACGAATCAGTTTTCAACTTAAGTGTTGTAATGTAGTGCTTATCATTTACATGATGAGTTACTTCGTCAATAAGCCAATACCCATCAAATTCTGAATTGTAGGAATCTATATAAGCAAGGCGACCAGGCATTGCTGTGGATATACCAACTACACTAACTTCCGCAGTCATTCCATATGAATCTCTTGTGTATTTTTTAATAAACTGTTCTAATGCGTCTTTAGATGTTGTGTTTACAGTGACTTCATGAGTAAACCTATTTTTTACGGTTGACCCTAATCCGCTTGGTCTATCCTGTAACGACGTGTACGTAGTCTCTTTGCCCAAATTGTCTAATGATTTTAATACCCAATCAGCTGCCCCACCTTGTGGAGTAACATCTCCAAAGAACCCATTAAGTTGGTAAATATTTCCTGGTTTCTTTTCTATTCCAGAATCTGATAAAAGAGTTTTTAGTATTGTTATAGGAGCAGTTTTTACATATGAAGAAAAAGGATCATATACAGACAGATGAGTTCCATTAGCAGTTACGCAATAGCCTATTTGATTTGCTGTTCTTACTAGTAACTCCCAATCGCTAATTTCATGCTGGGCAATTAATGAGAAAATGTATTTGTTGTTAGGTACAGAGTACGAAAAATTGTATTTATTTGCAATTATTTCTGTTAATTGCTTTATTGTTTTGTTAGCATACGTTGTATTTTTTATGCGTTTCATTTCGTAACTACTTCCAAAACAAACAACTTTAGCCATTTGGATTAATGAATCATTGACAGTTCCCATTCTTGTTTGGGCTTCAATTTCTACGTAAGCAACATACCCAACAAACTCAATCATGTTTGCTTCGTTGTTACCCAAGGCAATACGCACTGGAAGTCCTCTGTACGCAGTAACAGCTATACCCGGAAATCCTCCGTACGTGATGGTAGCAATGTCATGTTTATTTTCAGAAAAAGTTAATTCAACGTTTCCTATTTGTGTTAGAGGAACTGTACCGCCAGTAATCTCTACATCTACCAATGGGCTGTCTAAACTTGCGTTTGTAAAGATCATAACGGTATACGAATACGATCATTTGCTTGCAAGTCAAATGTAAAATTTATTTGTGGATTTAAATCTAATAATCTCCAATGTTGGGAACTATCTCCATATATTTTTGCTGCAAGATTTTCAAAAGTATCCCCAGGCTTTACGATATAGGTTTGAACTGCAATTTCAGAATACTCTTTCCGTACAGCAATGATTGTTCCATCAGAAGCTACGTCAGTTGTATAACGAGATAAAGAATTAGTTATCATGTTTGTGACGCTGTAGACAAACTTAAGTTGTTAAAAAGGGAATCTTCTCCGCAAGTTACTGTTTTATCAAATGTTATTTTTTGACCAAGTGGGTAAGGGTTGCCGTGTCTTTGAAGAGTAATTGTAATTTCTAACCTTACTCTAAATTTGTCTTGCTCAAATGGTCGTGGGTTATTTGAAGGAGGCAAAGCCATATCCCATTTTGCTTCTTCTTGACCAGTAATGCCAAATATATCGCTGTCGTTACGACCAATAATGTGATCTATATTTGAAACGACGTCTAACTTGTCACTAATCAATGCAATACTTTCGTATATTTGACCAGATCCTGTTGCTATAACTAATGGATTATTAAATGTTCCCCATTGTTCAAACCCAATAGGATACCCTTTAACTAAGCTACCCCCAGATGCCGAAGTTCTAGTTGGTTGTCTTGAGTTACTTGCTCCATTTATGTAAGAATCCCAATGTATTGAAATTGTTCCAGTCCAATGAAATGAGGGGTCTCCTCCACCGTCTTTTGCCAATGTATTAATTCTGTAGTTAGCACCTGCCTCATTCAAACGTAAAGTAAAATTAAAACTTTGTTGTGGATCCGATTTAAGGATGTAATTTAATAAATCTTTACCACCTTTGTGATGGGACACAGTTTTGTACATAGACCTAACACCATCTAAAGTTGCTTGTTCTACAGCCTTATCCGCCTCTGATTTTGGTTTAGAGTCTGGAGATGAAGGTTGATCTGAAGAAGAAGTTTGGTTTTGGGTGAGAATTGTTGTTTTTTTGGCAAATCCAATGTACAAAGCTTGAATGCTTAATTCTACGGTTGCTTGAGTAGGTACAAATTTTTTAGAAAATTTATGAAAATTTACCGTACTTGACAAAACAAAACCTTCAATCATCATATAATTTGACAACATAATTCTTACTGGTGTTGGTACAAGAAAAGCTTGGTTACCTAAATTTGGATTACTGTTAGTTGGGTTTAACCAGTAATCGCTTGCTGTTTTATTTATCTCAGCAGTTTTGTCTTGTTCATCTTTTGTGTCTTCAGAATCAACATCCGTACCTTTGGTAGTTGTGGGTGTTGTAACAGAAGATTTTTGTGCCTCAGCAATTTTTTGAATAGTGGTTAGTGTTTCTTTACTAATGCCTTGACCAATGACTCCGTCTAAAACCATAATGTCTGCAAGAACGCCAATTTTGGTAACCCAAGATGGTTGATAATTTCCTTGTACAAATTCATATATTTCAGGAGATGTTTCAAGAAGTGGATCAAATCTATCAGATACGCTTCCAGCGTAAACTTTAGTGCCTTTAGACATGTAGTATCCAGAAGTAACTTCTGCCTCTCGGTTAAACAGAAGTTTTAAACCATACGTTGATTGACCAGGAATTGGAACAGTTAACTGTTCGGGTCTTTGGTTAAAAAAGTATTGTGTGTCGTAACTATTTGCAGATACACTACGAACAATAGTTTCTGGTTGAAATTGAAAGTTACAACGGCGTCCAACAATATCAACTGCTTTGTCGCTCATGCGATCATAGAATTCGTTTAGTCTACGAATATACCCACGAATTGGTTTATAAGGAGCTCCACCCATTGTTCTGGTTGTTGGTCCAGGAAATATAAAAGGAGGATTGTCTTGTTGACGTGAGTACTCAGCGTCAGAAAGTGGTCTACTTATATCTAGATAAGAAGTTCTAGCATCACTGTAAACAAAAGATTGTGGATTAAGGTTTACTCTTTGAGAGTTTCTAATCTGGTCTAGTTGCCTACGCTCTTCTGGGTCTATGGCCATTAGGTTGTCCTCAACAATTCTCTCTTAAGATCGTTATCCAGTAATCGGGCTATTTCTTCAGCCATACGTCTTGCGTCTGACGGGTTGTTTCCTGTAGAGGTTACATATATGTTCGGAGCAATTGTAACACTAGTGCCACCAGCAACTTGAACAGTTGTGCCACCACGAGTAGGTTCGTTTACAATTGGGTCACCTTGGTCAAGACCTAGTTGGCGAGTAATGGCTTGAGCTTTGGGCATAATTTCTTGAGTACCCGCCATTGGGTTTCCCTCTTTGTTCCATGGAGAATAGTTACCTCCACCAAACAAAATGCGTGCAGCTTTAATATTTAATTTGGGATCATACAAATCTTCGTTTTTGCTAATACCAAATTGTTGTCTACGTTTAATTGGGTCTAAACCTACTGACTTGTCGTCTTTCATATTAATTTGAAATAAACCATACGATAAGTCATCGGAATCATCAGCAAGCTCACCTGGTCGCCAACGTGATTCACGCCAAGAAATAGCAAGCATGTTTGTAATGTCTTTTCCTTTGAACCCACGACGGCTCAACAACTGAGCAATCTCAGCTGGGTCCATAGCCCCACCAGGTGTTGTTCCAGCTCCTTGTGGACTCTTTGAAGAACTTTCTCCGTAAGCTGCTTTACTTACAACACCAGAACTAGCAGCTCCATCCATTTTTTCAAAGTTAAAGTTTCCTGGTCCTGAAACAATATCGCTAATACTTACTTGATTAAATGTTTCAGCGCCACCATGACCACTTGGTGAATACTTTGCAAAGTACTTATCTCCTACAACATAACCACCTTTAGGTGTACCAGTAGATGGATCTAGTGTTACTGAACCCTTAGACGTACCAGCAGGTTGACCCCATTTAGAACCTTGTTTTTCGTATTCCCATCTAGAATCAGGAAGCTCTGCTGGTTGGATGTGCCAAGGTTCTCCTAAATTTTTACCAAATGTTTTTAGACCGTATTTAGCAGCGTTTTCTTGAACCCAATCAAGGTCTCCAACCAAGTCTGCAGCCAAACCAATTTCGTGCATAGACCGTCCCGGAGGAGCAGCAGGTGCACCTGAAATGTGTTTATATTGTTCTCCGTTGTATTCAACATCACCAGCAGATCCGTCTGTTACTTTTTTGTAACGACTAAAAAACAATGCTCTTTGATCAGCTTCAGAACGAGTACCGACTCCCAAACCAACGTTAGGGTTGTCTGCAAACATTCGTAACAAACGATCTTTAAAAGTAGAATTCAATGTTCTAAAACTTGTAGAGTTTGATAATTCACCAAGGCTTACACGTTTTGCAGGGCTTCCATAACCCATTGGAACTTTTGCACTTCCTCCAGGTTTTACTCCACTTTCTGGCGGGTCACCCATCAACGTAGCACCAAGCATGCTTAACCCAAGGCTTCCACCAAACGTTGTTGGAGCAAGGAAAGTACCTGCAGCCATCAACGCTGCTCCTCCAATTTTTCTGCCAATACTTCCTCGTGAAGAGATATTGGCACCAATAAGTCCACTTAATGTTTCTTCTAATTGACCAAGTGCTCTTGTAACTGCTTGGGTATTCTTTTCAAATTGAGCTAAATTATCTGCTTGTCGCCTGTAGTAATTCTCGTCACGACCTTCTTTAACACGTGCTGTTTCTTCAGCTTGTGTTGCAACGTTTTTCTCAATACCCATGATTTGACGATCTGATTTTTTAGATGGATCGTACATTGTTGTTTTGCCAGTTTTCTTTTGATACTGAACATTGGCATTTGCATAATCTAAAATTTGATCAATCATGTCTTCTGGTACACCAGACGCCATCAACATAGCCCTAGTGTTAGACCCTGCTTGACGAGCACCAGCAAGTCTTCCCTCATTAGTAAGGCCAGTTCTTTGAACAATTTGTTGCATGACTTTATCCATGGAGCGTTGTTGCCCACCAAGACCGTACATGCCAGTGCCCAACATCATTGTCAGTCTGTTGTTAGCAGCAGGTCCTGCAAGGGTTGCAGCTTGTTGTGCAAGTTGAT
>Ga0214917_10000955_pt1 | contig 37864 bp, 48 predicted proteins | sample LL_1208_BB_MetaG_FD_177983 | JGI IMG/M metagenome (GOLD analysis project Ga0214917, IMG submission 177983) | Freshwater microbial communities from Lake Lanier, Atlanta, Georgia, United States - LL_1208_BB | ecosystem: Environmental > Aquatic > Freshwater > Lake | place: USA: Georgia | collected... | reverse complement strand
AATACAAAAACCTTAGATAATTTTGTAACCAATACAAAACAAGATTCTGAAGAAGTCAATGTAGCAAAAAAACTTATGCATATTTTAGGATTAGAAGAAACAAATGAGAACAAAGAAGAAACAGAAAGACCAATTAGAGTCCCCGGAAACAGAACTATCCATTGATAAATTGCCTACATCCTCGCATTATATTGATAATAAAAAATTTTATACTGCATTGGTTGAATACAAAAAATTGGTGGATGAAGCTGCAGCCGCAGGGAAAATACAGCCGCAGGTTCCTAATTATATAGGAGACTGTTTTATTAAAATATCCACACATTTATCCTATAAATCTAATTTTATAAATTATACTTTTAAGGATGACATGATAAGTGATGGAATAGAAAACTGCCTAACTGCAGTGGCAAAATTTGATCCTAGTAAATCCTCAAATCCTTTTGCCTACTATACACAAATTGTTTACTTTGCTTTTATTAGAAGAATACAAAAAGAAAAAAAACAGCAGGCTACAAAATATAAAATTATTGAAAATTTAGATATTGATAATATTATAACGCAGGAGCATGATAGCGGCGATTACTCTAATCAATTTATAGATTATTTAAAAAAGCAATTAGATCAAATTGATGCAGATAAAAGAATTATTCAAATGCCAAAAAAGAACAAATTAGCAGAGGAAGATGTACAGAATACACTAGACATTAATTGAAGATAACTATATAATATATTATAAGATAAGGTGAATAAATGAACAAAATTAAAGTATCAGAATTATTTTATTCAATACAAGGCGAGGGACGTTATATGGGCGTTCCTAGTGTATTTTTAAGAACGTTTGGTTGTAATTTTCGTTGTAAAAATTTTAATAGGAAATTACAAGACATACCTGCGGGGGAAAAAATAAACCCAGAAGTTGAACAAGTAATAAAGAATATTGGTAATTATAAAACTTTGAAGGATTTGCCTTTAGTTCGTACAGGTTGCGATAGTTATAATTCTATATATCCAGAATTTAAAAAATACGCTATAAATGATTCCATTGATGGTATTGTTGATGCCATTCTACGTTTGCTACCTCATGGTAAGTGGACAAGTGAACATCTGGTTATTACAGGAGGAGAACCACTTCTTGGCTGGCAAAAAGCATACCCGACGCTTTTATCGCACTCGGGCATGGTCGATCTACAAGAGCTTACGTTCGAAACCAACGGAACACAGGAACTAATACCTGAATTTTCCGAGTATTTAAAGACACACTGGCGCAAAGGTTGGGATCGTCTTACTTTTAGTATTAGTCCCAAGCTAAGTGTTAGCGGCGAAAGATGGGAAGATGCCATCAAACCAGAAATTGTTCTGCAGTATGAAGAACATGGTTATGCTTATTTAAAATTCGTTGTAGCCAATGAATTCGATGTTGCCGAAGCCGAAATGGCAGTCGAGTGCTACAGAGATCATGGATTTAAGGGTCCAGTATATCTAATGCCTGTTGGTGGTGTAGAATCTGTTTACGTCATGAATAATAAAAACGTAGCCTTGATGGCCATGAAAAAAGGCTGGCGTTATTCAGACAGACTTCAGGTGCCATTGTTTAAAAATGAATGGGGAACATGATGAAAATTGTAGACCGAGGTGGATTTAAAATGTATGTTCTTATAGGAGACTGTAAAGCTCCAGATGAAACTAAAGTGCTTCATTTCATACGAGAAGAAATTGATAGTAAAGAAAATATTCTAATTAGAAATACATATGAATTTTTTATGAACAAAGATGAGATAAAAAAATTGGCAAAGGTATTAAATGACTATGAATAAATTAGTTGAAGAAGCACCATACCATCCTGGTTATGAATGCGCAGTATTTGAAAGACCCATGAGTGAAGTGATTCGAGAAAGATTAACGCAAAACAATTCTAGATTTTTCGCCAATGATAATATTTCAGCATGTATAAAGCATGAGCATGAAATAGATGCACTTGTTGAAGAAGTAGCAGAGCAGTTTCAAGGAGTACTTCGTTCTTTAGTTATTGATACAAAGAACGATCATAACACTCAAGACACAGCTCGTCGTGTTGCTAAGATGTTTGTAAAAGAAACATTTAGGGGTCGTTATGCGAATCCGCCTAAAGTTACAGCATTTCCTAATGTGACTGAGTATGATGAATTGTATGTAACAGGTCCAATTACTATTAGGAGCACATGTGCCCATCATTTTCAAAACATTGTTGGTAAAGCCTATATTGGCGTATTTCCGGGGAAGAATGTTATCGGCCTTAGTAAATTTAATCGTATCACGGATTGGATTGCTTCTCGTCCGCAGATTCAGGAAGAAATGACCGTACAGATTGCTGATGCTATTGAAAGTGAAACGCAGGCCGATGGTGTTGCTGTACTAGTGCAGGCCGAGCATCATTGCATGACTCACAGAGGAGTTAAGGAACATGAGTCAGACATGACTACTTCTGTTATGAGAGGAGCATTTAGAAATGATCCTCATCTTAAACAAGAATTTTTTAGTATTATTCATAAAATGAAATGAAACTTTACGATAAAAGAATAGCATTTTGCATTAGCGACCAGCATTTAGTCGCACACGGGGGAATTGGTCAATTTGCCAAAGGCTTTACTGAGATGGCAAAAAATCTCAGATGGAAGGTTGATATTATCATGGATAAGGCCCCAACCGGGGGTTTTAGTTCCATAGTAGAGGGGTTCGGCGCATCTTTAGTTTATCCATCAAATTCAAATTCTTATTCAGAGCATACTGGCACGTTTGCATTTTCAGATTCAATAAATTTTGAAAAGATCATTAATTTTAGAAGAGCATTAATGATTGCGTTTTCTAAAAATTTTTATGATATGGTTATTTGCAATTCCATGGAATCTATGCCTGCGGCATTCGCATTAGATTTAGGTAGAAATATACCAGTCGTGTTTTATACTCATGAAGAGTCTATGGTATTTAGAGATACCAGAAAATTTAAAGGTGTATTTACTGAAAGTTGCAATGAATTTTTTATTAGACTAATGACAGTAGACCATGCCTTTGTTGGTACTCAATCCCCTCGTAATGTAGATGAATTAAAATCGAATGGATGTAACCATGCTATTCTGTTGCCAATGCCTATGTCCGAACGAGAACTACTTGAACCATATAATGGGGAGAAGTCTGGAGTATTATACATTGGTAGATGGGAAGAACGTAAAAACCCTGAAGCATTTCTTAAGGTAATAAAAGAGACAGGCCTGCCTGCAAAAATTATTACTAATAGTAATGGTAAGAAAAAATTTGAAGCAAGATTAGCTGAACTAGGTATTACTAATTTTGAAATGAAGGCGGGAATTGTAGGGAAAGAAAAGGTAGATTTTATTCGATCCTCAAAGGTTCATTTCAACCCATCTCTCAGAGAAAATTATCCATTTACATTCTTTGAGTGTCTTGGGCATATGCCTTGCGTAGTATTAGATAAATCTGAATGGGTAACCAATTTTAGTAAAGAATTGTATACTAGAGTTTCCATTGATAAAGCTGGAGAAGCAATTAAGGCACTATATAATTCAAATGCAGGTGGCGCTTTAGAATATGTAAAAGAACTTGACATTAATACTGCTGAAAAATGGGTAGACTTTTTAGATAATTACAAATCAAGTTCAATATCTAATTCTGATGCGGCGAAAATAAACGAATATACTACTGTAAAATACTTAGATTTTATTAAAGATTTAAATAGAAAAAATTTGGCTATAGAAGATATAAAAAGTGTATTGACAAACAAGCATAAGTATAATATAATTTATACTGATGAGCATACTTATCTATCAAAAGAAAAGCATTTTGTTCCCCGAGAAGAAAACACTAAAGGAAGCTTAGAGGATTTATTTGCATAATCTTGATTTGTGGGCGTTGGATATTTTAAGTTTATGCTCTGCGGAAAAAGAACCAACCCCCGCTTTAAAACCAATAGAAAGATAATAATCCAATTCGTCAGTTCTAATCATCTTTTTAGTTTTAAGAATGGGGCAATGTACCCACTTAGTATTAGCATTTTTGTTTTTCCAAATAGAAAGATCCAATGATTTATACTCATCTGAATCTTTTTTTACCAATATTTTTTCGTTAGTGATAGTGTTAAAAAGTAAAATTTTACCTTTATTAGCTTTACTAAGTTTTTCTTTGATAAGAGGATTATGAGAATTATTATAAAATCCGGTTTTATTTTTTATAGTTTCTCGATATTTTACCATAAAAGATTCACTTTTCATATGATGGTCGACACCATATTTTTTTAAAGATGTTTGTTTACGTTTTTCTTGATATTGTGTATTCCTAAATTTTTTAGTATTTTTAATTTTTTCTTGTATCCCAGGAATTTTATTTGGATTATCTACACCATACTTTTTAAGCATAAATTGTTTATATTCCTCAGTACCATATACAAATAAATGATTATTGTGTCCATTAAACCAATTATCTGAATTAGCACAATCATTTATTTCTAGAAAAGATTTCTCATATTCATATGGATGTAGACCATCGCAATTAGAATCAGTTCTAAGAATATCGAAAGACTTTATTCCTTCAGTTTTTATGATATTTTTAATTTTATTACTATGAGTTTTGTATGTTACTAGTAGATCATCTGGATGACAATTCTTACCCCATCTTGAACCAGCATACATTTTGCCGGTGGAAATGTGGCGAATAATATAGAAATATGGAATACGTTGGTTCATTTTTTCTTGACCTATATATAAAAAGATGTTAAACTTAGACTGGGACAGCAAGAACTTGACCTCTTGTTGGGAATTGTTCGAGCAATTCCCTAACCAGCCAATATTATTTATAAAAAAGCGGTTTTTGTAATGCAAAAGAAACAAAAAATCTTCGAGTACACAATTTCTGGCCCGGCATATCTTCGCCTAGGGGCGGACCAATGCAACGATCCAGAGACTCTTGATATGATTAATAGTCTTATTCTTAAGACTTGCCATAATCAAAATAATCATACGTTCTCTCTTTTATATAATGGGTTTACTGAAAAGAATTTTGGACCTAAACTTCAAAAATATAGGCCAGCAGTTAAACAAATTCATGCTGACTCTGGTGGACTACAAATAATCACTAGGGGATTACAAAATACACCTGAGATTAGAGATAAGGTTTACACCAATCAAGGAACATACGCGGATATAGGTATGGCATTTGATGAAATTCCTGTTAAGGCAACACGGGATGGAAAATCCTCTAAAATTGATACGAAGCGTAGATATTTTGATAGAGAAAATTTTGATGCGTATGCTACACAGACTGGTAAGAATGTCAGAGCACAGATTGAGAAATTTATTGAACTAAAATCTATTTGCAGGCCATTCGTTATTATGCATGGTGCTTCCCATCAAACATATCAACAATGGGCGGAAACGATTCTTCGAGAAGTATCTGAACCATTACATGATAGAATAGGTGGAGTAGCCATGGGGTCAGCTGCTCTAGGTATGGGACAATTAGAAGATGTGAAACGAGCATTTTATGTAACATTAATGCCGTTTAGCAGACCTTTTCATCTTCACGTTCTAGGAGTAGGTGCTCTTAGGCGCATGCTACCTTATATTCTTTTTAGTCAAACGGGGTTGTATGATGAGATTGATTTATCTTACGATTCTACTACTCATTCTATGTCTCTTGATAATGGTTTATTCTACTTTTCTCACTATAAAAAGTCACCAGGATCTGCTTATGGAGGCACATCAGTTAAGATGGGAAGGGAATACTCTAACATCTATAGAACAGTTACAGAAGAAATCAATTCAGTATGTGGGACAGAGTATACGCCCGAGGAATATCACAAGTTAATGAATAAACAAGTTACCGCATACTTGGAAGAAGGCGGCAAATTTATTGATATTATGCGTGCTAGATTATCATTTATTCTTACCAATGTTCATAACTTTACTAAAGATGTATCAGAATTAACTCAATCTAAAGATCAATTTTTGAAATTTGCAAGAGATAAGGATTGTGAAAATCAATATGCTTCATTATTTGACATAAAGAATTTAGATGATTTTCTACATTGGGAAAAAGAAGTCGGAAAATTTATGGATTCAGAATCGGTAGTTGATAAACCACCTTCATCATTAGAGGATTTATTTACATGATTATTAAACAAGACGTTAGACCTCGTACAGAAACATTTATTAAGATTCGTGCAGAGTTTGAAGGCTATCATAGATATCCTATTGCGAGCCAAATTGATCCTCGTATTGCATTTCTTGAAAATGAACATAGGCATATGTTTAAAGTTGAGGTAAAAATTTCAGTATCTCACCTTGACAGGGAATTAGAATTCTTTTTAGTTAAATGGGCATTGCAAGATTTTATTAAAGGCGGCAATATGAATCACAAATCTTGTGAGATGATTGCCACAGATATTCTAGAGCAACATCTTATTCCTAAATATGGTCAAAGGTACTATGAGATTGTTGTATCAGAAGATGGTGAGTCTGATGGCATTGTTGAATATTTTCCAGGATAATTATGCGTAAATTATGGTATTGCGGTTTAGAGCCGTATGAGGGCAGATACACTTTACAGCTTCAGCAATGGAGTGAGGCTGTATTTAAGCGACGTGGTATTAACTACGAGGTAATTCATGGTGAACTATTAGATACATCCAAGTCTATCGTAACAGGGCAGGTGTTAGATGCGCATGGTCGTAGTTATTATTCTTTGACTCAGATGGCTAAACTTGTGGCAAAGATGAAGGCCGGTGAAGTAACTTGGGAAGATACTATTTTCTTTGAGGATATGTTTACTCCAGGTATGGAAGCTTTACCCTATATTATGGATCAAACAACTACAGAGTTTAGGCCTCAAATTTGGGTTAGATGCTTAGCTCAGACAATTGATCCTGATGACTTTTTGCATGTCTGGGACATGCAAGATTGGATGCGAAACTATGAACATATGATTAATCATTTTGTAACAGGGGTTCTAGCATCTAATGAAGAAATGGTAGCACATATGAAGATTGCAGGTTGGAATGTTCCGATCTACAATATTTCTGGTCTCGCTTTTGGTAAAGAAGAAGTACAATCTCGAGTACCTAATAGAAAAAATTTCTTTGATCGTAAACGACGTGTTTGCTTTGCTGCGAGATTCGATCAGGAAAAACAACCCGGATTTTTTATGGATTTAGTCGAGAGAGTAACAAATTATACTAATACTGAATTCTGTGTATTATCTGGTGGACCATTACGTAGTAATGATGATGGGTATTTAGAACGTGCTAGAAATTTAGAAGCTCAAGGTAAATTAAAAATATATGAGAATCTAAAGAAAAACGAGTATTATGAAATACTAGCAGATAGTAGAATTTTATTTAATTGTGCTTTACAAGATTGGGTATCAAATACAGCCTCAGAAGCAGATGCACTTGGCACAAATTGTTTATATCCTGCTTATAGAAGTTTTCCAGAATCTTTTGCCAATGATTCGGAATGTTTATATATTCCTTGGTCAATTGAAGATGCAGAAAGAAAACTAATTCATTTACTTAATAATCTAAGAACAAATCTAGGTAAAATGTCAGATTGGACTAATGGCACCATTGATCGTTGTATAGATATTATGATAGATAATCAGACAGGTGAAAAATGGTATAGAGGCAATAATAGGTATAGAAATTATGTCCCACAATCTAAATTCTAAAAATGTAGTTGTTACTGGTGCTGCTGGTTATATTGGAGGCATCACTTGCATAGAGTTGAAAAGAAAAGGTTATAATGTTTTTGGAGTAGATAAGAGATATACCTCGCATTTAGATAAATATTATGATGAGTTTTATCAAGGTGATTTCATAGATTACAAGTCTTTTCTTTTATTAAAAAAAGCAAATCCTACTACTATTATTCATTGTGCCGGATCAAGTTTAGTTGATCCAAGTTTTATTTCGCCTGGAACATATTTTGATAATAATATAGCAAAGACAAACAGATTACTTGATTTTATAAAAGATGAATTGATAGCAACTAAATTTATTTTTAGTAGTAGTGCTGCAGTTTATGGTAATTGGAGTAGAGAGCCATATAGAGAATATAATGATACCTTTCCCGTTTCTCCATATGGAGAAACTAAACTGATGGTAGAAAAAATTCTTAGTTGGTATCATAAAATTTTTGGTCTAAAGTATGTCTCATTACGATATTTCAATGCTTGTGGTGCAGATTTTGAATCTATTCACGGACAAGAACCAGGAGCATCGCATATTTTTGCTAAATTATTTGAATGCGCTTTAAATGATACTGCTTTTACCTTATATGGTTCTAACTATCACACCAAAGATCAAACATGTATTAGAGATTATCTACATGTATCGGATATAGCCGAAGCTCATATACAATGTATTGAAAATGATACTGTGGGTATATATAATTTAGGCACTTTAAAAGGTACATCAAATTTAGAATGTTTAGAACAAGTAGAAATTTTTTTAAATAAAAATATAGTTGTTAATGTTGCCCCTAAAAGAGAAGGCGATCCAGCAATATTAATTGCTGATCCCACTAAATTTCAGATAGCTACTGGTTGGAAAGCACAAAGATCCATGGCTATGATTGTAAAAAATTTGCACCAATGGTATCAATCCGATATCTTTAAGAAATTAAATAAGCGGTCTTAAGACGCTCATCCCGCTTTATAAATTCTGCGTGTCATCAAACTTACTCCGAGAGGCAAGAGATGGCTTATATCAATTTACCACATCCATACAAATACGTTAGTACAAAAGAATACCATGATGCATTTCCCTGCGCATATAGACAATGGAGAGCAGATAGTCATTGCAATATGATTCATGGTTATAGCTTTAGTATGAAGTTTTACTTCGGAACTGATGACCTAGATGTTCGTAACTGGGCAGCAGACTATGGCGGACTTAAAGAACTAAAGAAAATTCTTGAAGATCAGTTTGACCATACTCTACTAGTTGCAGAGGACGATCCTGAACTAGAAACATTTAAACTATTACAAGAAAAGAAAATGGCTAAGCTAACTATTTTGCCTAGATTAGGATGTGAAGGGTTAGCTGATATGCTCTATAGATATGTCAACGGAGTTTATATTCCAGATATGTGGGGTCCAGGTGAAGCAGAAAGATTATGGTGTTTTAGAGTAGAAGTAAGGGAAACACAATCTAATATGGCATATAGAGAAGGACACAGACATTGGAATGAAATACTTATCTAATAATGATTAAATTCTATAAACAAATCATATCTAAACAAAACGCAGAGGAAATTTATCATTCCTTTATGCCGTTAGTTATGAATAATTTTAATTTATATTCTGAAGCAGATACGCCGGCTATACGTGTAGATGGGACGGGAAGAGGAGCAGGAACTTTAAATTTTCCCACAACATTGAATGAAATCGAAAATATAAAAAATAAAGTAGAAGCAGATTTTGGTGATCAATATAAATTTACCCATTCTTATTTAAGATTATATCCCAATGACAGTGTACTGCACCCCCACATAGATAGAAAAGGTTTAGATTTGACTCTATCGGTAAATATATATTCTTCTGATAATACCTATTGGCCACTAGTAATTAGTAATAAATGTATGCCCCCCGAGGAAGAAACCGAAGCTTCTGCTGTAGGGGATGAAAAGGAAAGTTATATTTTATTGAAAGATTATTTTAAAGATTCTATAGAGTACAATTTTAATATTGGAGATGGTGCTTGTTGTACAAGAGAACATCCACATTGGAGACCATTTTATAATATGTCTTTCGAGGGAGATCATTATGTTCAGTGTTTTTATCATTGGAAACTTAAATGAAAATTGCAATAGTTGGTGCAGGTATAGCAGGTATTACTGCTGCTTATTTCTTAAGTAAAAAAGGTTACAATATTACCGTATTTGAAAAAGAAAGATATGCTGCAATGAAATGTTCATATGCTAACGGGGGACAAATATCTGTATCTAACTCTGAAGTTTGGAATACGTGGCCTAATATTAAAAAGGCTATCAAATGGGTTGGTAAAAAAGATGCTCCCCTTTTACTTAGACCAAATTTGAATTGGAAAAAAGCATTTTGGCTTATTAAATTCTTGGCTAGTACTGTCAAGAATGACCATGAATTACGAACCATTGAAACAATTAAAATGGGCGTTGCTTCAAGGAGATTATATAATACAATAAGAATGCAGGAAAAATTAGATTTTGATTATAAAAAATGTGGTATAATGCATATCTATAAAAATCCTGAATATTTTAGACATGCAGTTGAGATGAAGGACATCTATGAATCTTATGGGTGTTCATGGGTTATTAAGACTTCTAATGAATGTTTAGAAATTGAGCCAAGATTATATCATTTACACAAGTCTGGGTTAGTTGGTGGCATTTGGACTGAGGAAGATTCTGTGGGTGATATACACAAATTTTGCACTCAATTAGAAGCAGTCCTAGCTAAGAAGTACAAAGTTGATTTTAGGTATAATACAGAAATTAAAAAAATAGATGCACTTTATGATTTTGACAAAATTGTTATTGCGAATGGATCTGATACTTGTAGTCTAGCTATGGATCACGATGTTTGTGTTTACCCTGTTAAGGGATATAGTATAACCATTGAGGGTGCTAGAGGTTCCCCATCTGCATCTATATTAGACGATGAAGCTAAAATAGTTTGTTCTAGGCTGGGTGATAGACTAAGAGTAGCTGGTACTGCTGAAATCGGTGACCACAATTTAGATATTACTAGATCAAGAATTACTCCTCTACTTAAATGGGTCAAAGATAATTTTCCGCAAGTAAACACTGCAGAATATTCTCAATGGGCTTGTCTACGTCCTATGTCGCACGATATGATGCCAATTGTTAGACAATCCTCGATCAATCCAAAAATCTATTATCATACTGGGCATGGGCATCTCGGTTGGACTCTGGCTCCTGCGACAGCAAAACAATTATCTGAACTAATATGAATTGTCCTGTTCTCAAATAACTTAAGATTATATCTTGAAAGGAGGTCGTATGAAGATTTGTCTTTTAGGCGACACACATTTTCGGTGTACGTAATGATTCAAAGTCTTTTCATAAATACTATGAAAAATTTTATAACTATTTGTTTAATTATTTAGAAGAACATGATATAGATCAGATTATACAACTAGGTGATTTATTTGACAGACGAAAATATATTAATTTTTTAACACTTTCTGAATCTAAAAGATATTTCTTCGATATTATTAAAAATAAGAATATAAAATTAACTGCATTGCTCGGCAATCATGATATCTTTTGGAAAGAAAGTGTTAGTGTAAATTCTCCTAATCTTTTACTTGATAGTTATACCACACTCAATATTGTAAATTTCCCAAAAACTATAGTTATTAATGGTATTGCTATTGATATTATACCATGGATATGTAAAGAAAATGAGGAAGAAATCTTTAAGTTTATAGAGGGTTCCTCATCAGATATTTGTATGGGACATTTTGAATTGGCAGGATTCGATATGATGAAAGGTATTCCGAGTCATGAAGGAAAAGACGCAACATTTTTGAGTAAATACAAACAAGTTTTTAGTGGGCATTATCATACCGCATCTTCTAAAGGAAATATTCATTATTTAGGAACACCATATGAATTAACGTGGATGGATTATGGAGACACTAAAGGATTTTATATTTTGGATTGCGAATCCTTAGAAATAGAATTTATTAAAAACGAATTAACAATGTTCGAGAAAATATATTATAATGATACTGAAGATTTAAAACTGCAGTATGATAATCTAGAAGATAAGTTTATAAAGTTAATTGTAGTAAATAAAACTGATTATAAACAATTTGATGGAGTCATTGAGGAAATTTATAAAAGAAATCCGATTGAATTAAAAATTATTGAGGATCTTTCTGAATTTGAAAATTCAGCAGTTGATGAAAATTTAAATTTAGAAGACACAATGACATTATTGTCTGAATATGTAGATGGTCTAGAAACAGATGCGGATAAAATAAGATTAAAAACTTTGCTTAGAGAGTTGTATGTGGAAGCACATGATTACGAGGAAACATGATTCATTTCAAGATAATACGATGGCGAAATTTTTTATCAACTGGAAATCATTTTACTGAGGTGCAATTAAATAATAATTCCACCACACTGATTATAGGTGAGAATGGTGCAGGTAAAAGCACAATTCTAGATGCGATATGTTTTGGTTTATTCGGTAAAGCATTTAGAAACATTAATAAACCCCAATTAATAAATTCTATTAATCAAAAAAATTGTATTGTTGAAATTGAATTTAAAATAGGTAAAAAGGAATATAAAATAATAAGGGGAATGAAACCTGGTATTTTTGAGATCTACCAAGAAAATAATTTAATAAATCAAGATGCAGCAGTAAAAGATTATCAAAATTACTTTGAAGATAAAATTTTAAAATTAAATTATAAATCTTTTACTCAGATAGTCATTTTAGGTTCCGCTTCTTTTACTCCCTTTATGCAATTGGCGCAAGGAACTCGACGCGAAGTGATTGAGGATATTCTAGATATACAAATTTTCAGTGTTATGAACAATATTCTTAAACATAGAATATTAGAAACAAAAGAAAAAATTAGAGAAATAGAAACTAGAATAGAACTAGATAAACAAAAGGTAAAACTGCAGCAGGATTACATCAAGCAACTTGAAGAAGATAAAAAGAAAAGACATGACGATATTCAACTTACAATCAGCGAAACTTATGAAGGCATCAAACTCCTTGAAGAAAAGATTGAATGCCTCTCAGGAGAACTCGGAACTTTATCGAATTCGATTGAGGATGATAACGAGATCTCTAAGCGAAGAACAGAAATGGTTACTCTTTATAAATCATTGCAAATTAGAATTGAAAAAATCACAGATGAGATCGTGTTTTACGAAGAGCACGATACGTGCCCGACTTGTACTCAGATTTTATCTAGTGAACTTAAGGAGACTGCAATCGGTAAACATGCACATAAGAAAGAAGAAATCTGTACTGCAGTTGATACGCTTAACAACAAAATCCAAGAGCTTGAAACTAGAGCTAATGAAATCTTTGCCGCCAAACAAAAAATACTTGAAATACAAACCGAAATAACAAAATATAATACTGAGATAATTGGAGGTCAAAATTATATACGAAAACTTAAAAAGGAAATGGATGATTTCTCAAACAATCAAACTAGTACAGAAGAAGCCAAGATACAATTAAAAACTATAGCAAAACAAGTAGTAGAGGCAGCAGAAAACAGAGGTAAACTTAAAGAAAATTCTTTTTACTTGGATGCTGCCTCTTCTTTACTCAAAGATACCGGCATCAAAACTAAAATTATTAAGCAGTACTTGCCTGTTATTAATAAATTGGTAAACAAATATTTGTCAGCAATGGACTTTTTCGTATCGTTTGAATTGGATGAAGCATTTAATGAAACTATCAAATCAAGGCATCGTGATGATTTTAGTTATGCATCTTTTAGTGAAGGTGAAAAGCAAAGAATAGATTTAGCTTTATTATTTACGTGGCGCACTATAGCTAAAATGAAAAATAGTGCATCTACTAATTTATTATTATTGGATGAAGTATTTGATAGTAGTCTAGATTCAAATGGTACAGATTTTGTTATGAATCTTTTAAATACATTGGGGGATGATGTCAATGTATTTGTTATATCACATAAGGGAGATCAGCTATTGGATAAGTTTGACAATGTAATAAAATTTGAAAAGCATCAAAATTTTTCTAGGATAATTTAATGAAATTAGATTATAAACTAGTAGATGAACATGATGTAGTTCTAAGAATTGCTCCTGCAAAATTTTTATTTAATCAAAATATTAGTGTTGCAAAGGAGATGGCGGATAAACTTTATGAAACTATGATAGAGCAGAAAGGCATAGGACTATCAGCAAATCAGGTTGGGATAGGAATGCAGTTTTTTGTTATGGGATATGGCGAAAGTCGAAGAAATATCTTTAATCCTGTAATTTTAGAAAAATCCGAGGATGAAGTTCTTTTTAAAGAGGGATGCTTAAGTTTTCCTGGACTTTTTTTAAACATTAAAAGACCCTCTTGGATTAAAGTTAAATATCAAAATGAAATTGGGGAAAGTAAAGAGGAAATTTTTACCGGTATTACAGCCAGGGTGTTTCTTCATGAATACGACCACATGCAAGGTGAAATTTTTACAGAAAAGGTTTCCCGTATTAAATTAGATCTGGCAAAAAAGAAAAGAGCAAAGATTTTAAAACGATTAATTATAGATGTATCTACTCAGGCAATTAACGAGGCACGATTAAATGTCAAATAATATTTTGCAAGAATATGACAATTATGATTTTGGTTTTACTGCCATAGATTCAGAAGAATCTACACAAGAAAAAACTATAATTAATACTAAGGAAATAGTGCAACCGGTAAACGAAGAATTGGAAAAAATAAAGGTATTAGTTTTAGACATTCATTCAAAAATGGATATATTGGAAGAAATTATTAAAGCAGGTACAGGAAATAATTTTAATATAGATGAGTATAAAAAATTAGTTGACCAAGATTTAAAAGAAAAATTAAAAAAACTAGAAGGTCTTATCTTGCCTCTTCTATTGAATTTAAAGAAAAATCCTAGTAAGGACACAATAAAGTGGCCTAATAGAGAACCTATTATTGATGCCCAGATAGCCAAAATACTTGCTATAACTAGACCAAATTTGTAAAATATTGAAAATAAAGGTTTTATGATTGCTTGACAGGTAATACTTCCTATTATATAATAAGGTATATTAAAGGAGTAGGTATGTCTATTGCAAATATATCCAACACCAAATCAGTTCTTGCTAAACTATTGGCGCAAGAAAATCTTACTGTAGAACATCGAAAAGTACATACAGCGATGTTTGATCCAATAAATCGTGTTCTTACTCTTCCTATTTGGCGAGAGATGTCCTCGGATTTGTATGATTTATTGGTTGGCCATGAGGTCGGTCATGCTTGGGAAACTCCCCCTAAAGGTTGGCACAATGCTATTGAGGAAAAAGGAAGAGGATTCAAATCTTTTCTTAATGTTGTAGAGGATGCTCGTATTGAAAAACGTATAAAAAATCGATATCCTGGTCTTAGAGGCCCATTTTATAAGGCATACAAAGAACTTATGGAAAGGGATTTCTTTGGTGTAAAAGAAAGACCAGTTACGAGTCTGCAACTTATAGACAGAATTAATCTACACTATAAGATTGGACATTTTTTGAATATACCTTTCAAAACCGAAGAAAAACATTTTTTAGATAGGATGGATAATCTTCAAACTTGGGATGATGTGTATCAACTGGCATCAGAGTTATATCAATATTCAAAAGAACAACCTACTACTTCTTTCGATGATATGTTTTATAGTGAAGATTTATCTGGAGAGGAAGAATATTCTGAAGAGTATGAAGATACAGATAATGAGGGGAATGAAGAATTGCCTGATAGATCAGGGGGATGCGATTTTGATCCCGAGTCTCTGACCGATAGAAATTTTAGAGAAAACGAGTCCAAATTACTCTCCGGTGAAATCTATCCATACGTATATGCGTATCTACCAGAATTTGATTATAAAGATTTCATTATTGATTATAAAAAATTATATTCTAAAACTGATTTCTCATCCTTTGATAACTATGAGGAAATTGTAAAACTCAATTTCTCATCTATAGGATCTTCTAATCTTGAATTATTAAAAAAGGAAAGTTTAACTTTTAATGAGGGTACTTTAATACTAGAATATAAGGAAAAGAATCATAAGTTTATTATGTATCTGGTAAAAGAATTTGAACTCAAAAGAAATGCTGCACAATATGCCAGAGCATCTGTTTCTAAAACTGGTGAATTAGATGTTGATAAAGTATGGTCTTATAAACTAAAGGAAGATTTATTTAAACGTGTAACTAAAATACCAAATGGTAAAAATCACGGCATGGTAATGTTTGTTGATTGGTCGGGCTCTATGAGCAATAATATGGAGTCTACTCTTGAACAAACTTTAGTGTTGGCAGATTTTTGCAGAAAAGTTAAAATACCTTTTGAAGTGTTTGCATTCACTGATACTAGAAAATCTCTTCTATTTAATTTAGATAGCAATTCGAATACTAATAAAGTTGATTCATATAAATTTTCAAGCTTGCCTAAAGATTTGTATGTAGATTCTTTTAATTTTTCTTTAATGAATTTACTTTCTTATCGAATGTCAAATCAAGATTATAGAAAAGCTCAAATTAGATTATTACAAATTGGTAGAATTTATGAAAAAAATCGTAATTTATCTTACGATGAAAGATTTATACTACGAGGAAGACAAGGTTGTATCCCCGACGGATGGTCCTTGAGTGGCACACCTTTAAATGAAACAATTATTGTTGCCACAAGATTTGTAGAAGCCTTTAAAACTGCATGCAAACTAGATGTTGTGAATACCATTTTTCTAACAGATGGAGATGGTTCTCCCATGAATACTATTTTTACAGAAAATGGTAGAAATAGTATGAAACATGTAGCGGGCCATTTTAAATATAATCTAGTTCTTAAAGATAGAAAAACAGGAATAACAGTATTTGCAAAGCCAGAAGAGCAAACAACATCTGCTCTTCTTAGAATGCTTAAGCTAATTGCCAATACGAGATTAGTTGGTTACTATATAATGGAGTCTAGTCCTAGATATAGTATCAATTATTTAGCGCGCCAATATGGGCAGGAATTGAATTTAGATGATGTTATGAAAAATATGAGAAAAAATAAATACTTTTTACTAGAAGGAACTGGGTACGATAGCTATTTTCTAGTATCTGGAAAGGATTTGAAAATTTTGGACAATGAATTGGATGTTAAATCTGATAATACCAAAAAAGAGGTAATTAAAGAATTCATTAAGTTTCAAAAGAATAAAATTTTGAATAGAATTCTTCTTAATAATTTTATTGACAAGATTGCTTGACATTCTAATCAAATTAATTTAAAATTTAATTTTAGTGGAGCTATATTATGAAATTTTCTGAAACACACAAAACTAGTATTCTCGAATCACTTAAACAAGTATTTGGTTCAACTGTTGAACGTAAACAACTTATTAAATATTTTAAAGATAAAAATGAATCTGTCCCCAACTGGTTAGTAAACGGTGAAGAATACCGAGTAAGTAAGGGGGTAATTGGTTTTAATCTTGATGGTGCCAACAATGTGACAAACGATATCGCTCAGCCTGCACTATCTGCATCCGTTATACCTATGAAACAAAAGAAAATGTTACAAGATGTGGATAATCTTATTCCAGACAAAGATGAAACTTATGTACCGTTTGGTTTCTTCAAAGATTTAGAAATGATTATTAGACAGGGATTATTTTATCCTGTCTTTATTACTGGTCTAACTGGTAACGGTAAGACTACTATGGTTGAACAAGTTTGTGCGAAGTTAAAACGAGAATGTCTTCGTATCAACATTAGTATTGAAACAGATGAGGACGATCTGGTTGGAGGAAATACTTTAGTTGATGGTAATGTTGTATTTCGTGAAGGCCCTGTCATTACAGCAATGAGAAGGGGAGCAGTTTTGCTTATTGATGAGATTGATCGAGGTAGTAATAAATTAATGTGCATTCAAGGTATTTTAGAAGGCAAACCTTTCTTTCTTAAGAAAACAGGGGAAATAGTTTATCCTTCTAAAGGATTTAATGTAATTGCGACTGCTAACACCAAAGGGCGAGGAACAGATGATGGAAAATACATTGCAGCACAGATTTTAGATGATGCTTTTCTTGAGCGATTCCCCGTAACTGTTGAACAGGAATATCCTACACCGGTAATAGAACGCAAAATTATTATCAATAATATGCAAACTGCAGAGTGTACTGATGAGGATTTTGCAGATAAATTAGTAAACTGGGCTGAGGTAATTCGTAAAACTTTTATGGAAGGAGCAATTGATGAATTGATTTCCACAAGACGCCTAGTACACATTGTAAAAGCTTTTGCAGTATTTAATGATAGGCAAAAGGCAATTAATCTTTGTATTAATAGATTTGATAGCGATACAAAGACTGCTTTTATGGATTTATATAGTAAAATGGATAATAAATCCTCGACTGAGAATATTCCAACTGAGCAAGAAATAAAAATTGATGAAGAAATTCCTTTCTAATTAGAATAACTTTTATAAAAGGGGCACACACTGTGCCCCTTTACTGTTTATAAATATAAGAATATTATTATTTTATTATAGGACTTGAAATGAAAAAAGCTCTTATCACCGGCATAACTGGGCAAGATGGGTCATATCTAGCAGAGCTGCTTTTACAGAAGGGTTACGAAGTACATGGTGTTATTCGTAGATCTTCTAGTATCAATACGAGTCGTATAGATCATATCTACTACAATAAAAATCTCAAGTTACACTATGGCGATGTTACTGATTCTTTGTCTTTAATGACGATTCTAAAACAATATCCTGTTCAAGAAATTTATAATTTAGCCGCACAAAGCCATGTAAAGGTTTCTTTTGAAACCCCCGAATATACTGGTCATGTAGATGCGTTAGGTACTCTTAAGATTTTGGAATCGATAAGACTTCTTGGTTTGGAAAAAGATGTTAAAATTTATCAAGCATCTACTTCTGAATTATATGGATTGGTTCAAGAAATACCTCAGAAGGAAACCACTCCTTTTTATCCTCGTTCCCCATATGGTGTTGCTAAACTATATGCCTATTGGATAGTTAAAAATTATAGAGAAGCTTATGATATGTTTGCTTGTTCTGGTATTTTGTTTAATCATGAATCACCGAGAAGGGGACACACATTTGTTACTCAAAAAATTGTTCAAGGATTAAAGGCAATTCAGCAGGGCAAAACAAATCAACCTATTTTAATGGGAAATTTGAATGCTAAAAGAGATTGGGGGCATGCTAAAGATTATGTGAATGCTATGTGGCTCATGCTTCAAAGAGATAAACCAGAAGATTTTGTTATTGCTACTGGTAAGATGTATTCAGTTAGATTTTTTGCAGAATTGGCAGCTTCCTATTTTAACATGAACATTGAATGGGAAGGCGTGGGCCTAAATGAAGTAGGGATAGATACGATTTCAGGTAGAAAAGTTATTGCCGTAGATAAAAAATATTTTAGACCTGCAGAAGTAGAGCAATTACTCGGTGACTCATCTAAAGCTAGAGAAGTTTTAGGATGGAAACCAGATCATGATATCTTCTCATTAGCTGAGGATATGTGCCTTAATGGATAAAAATAGTAAAATATATGTGGCAGGGAATGGTTTAGTTGGTTCGGCTTTGGTAAGAAAATTACGTAGTGAAGGATATCATAATTTTGTTACTGTAGCTAAATCTTCTGTTGATTTGCGAAACCAAGAAGAAGTTGATACTTACTTCAAATACACTAGACCAGAATATGTTTTTCTAGCAGCCGCAAAGGTTGGAGGCATTAATTACAATAAAACAGTTCCTGCGGAATTTATCTATGACAATTTAATGATACAATCCAATGTTATAGATGCAGCATATCGATATAAAGTAAAAAAATTATTATTTTTAGGTTCTTCTTGTATTTATCCTAAAATTACTGAGCAGCCAATCAAAGAGGAGTATCTCATGTCTGGCAAATTAGAACCTACTAATGAGGGGTATGCCTTAGCTAAAATAGCTGGTCTAAGAATGTGCGAATATTATACTAGACAGTATGGTTTTAACACTATAAGTTTAATGCCAGCAAATTTATATGGTCCCAACGATAACTTCAATCCAGATCGATGTCATGTTATTCCCGGGATGATTACTAAATACTATAATGCCAAGGTAAACAATGAGCCGGGTATAGTTGCTTGGGGCGATGGTTCTCCTAAAAGAGAATTCTTATATTGTGATGATTTGGCGGATGCTTGCGTGTTTCTAATGAATAACTATGATAGTCCCGATATTATTAATGTGGGAAGTGATATTGAAATAACTATTAAAGATTTAGTTAAAATTATTCAAAATGAGATAGGCTATACGGGGAAGGTATTTTGGGATACTAGTTTACCTAACGGATCGCCAAGAAGGAAAATGGATTCCAGTAAATTATTTGGTATGGGGTGGAAACCTAAAGTGTCGTTTGAAGAGGGCCTGGTAAGAACAATCAAATGGTTTAAAGAGAACAAAGTATGAACAATAAAAGATGGCCTCTGATGGGTGAGACTATCACTGTGGGTGACAGAATTAAAATGGCATATTTTTGTTTAACTGCTAAAAGATTTACATATGGTGAAAAAGTAAAAGAGTTTGAAAATAAATGGAGTGAATGGTTAGCAGAGAATACACTTAACAATCATAAATCTATATATGTATCCAATGGTAGTACTGCTAATTTTCTTCTTGTTGCAGCTGTTATAGATAAGTATAGATTAAAAAGGGGCGATAAAGTATTACTGCCTGCCTGTACCTGGATGACCAATGTTGCTCCAATTATTCAATTAGGGTTGACACCTGTGTTCTGCGATGTTAATATGCAGAATTATAGTTTTGATTTAGATGAAGCTAAACTGATAGCGAAAAAACATAGAGACATAAAACTCATCTTTGTTACTCATCTGCTAGGATTTCCTGCAGAAAATACTAAGCTAAAGGAAATTTTCCCTAAAGCTTTGATTATTGACGACGTATGCGAATCACATGGTTGTAGAGACGAAAAACAAATACGAGTAGGTAATGATTCTTTAGGGGCTACCTTTAGTTTTTACTTCGGACATCATATGTCTACTATTGAAGGCGGCATGGTTACCACTAATGATATCGAGCTTTATGATCTAATGAGAATGAAAAGAAGTCATGGTCTTGCTAGAGAATCAATAGAGTTTGAAAAGTACAAGAAACTAAGCCCAGAGATTGATCCGCAATTTATTTTTCAGACTGATGGGTATAATTTTAGAAACCATGAAATTTGCGCAGTTCTAGGATTATCTCAATTGACTAGACTTGATAGTATGGTTAAGGCAAGACGCAGCAACTATATTGAATACGTTAAAATTGTAAATGACAATCTTGATTTATTTTATTCTCATGAATATGAAACAGGCAATAGTAGTTTTTGTTTTCCCTTTATTTGTAAATCAAAAGAAATTAATTTACGTATGAAGAAAAAATTTAAAGAATATGGAGTAGAGTATAGGCCCGTGGTTGCTGGAAATCTATTATCGCAACCATTTTTGAAAAACTATAAAATGGAAACAGAGCGTAAAATTCCTAACGCTCAGATTATTCATACGCAGGGCGTTTATATTGGTAATAACCATTTTGTATCTAGATATGATATGGACTTTTTAAGAGAAATTATTAGGGAAATTTAATGACTAAATTTGCAGATGTTGTAGATAAATTTTTAGAAACAACTATTGATATTGTTTTGTCTGAAGCAAAAGGTAACCCTCCTGATGTTGAATATATTGAAACAGATTCGTTAGGTGAAGTTATTGAAAAATTAGCTATTCTTCATATTCGCACTTGGATGCTAGAAGATGCTATTCAAGCAGCAGAAACTAATGAAGAGGTTGCAGCATTAAAAAGAAAAATTGATATATGTTTTAAAGTGAAACGTCCTAAATATGTTCAAGCAATTAATGCTTTAGTTGAAAACTCAATTAGGTCGGGAAAATCTTTACGTGAGGATTCTGTTAAATTATACAAAGGTGTAGAAAATGCCTAAAATAGTATTTTTCAATCATTATCACAGAGGCGACATGCATACTCAGAAAGAGTATGTTAAACAAGTGATGCGAGAATTATCTAATTTTGAGTTCGAATATAAGCACTATAATCCTAGTAAGTTAACTAATGAGTTTGGAATAAGTCATACGGGTGTTCCCTCCCAATTAAATCATAAACAAAAATTTTATGAGCAGGGAGATACATTATTTGTTAATACCTGGGTTGGATGTGATTGGGATATATTCTGTAAGCATGGTGGTATTAATATGCATACAATTTATGAGGGATGGAGTATTATCTTTAATAAAATAAATGACGTGTTTGGTTGTAACATTAAATTACTTAATTCTAAAGAAGAGTATCTGCCAAGAATCAATTATAACTTTATAGATAAAGAAGGTATAGACTACTATATTGAAAACAACCAACCTGAGGGAAGAATGCTAATTTGTAATAATAATCCTAATTCAGGTCAATCTTTTGCTGGTAATATGGAAGAGTATATCGTAGCATTGGCAGAAGAAAACCCAGATGTGCATTTTATTTGTACAGATAACATAAGTAAAGATGTAGATAATATTATCTATACTAAAGATATCATTGGAGACGTGGGTGAAACAGACTTATTGGAAGTTTCATATCTAAGTAGATTTTGTGATGTTATTATTGGAAAAAATTCTGGTCCATATGTATTTTGTGAAACCTATGACAACTTTATGAATGAGAATAAGACATTTATTTCTTTTAATACTAAAAATCCTGCATATGATACTATTATGGAAACCATGTCCAATGGATTAGCATTGAAGTGTAAATATACTGCGGTTCCTATTATTAACAATAGGAACCTAACAGATCAGGATAAAATCAATATCTTAAGCGCAATAGTAAATATTTGAGAAAACAATGAAAGCAGCTATAGTATTATTAACTAAAGGATATCAGCATCCTCAGTTTTACGAGACCTTGATTAGACGTAATGCTCATATCTATGAAAATTTCAATAAAAGAATGAAACAAGAATATCCTTTGTTAATATTTCATGAGGGAAATATTACTGAGGAACATAAACAATTTATTTTAAGTTATGAAAAAAATTCTATAGTAAAATTTGTTGACATCGGTATAGATTTCAAATGGCCTATGACAATACATATGAATGAAGTGAGAGATCATAGATTTCATTTAGGTTATAGATTAATGTGTCGTTTTCATTCTATAAAAATTTGGAATTATGTTAAGAATTATGATTATATTTTACGTGTAGATGAAGATGCTATGATCGGCGAATTAAATTATGATATTTTTGAATATATGAAAGATCACAATTTAGATTATATGCCGTCTAGATATACGCATGAATATCATGATCTATCAAATGAAACACTACCACAAGCAGTGGAAAAATTGCTTGTAGGAAAATGGAAAGCGGATGATTATGATCAAACTACTCTATGGGCTCCTTATACTAATTTATATGCTGCAAGGGTAGATTTTTTCTTACAAAATGACGTTCAAAAATTTCTAAATGAATTAACCAATGATAAAGAATTTTTAATTAATAGATGGGGAGATGCGCCTGTACATGGTATTTGTCTTAAGGCTTTTAGTGATCCAAGTAGAATACAAGTTATTCATGACTTCGGATACATTCACGGTTCTCACCATTGCGTAACTATAAATGGTAGAGCAATGGAGGGCATAATGTCTGAACATGAAGCAAAAGTTTTTAACTGCGTACCATCAGGTAAAGCTGATATGCATTATATAGCAGCGGAGAAAGTATGAAGAAGTTAAAATTGGCATTTACCGACACTCATGATCATCTGGCTAGCTTCTTTCATTATGTATTAAGTAGTAGATATAATATTGAATTTGATAATGATAATCCAGATTTTTTAATTTTTGGTGACGATAATTTTGGTAGGGAAAATCTTAAATACTCTAAGAATAAAGTTATAAAGATTTTCTATACTGGTGAGAACAGAAGACCTGAAAATTTTGATTGCCATTATGCTATTTCATTTGACCACAACTTTGAACCATGGCATTATCGTTTACCGTTGTTTGTTATCTATATGTGGTCATGGCAATATATTCATAAAATGAAATATCAAATGGATTATATTTTTAATCCTGAATACAAGGATAAAGATTCGTTTTGTTCGTTTGTTGTCTCTAACCCAAATTGTAGGGAAAGAAATGAATTTTTCAAATTATTGAACAATTACAAAACAGTAGATAGTGGTGGTAAACTTTTTAATAATGTAGGTAAGAATGTGGATGGAGAACAAGGGAAAATAGATTTTCTTTCGACTAGAAAATTTAATATTTGTTTTGAACCCTATAGTCATCCTGGATATGTAACTGAAAAGATTCTTCATGCATTTTATGCTGGCACTGTTCCAATTTATTGGGGTAGCAATACTGTAACTTCAGATTTTAATCCAGATGCATTTATAAATGTGCATGATTTTAGATCATTTAGTGATGCCATAGAACATATAAAAGAAATAGATAATGATGATGAATTATATCACTCCTATCTTACTGCTCCTAAGTTTATCAATAATCTTCCGCCCTCTTATCTTATTTTAGATAATTTCTTAAATTGGTTTGATGCTGTGGTATACAATAGGATTCTTAATAGATGAAAATACAGACATTTATTTTTAATTGGAGAGGGCAATACGACAAAACTAAAGAAAAAATTAAGCAGCTTAAGAAGCTTAAAATTGCTCCAATAGTTATTAATAGTGATGATAACTATAAAAAAGAAAAAGGTTGGTATCATATAGGTGAGGATAGTTATTTTACTGCTCAGTTTTTAAAAGCTTTAGAATTATTTGATGGAGATGCTCTATTTCATATTCAAGCAGATGCCTCATATGATAATTGGAAACAACTATATGTAGATGCGGAAAAACATTTTAATGAATTTAACTGGGGAATTTATGCTCCAAATATAGATTATACTTGGTATGATGCGGATAAAACAGATTTAAATGCTTTTGAAATACCAAATTATAATCTTAAAATGGTAGCGAATACTGATTGTACTTGCTGGTTTATTCATAAAGATATTATAAATGAAGCAAAAAATAGGGGTGTGAATTTTGCTCCATATAAAATGGGATGGAGTTTTGATATAGTTTATCCTGCTTTGTCATATATGTTAAAACGACCAGTGCTTAGAGATTATTCACATACTATTCAACATCCTGCAGGTACTAATTATAATAAAGAGCAGGCAGAATGGGAAATGCGATCTTTGTATTTATCCTTGCCTGCTGATATACAAGAAGCGTTTGGTTATATTAAATCTGACAGAAGTAAACTTTATAAGTACTACATGTAATATGTTTAACATATCCAATATTGATTCGTTAGTAAAAACTAATCAAACTATAAACACGTTATTTAAAGAAAAAAAATCATTTTCTGTAATCCGAGTAGGTAACACTGAAGGATATGTTCTACAATGTTTAGATAAAGGGGAAATGCCTGTAGATCAGTTTAAAGCATTTTTATTCTATACGGCAGGTGTGTTTCCTGTGGACTACGAATATTTAAGTAAAATCTATGCCCCGTATAACTTCAATGCTATGAATAATGCCGATTTACTTGGATTTATAGATATATCTGGTGAAATTAGAAAAGATAATAGTTTTTTATCGAAATTTAAAAATGAAAAATTTTACTTTGAGGACATTTACGCATTAGATCCAGCATTTCTTAAATCTAATACCTTTTTAAATGTGTCTACTAGTGATCCATGGACTTTAAATCTTAAAGGAAAAAAGGTATTAATAATATCAGCATTTGAACAAACTATAAAAAAACAATGGCAAATAAAGGAAAAAATATGGGGTATTGATTTGAATAGAATACTTCCCTTTGATCTTGTTGGTATTATTAAATCTCCATTCAATCCAATGATAGACAATAAGCAATATCTATTAAATGATCTATTCTCTAATGTTACAGGTTGGCATGATTGCTTAAGTACTATGACTTATATGATGGACAGTTATGATTATGATGTGGCATTGATAAGTGCTGCAGCATATTCCCCAGCATTAGCCAATTATGCAAAATCTAAAAATAAAATTGGCATAACTGTATGTGGCGCACTACAATTATTTTTTGGTATTAAAGGTCCTCGATGGGAATCGGGTTCATTATCTGAATGGAGTACTATGTTTAATGAATATTGGCGGTATCCATTAGAAGAGGATTTACCTAGCCACAGACATATTTTTGAAAGTATAGAATCTGCTTATTGGAAAAAATGAAATCAGTAATAATACATCATCATCTGGGTATAGGCGATCATTTTATTTGTAATGGGTTAGTTCATTCTATCAGCGACGAATACGATGAAGTACATTTAGTTTGTAAAAAATCTTGTTATAATACGGTAAAACATTTATATGAGGATTACCCTAATATTAAAGTTATACCTGTTGCAAATGAGGCTGAGGACATATATAAATATGCAGCAAGCACGGGAATACCTTTAGCTAAAATAGGATTTGAGGAATTAGATAAATCTAAGTTTGAAAGATCGTTCTACGAATTAGTTAACGTTCCATTACAAAATAGATTTACTAGATTTAGATTCCCAATTAATCTCAATAAGTCTATTCTTTTTCATAAAAAAGTAGTCGAAAACCTGGGTAAAGATTATATTTTTGTTTTCAATACTAGTACACATTGTACACATGAACTAAAATTAACTACAAATCTAAAACAATTTACTGCGGAAAAGTCTGATACTACAGATATTTTAGATTATATTCACACTATAATTTATGCAAAAGAAGTGCATTTTATCAATAGCGGATTATGGCCAATGATAGTTCAGTTACACTATCTTCAACTTTTAAGAGCTAATAGAATTTGTTTTCACGATGTAAGAAAATTGTCTGAGGGAGGATTAAAGATAGATATTCCTCCAGGTATAGAAATTATAAAATATGAGGTTTAAATGGAATTAAATTCTAAAATTTTTGTTGCTGGTCATAATGGATTAGTTGGTTCGGCTATTTTCAAAAAATTAACAGATGATGGATATACCAATATTGTTACTAGATCTAGAAAAGAGTTGAATTTAATAGATCAGATAGAAGTGAAAAGCTTTTTTGAAAAAGAAAAACCAGACTATGTTTTTGCTGCAGCTGCAAAGGTAGGGGGAATTTTTGCTAACGACGCGTATTGTGGAGATTTTATTTATGAAAATCTAATGATCCAAAACAATTTGATTCATAATTCGTTTTTGACAGGTGTGAAAAAATTTTGCTTTTTGGGGTCGGTGTGTATCTATCCTAAATTTGCTCCGGTACCAGTTAAAGAAGAATGTTTATTAACTGGCGAATTAGAACCAACTAATGATGCTTATGCGGTAGCAAAAATCGCAGGTATAAAAATGTGTCAAGCATATTATAAACAATTTGGATTCCAAAGTATATGTTTGATGCCTGCTAATTTATATGGACCAAGAGATAATTTTCATCCAGATAATGGGCACGTGATACCCGCTATGCTTACTAAATTTAATACTAAACATGATTCAGTCACACTGTGGGGAGATGGAACACCTACCAGGGAATTTTTGTATTCTGAAGATCTCGCTGATGCTTGCGTTTTCTTAATGAAACATACAAACACTGGAAAAGCAGACCTCATCAATGTTGGTTCTGGTTTTGATATCTCTATTCGGGATCTAGCAGAACTAATTAAAAATGTAACAAAGTATGATGGTAAAATCTATTGGGATACAACTAGACCTAATGGCACACCTAAGAGACCTTTAGATTTCACAAAGATAAAAAGTTATGGGTGGGAACCCAAGCATTCGTTTTTTGAAGGTATTGCTAAGACATATCAATGGTTCAAGGAAAATAAACTATGAAAGAATTATTCACTTTAGGTGATTTGTATGTATCTGATTTTTTAGCTGAGGACGAATCTCCTCGCGGTGGCCGCGTGGAAATGAAAATGATGTTTGATGAAAAAACCTCAGCAGTAAGATTGGAAACAGCTGCACCTTTAGATACTATGTATGGAAAATATTGGTATCGATCAGGTATTAATCAAACTATGACTAACGAATTAAAGGGAATCGTTGATAATATCAATAGCCTTATTAAGTTAAAAAAATCTGATGTATGGTTAGATATTGCTTGTAATGATGGCACTCTACTAAGTTTTGTATCTAAAGACCTAATAAGAATAGGTGTTGATCCTGTAGACGATACGTATAAAAATGAATCCGTTAAACATGCTGACCTCATAATTCAAGATTATTTTACACATAGTGCATTAAAAAAATCCAAATTTGGAAAGCATAAGGCAAAGGTTGTTACGACAATTGCAATGTTCTACGATTTAGAAAATCCTGAAATTTTTCTAAAAGATGTCTATAATGTGATGGAGGATGATGGATTATTTGTTTGTCAAATGAGCTATACACCATTAATGATAGAACAAATGGCTTTTGATAATATTTGTCATGAGCATATCTTTTATTATTCTCTTAAGACAATTAAAACATTATACGAAGCAAATGGTTTCAAAATTGTTGATTGCCAATTGAATGACATCAATGGTGGATCGTTTAGAGTTTATGCAATGAAAGATGTGGGTGATATTACTAAATTTTCTACACAACCCAATAGAGATGTTTGCAATTTCAGAGTTCAATCTTTACTAAGATATGAAAAAGAACAGGAATATAATACTCCTGGGATTTGGAATTTATTTTATAAGAATTTATTAGAATTAAAAACTAAGACATATAATTTTATTAAGCAAGAAAAAGCTAAAGGGAAAACTATTTGGGGATATGGTGCATCAACAAAGGGTAATACATTATTGCAGTTTTTTAATTTAGATCATACCATGATTGATGGCATTGCAGAAAGAAGTCCATATAAATTTGGTCTTAAAACTGTTGGAACTAACATTCCTATTTATTCTGAAAAAGATATGAGATTAGCTAAACCAGATTATCTTTTAATATTGCCATGGCATTTCATTAATGAATTTATTGAAAGAGAAAAGGACTATCTTAATGCTGGTGGTAAATTTATTGTACCTTGTCCTAAATTTTTAGTAATATGAATGTAATATATGCTCCTATATCTATCGGAGAACTAATTGATAAATTAACTATTCTTGAAATAAAAAAGGAACAGTTAACAGATCCTGTTCGAATTGCTAATGTCATAGCTGAAGAACAGGAACTACTTAAATTATTGGATAAAAAATCTATTAAGAATTATTCAATAATATTTAATGATTTGAAGGAAGTTAACTATGGTATATGGGATGGTGAGAATACCATTAGAAAACTTTCTAAGGAAAATAGATTAGATAAATATTTTATAGATACTGCGGTAAAAATCAGAGAATATAATGATAAGCGTTCAGTGATCAAACACAAATTAAATCTAGAAGCCAATTCCAAAATAGTAGAAGAAAAATCATTTTTTGAAAATTAATATATGACAACTGTTACTATTATTACAGCCACAACAGGTGCTAACTATTTGAAAGATAATTTAGTATCTGTCGAAGGACAGTCAATTTCTAATAACATAAAATTACAACATTTAGTTGTCGTAGATGGTAGGCATCATTTAGATAAGGTCACAAAACAACTATCAGGAAAAGAAGATCTTATTGTTTTGCCATATGCCACGGGTACTGAACAATACAATGGTCATCGAATTTATGGAGGTTGTACCTATTTTGCAAAAGGTGACTATATAATGTATTTGGATGAGGATAACTGGATAGATCCGAACCATGTACAAAGTTTAGTAGATGTATCTGATCAGATATCCTTTTCTTGTTCTTTGAGAAAAATAACAGATATGAATGGCAACTATATTTGTAATGATGATTGCGAAAGTTTAGGTAATTGGAAATCTGTAATAGGTGATTATTTTGTAGATGTTAACTGTTTCTTTTTACCTAAAAAAATAGCATTACAACTATCCCCGTTATGGTTTAGACGAGCTAGACATTCAGAAGATCAACCTGAGATTGACAGGATATTGACAAGTACTTTAAAAGATAATAAAATAAGATGTAATGTGACAGGTTTTTATACTGTAAACTATAGAGCAGGCAATAGAGCCGATTCTGTTAGTCCTGCATTTTTTATTGAAGGCAACAGACTTATGAAAAAGCATTATGGAAATTTACCATGGAAAAAATAAATTACAAATATAATGAGGATGTTCTAATAAATCAATTAAAACTTTACGTTGATAGTACGTATACAGAACATTATGCACGAGGAAATATACAAACTACAGAATTCATTATTGATGCTGGTCATGGAATTGGCCATACTGTAGGCAACATAATGAAATATTGTCAAAGATATGGAAAAAAAGATGGTAGAAACAGAAAAGATATTTTAAAAATTTTACACTATGCTTTGATAATGTTACATGTTCATGATTTAGAAGTAAAACCAAATATATCAAAGTTAACTTTGATAGATGATAAGGATATTTAATATGCAGATTAGTAAAGAAACAATTGATATTTTAAAGAATTTTGCAAGTATTAACAGCAATATTCTTATTCGTAAAGGAAAAGCTTTATCAACAATTAGTACAGCAAAAAATATTTTTGCTAAAGCCAATGTTATTGAGGATTTTCCAGTTGAAGTACCTATCTACGATCTAAATTCGTTGCTAGCCTTATTAACATTGATGGAAAATCAAAATGTGGAATTCGGCGATAAATCTCTTACTATTTCAAAAGATGGTGGAAAATTTGAATACTTTTACTCCAGCCCAACTGTAATTATTGCCGCTCCGGACAAAACAATTGAGGTAGATAATCATTTTCAGTTTAAATTATCTGCAGAAGATGTTCAAATGATTATGAAAGCTGCAGCAATTACAGCTGCTCCTACAATTTCCGTTGTTTGTAAACATCAGCAAGTTGTTTTAACTATTGGAGATAAAAAAAATGATACTGCGAACACTTATAAGAAAAGTATCGGTACTGGTTTAGAGGATTTCGATTGTCATGTTGCAGTGGAAAATTTTAAAGTGATACCCGATGCCTATACTATTACTATTTCTAAAAAGAAGTTATTGCATTTTAAACATGAAACTAAAGACATAGAATATTTTATAGCAATGGAACCGGATTCTGTGGTATAACAATTATTTTAAGGGAAATCCAGGTGGAAGATAAAAAAATTAAAATTAAATATCAGCCTAAATCTGAAATACTAGAATCTAAGCAAGAAGAGAATAGTAAACAATTATCCATTATGATTGCTACCCCTATGTATGGAGGATTATCTTATCATGGTTATGTCAGCGGATTAATCGGTAACATTCTAGATTTGCGCTTTAATAATATTGGGGCATACTGGACCTTTGTGGCAAATGAAAGTTTAATTACGAGAGGCAGAAATTTTTTAGTAGATCAATTTATGAAATCTGAATGTACTCATCTAATGTTTATAGATGCAGATATTCATTTTCCTGAAGGAGCAATAAGAAAATTATTGAATGCCAACAAAGATATTATTGGGGTACCTTATCCCAAAAAAGGAATAGATTGGGATAGAATTAATGAAATTATAAAACTCAATAAACACATAGAAGAACCTTTGCCTTTACATAAATTTGGCGCATCCTATGTGATTAATTATATTGATAATAACAATCCCCCCTCTCCTGATGAAAACGGGGCAGTAGAGGTTGCTCATACTGGTACAGGATTTTTGCTTATTAAAAGAGAAGTATTTACAAAATTATTTCCTTATATGAAACAAGCAAGGGCAGCTAATTTCGGCAGACACAATAATTGGTATACTGAATATTTTAGAACAGATATTGATGAAAATACCGGAGTATTATTATCAGAAGATTGGTGGTTTTGTGATAGATGGAGGGAAATAGGCGGTAAGGTTTATATAATGCCTGATATTGTTTTAGATCATATTGGTACTTATGTTTTTACTGGTGATCTAGCAGCAGCAGGTGCAAATGTTAGTTGATTATATTATGATGGATATATTATGGAACGAAATGAAAATCAATTTCTTTGGGTTGAGGCGTACCGACCAAAAAAATTAGATGATTGTATTTTACCCGAATCTCAAAAACTAATGTTTAGAGAAATGCTGCATAGAGGCGAGATTCAAAATATGTTACTATGTGGTTCCTCTGGTGTAGGAAAAACTACAGTAGCTAGAGCACTTTGCGAAGAATTAAATACAGATTATATTATTATTAACGGTTCCGAGGAATCGGGGATTGATGTACTTCGAACTAAAATAAAGCAATTTGCCTCGACAGTTTCTTTTAGTGGAAAAACTAAAGTTGTAATTTTAGACGAGGCAGATTATCTTAATCCGAATTCTACTCAACCCGCATTACGAGCATTTATCGAGGAGTTCTCTGCCAATTGTAGATTTATTTTTACTTGTAATTTTAAAAATAGAATAATTGCTCCACTGCATTCTAGATGCGCTGTCTTTGAATTTAAAATTACAAAAGAGGATAAACCTAAGATTATGGCTAAGTTTTTCAATAGAGTAAAACAAATTTTACAAATTGAAAAAATTGAATGTGATCTAAAGGTAATTGCTAAAGTTATTGAAAAACATTTTCCCGATTATAGAAGGGTATTGAACGAATTACAAAGATATTCAGTATCGGGTAAGATAGATGAGGGTATTTTAGTTAATTTAAGTGAGGATAATCTAAATATACTTAAAAATGCATTGAAGGATAAAGACTGGAAGTCCATGCGCTCTTGGGTCACAAATAATCTTGATAATGATCCTACTTCCATCATTAGAAAAATATATGATCATCTTTCTAATGACGTTGTGCAAATTCCCCAACTTGTTCTCATACTAGCAGATTATCAGTATAAATCTGCATTTGTTGCGGATCAAGAAATAAATCTAGTTGCTTGTCTTACTGAGATTATGGCTTCTGTTGAAATAAAATGACAAGCAAAAAGAAGAATAATTCTATAGAAGATAAAAAAACTAACCCTAAAGATATTTTCGGAGATACTCTAACTAGAATACAAACAGACTCAGAAATAACAGAAATACATTTTACGCCTTTTGATTTTATAAATGCAATTCATTTTTCTAAAGAAAATCTTATAGTTGATGATTGGACAGAAAAACAATATAACCCTTACATTGTAAATAAAGGATTATCTTTTGGACCTGATACAGTTATACCTGCTAATGAGATGAATTCTAGACCTCATTTGGAAAAGAAACTACAATTTTCTTTTTTAATAAATACAGTGAGAGCCAAGAAAAGATTTAATAAATGGATTAAGTCTGAAAAAATTGATAAGATCGAGATAATAAAAGAATACTATGGTTATAGCACAGAAAAGGCTCGCCAAGTTCTATCACTTCTCGATGACTTTCAAATTGAAATAATAAAAACAAGATTATCAAAAGGCGGTAGAAATGGATGATGTTTTCAAAATAGATTTTCCTGGTTATACTCCACTTGAAGTAACCCTTGTGCACCCTGACGATTTCTTAAAGGTTAGAGAAACACTTACACGTATTGGGGTGGCTTCAAGAAGCGATAAAATTCTTTATCAATCATGCCATATTTTACATAAGCAAGGTAGATACTATATAGTACATTTTAAGGAACTGTTTGCCTTAGATGGTAAACATGCAGATCTTACAGATAATGATTTACAAAGAAGGAATACTATTGCCAATTTACTAGTTGATTGGGGACTGGTTACTATAAATGAAGCTAAAAATTTTACAGACACAGCACCACTTTCTCAAATAAAAGTAATTTCTTTTAAAGAAAAGAATAACTGGGAATTACAAACTAAGTATAATATTGGTAAGAAAAAGTAATAAACTATATAAATAATTTTATTCCCTGATTGGGGACTAGCATTCCGAGATAAGGCTAGTAATAATTTCTCGGACCAATGCCATTTGGGTTGGTATTTTTTAACTCGCTTAATAAGGAGATGTAAATGACACTAATGTTACCTTCAGTTTTTAAAGATATGGATAAGTTTCTAGTTGGTTTTGATGAAACTTATAATCGTATGTCTAAATTTCATGATGATTTCACTAAGAATATACCTAACTATCCTCCGTACAACATTCGTAAAGTTGAAGAAAACAAATACGTAATTGAATTGGCAGTTGCCGGTTTTGGTAAATCTGATATTGAAATTTGTATTGAGGATAATAAATTAATTGTGACTGGAAATGCTAAGGAAGATAGTGAAAATTTTCTTTACAAAGGCATTGCTAATAGGGCTTTTACCCGTACCTTTTTACTCAATGATCATATAGAAATTAATGATGCAGCGATGATGAATGGTATGCTTAAAATTGCCTTAGAAAAAATTATCCCCGAGCATAAAAAGCCTAAAAAAATTGAAGTTAAGGATGGAGAAACAAAAACGTCCAAAACTAAATTTTTAACCGAGAAAGAAATCGATGAACCAAATATTTAAATGGGTGTCTAAATTTTTTAGAACATCAAGCTATGCTGAGGATTATTTATCCAAAAGTATAGATAATGTCGATTTTATTTGTCGAGAAAAATATCTCAGGGAAAAAGGTTTACTATGAAGTTTTTAAGAAATATATTATGTGCCATTATCAAGGGCAGACAAATGCGAATTGATAAGCAAGTGCAAAATATTATTAGTAATCGTTACAGAGATATTATTTAAATTGAGGGGGAGAAATCCCCCTCATCCGAGGAAATTATGATAAAAATCATTAAGTTATCAACAACAGAAGAAATAGTGGGTAAAGTTGTTCGTGATCCCGAAAATAATTCTTGGTTTGTGATTCAGCCGTGTGCTATTACTTTATTGCCAACACATTCTACAATGGATCGTCATGCTATGGGATTGGTGCCATATGCTGGTTATACTAAGGGCCATACTGTTTCTATTAGAGATAATATGATAGTGTGGATGGCGGATCCTGCTCCGGAATTGGAAATTGAATACAATAAGGCAATGGAAGTGCCAATGTATTTTGCTAACGATTTACAACCTAATAGATGAAACATAAGAAGAATGGACCAGTAGTTTACATTGATCCAAGTACAGGTTTACCTAAATGCTCACCAGATAAATGTGCAGATAAATTAACAGAGTATTCTGAATTTAAGGAAACAAATTATAAGTGGGTAGGTGGACCAGTATATCATCTTTATTATTTTTCTATTTGTAAAGAATGTGGTACAAGAACAATAACTGCATCCAACAAAAAGAAAACTGATCAATCGTATAAAATCGCGTTAGATAATCAAGGAATAGATCCACAAGTCAAGGAGCTGGTGAATGTCAGATAAAAAACATAAAAGAGTGGAAAAAGGTACAAGACAAAATGGGTCCAAGACTGCTACCATGAATAAACAAACAAAAAAATCATACAAAAAATATAGAGGTCAGGGAAAATAATTCATTTTTGCTTGACAGCTATTACTTTTTTCTATATAATTATTTTATGGTAGGTAGCACTGGTGTGCGGCGGAGACTTATAAACTCTGGAGACTGGTCAGATGGGCTGGGACGGAAAGGTTCAAATCCTTTACCTACTACCAAGACTAATGCCCAGGTGGCGAAATAGGTGAAACGCAACAGACTTAAAATCTGTCACATTAGAAACACTGCCGGTTCGAATCCGGCCCTGGGTACCATTTATGCCTTAGCAGACAACAAAATGATCCCCAAAAGTATAAAAACATACGAAAATATTTAAAGGATGTTTTGTGCGGCCATAGCTCAGTGGTCAGCAGCGCCCGGCTCATAACCGGTGGGTCCCTGGTTCGAATCCAGGTGGCCGCACAAAACATCTTATAAATACATGACTAACGCGGGTTGGTGAAAAGGTATCACAGAGGACTCATAATCCTCAGTCTCTAGTTCGAATCTAGAACCCGCAACCAATTCTATCACTTCTTGCAGATAAATTCTGCAATATCCTTATTACCCATCAAAAAATATGGAGCGTACCAGCCTAACAGCGAGTACGCTACCATAATATCAATCCATACTAATTGGTTTGATTGCTGGTTTACCAATTGGTCTTACTCCTGGTGATGGACCGCTAGACATGGGGCTTGGCATAGGGTCGGGATCCGTTCCCATATCACCTCGCATTGGTAAATCATTCATTTGAAATGATGCGGGACCCAGGGGCCTTGGACCTAAAGTTTTCATTCCCCCATTGGCGCCATTCATTGCATTTGCCTGAGCTGCAGCACCTGCCATTGCTGCTTCTTTGCCCGAACCTGCTAGCATAATACCAGAAAGAGTACCACATAAAAATGTAGCTACAGGTATTATTAATTCAAAGAATTTTTGATCTATAGGACTAATAGCATTTAGAGGTTGCGTGACAAACATGATACTATAAAGAACAGTAAAAACAATCCCAATAAGAGTGAGCGCCAGACAGACTCCGATAACGAACTTAAGACGAACCATAAGTTCATTTTCAGTATATCTTTCGCCAGGTTTTGATCTTGGTTCTGTTTTGTGCTCATGTTTTTCTTCCTTTTTAGAAGAGATTTTTTTTTCAGAGATATCAATTTTAGCAGGTATACCAGTTTGCTTTTGTGCACCATCATTTGTTCCGGGATCTTTAAAAATATTTTTTATACTCATTATTTTCCTCTACAATCAGAACAACTGTTTCTACTTGGATTATTATAAGATGCCACACCTTCTTGACCTTTAAAAATATGCTCAGGGCAATCTCTGGATACTTCACAGTATGGTTTTTTACAAAAATCTTTTTCCCAATTATCCGGATTTTGACACGGATATCTGTATCTTGAATCACAACCAAATAATATTAAAGTAAAAAAAATAGTTATTAAATATTTAAACATTGTATTTTATTTAGAAATATTAATGGGATTAATTTTTGGTTTAGCATTAAAATTTTCCTTCTGTCTATTTATATACTTATCTAAAATGGCATTTCCTACCCATGCTGTCATATATCCCATAAAATACCATTCACTAAATCGTTCTTCTACTATTAAATAAACGAATCCCCACGTACTAACTATCCAAGCTCCAAATCTAACAAATTTCTTTTCATCCAATCTTCCATCAATACAAATTAAATCTTTTATATCTATTTTGTTATCACTATGTCTATGCCAAATTAATAAAACTAGTAATAAAAATAATACTACTATCGCTAATACGAAAGACATAGTTATTTGAAAATTAATCATATATTATTTATTTGCTAAAGGATTATCCAGTGCTTTCTTGAGCTTATCATCTATGTCTCTCTCAAGTTTCTTCATTTTGGCATCTATATCTTTGTTGTTGGCATTTATGGCCTTGGTATTTTCAGCTGCCATTGAAGATACGACCTTGGTATTTTCAGCTGCCATGCGATTCATTTCTTTAGTAGCAGCATTAATTGATGCATCGGCTTGTTTTTGAATGTTTCTTACATCAGTTTTTACTTCAGCTACAGTCTTATCAATTTCTCTTTGTTGAGTTTTGTTACCACGCTCTACATCTTCAACTGTTTTCTCGAGGCGACGAATATCATTCTTCAGATCATTCTTAATGTCACGGGTATATTCTGCAGTCTTATCGCTTCCTTCCTGAACTGCCTTGGCTGTCTTGGCAGAGTTTTCTTCTATGACAGCCAGTCGCTTATCAAACTCTGAGAAATCTGGGCTAACATACTCGGCAATTTTCTTTTTCATGCTCATGTAGTCTTTGTATATCTCAAAGGTACCATACAGACCACCTAAAATAGATGAAACTAAAGTAAAGGCTACCATGAGTTTAGCTGGCGTAAATTCGTAACCGCCTATACTAATAACTGTATCTTTGCTAGCATACTTTTTAACTGCTGCTTCGGCATCGTCAATTTTTTTGTTGACGTCTTTGATTTCTTCGGTCATTTTAACCCCTATTCTTCTTTTTTACCGGTAAAGCTGCCAGAATCATTAAACCAATTACGAATAATATAACGTGAAACAATGGCAAATAATTGTAGTTTTCCATGTTATCTCCTGTATTGTTGATCGATCATTTCTTGATG
>Ga0214917_10000952_pt1 | contig 37889 bp, 33 predicted proteins | sample LL_1208_BB_MetaG_FD_177983 | JGI IMG/M metagenome (GOLD analysis project Ga0214917, IMG submission 177983) | Freshwater microbial communities from Lake Lanier, Atlanta, Georgia, United States - LL_1208_BB | ecosystem: Environmental > Aquatic > Freshwater > Lake | place: USA: Georgia | collected... | reverse complement strand
AGACAAGCTGATATCAAAAATAGTGGATTTGAAAGAATATATAATCTTTTCGATGATAAAAAGAGTGCTGATAAAGGTATTCATACTTTTAAATTTGGCAGAGAAGATATTATGAGAAATGATATATTAGCTTATATTATTGAGAAGTTTGAAGAGATACACTAAAAATTAATATTTGAAATTTTAATTATTTTAAAGTATAATTAGTTTAATGCTAAAGACATATTGTACAGAATGTGGTAGTCCAACAACTTATTCGTCTTCTAAACCTAAATTTTGTAGTGGGTGTGGAGTGGCTTTCGATAAAATTGTTGTAAATAAAACATTAATGCAAAAAAGGACAATAGCTGCGCCTAAAAAGCCTATAAAGATTGTTTCTAAAAAGCAACCAATGGTGGATGAAGAAGATTATAGTGAAGATGATAATTATGATCAAGATGAAGTTAATTATGTGCCAGAAGTAAATGGATTAGATATCGAAATACAACAAGTAGAAAAAAGTACAACAAAAATTAGAGATATTTTAGGTAGCGCCAAAAGTCCTTTTAAAAGAGAAAAAATACAAAGTAAAAAAACAACAAAAGCGGATAGAAAAAAGTTTCTAGAGGACTTTTCTAGAGAAGCTGGCTCTTTAAGACCAAAAAATAGAGGCCAAAAAGATGGCTAAAAAGCCTACTTTTGAAGAGTCAATTGAATCAATAAATCTTGAAATTCTTAAAAGAAAAAATAAATGGAATTTAACTGCAATCAATTGGATGGATTTTAGTGATATATCGCAAATATTAAGAATTCATATTTATAAAAAATGGCATCTTTATGATAAAGAAAAGCCTTTGGCCCCTTGGATTAATAGAATTATTAGCAATCAAATAAAAAATTTAATAAGAAATAATTATAGTAATTTTACAAGACCATGTTTAAAATGTGCCGCAGCAGATGGAGAAAATGGTTGTAGGATTTATGGCACTCAATGTACGGCTTGTCCATTATATCAAAAATGGGTTAAAAGCAAAAAAAACGCATTTGATACAAAATTAACATTAAGCACAGAAAATCATACCCAAGAAGTAAACGATATGCCCACAGATCATTTCGATATAGAAAAAGCAGCGACAAATATCCATTTTAAAATGGAAAAAGTTTTAAAACCTATAGAATGGAAAGTATATAAATATTTATATATAAATAATAAAGACGAAGAGGAAACAGCTAAGTTAATGGGATATAGAACTAGTGAAAAAAATAGAATGGCAGGATACAAACAAATTAAAAATATTAAAAAAATAATAATATTAAAAGTCAAAAAATATCTTTATAACGGTGACATAGATATAAATTAATATGAGCGAAAATATCCCAGAGCTAACAGAGGACCAAAAATTAAAACTTCTTAATGAGTGGAACAATCGTGCGGATAATCCACCTTCTTTAAATGATCTTGTAAAAGTAGCTTTTGATAGAGAAGATCTAGATGGAAGAAGCAAAGAAGGCAAAGCTGTTAAAAATTTTCTCGCTTCCAGACAAATTAAACCTAAAAAAAGCTACGAATATCAAGCCAAGGGACTTTTAGAATTAACAGATGATCAGAAAGAATATATTAGTAATAATTGCCATATGATGACAGGTTTAGAAATGGCTAGAGTTCTATTCAAAAATCAATCCTTAACAAATCTTTGCCAGGAGACAAGAAGCACTTTGGAATACTTAAAGAATGTACCAAATAATGTAAAATTTAATAATGACGCAAATGAAGATGCTTCTACAGAAGGATATCGTCCACCAAAAAGCGAAGAAAGAATGATTGTCAAAATAAATAAATATGTTTTAGATGGTATAGATAAAAATAAATTAACGCACAAGCATAAAAAAGAAATAAATTCAATAATCGGATATATGAATACTCATCGCTTTATTCATCAAATTAATATATATGATAATGAAAGTGATAGAGAACTATTTGAAAGCAGTTTCGTAAGATATACTTACGATAAAAGCGATTTATCTCAAGAAGAAGTTGACCAATATATAGTTTTATGTACAGAAGTCGTTATCTCTTCTAGTATACAACAAACAATTAATGCACTTCAAAATCAAATAGAATTGTCTATGCAAGAAGACGGTAAAATACCTATGGCCTTAGTAGAAGCAAGTAGCACAGCAAGAAAAGAGTATAATGATTGCGTAAATCGCCAACAAAAATTAAATAACGATTTAAAAGTAAAACGCAGCGATAAATTAAGCAAACAAATCAAAGAAACTGCTTCTATAATAAATCTTGTACAAATGTGGAAAGAAGAAGAGAGCAGAGCTAAACTTTTAAAAATGGCAGACATAAGAAAGAAAAGTATAGAAAAAGAAATAGATCGTTTATCCACAATGGATGAAGTAAAATGCAAGATTTTAGGCATATCTACAGATGAGATTTTAAATGGATGAGTGTTATATGTAAAATAGACGGTAAAGAATTTAAAGACGAAAAAAGTCTTCATTTCGCATTAAAAGGATACGGATTAAATAAAGTAAAATATTACCAAAAATATTTTGAGCGTAGAGATCTATTAACAAATGAATTAATTAATTTTAAAACAAAAGAACAGTATTTAAATAGCGATTTTAATGATAAAAATAATATGAAGAAATGGCTTAAGCAGCAACCGATTGATATAGCTAAAGAATATTGTAAAAATTTATTAATTAAAAGGAAAGAACTTAAAAATTTAAAATATTCTCCTACCCAAATAGAACTTAGAACCATCATGTCACCATCAATTATTTTTTATAATAAAATCTTTGGCAACTATTACAGCTTATGCTCTTCCATTGATTTAAAAAATAAATTTAAGATTAACGAAGAGATAAAAAACAGTTTTAAAAATAAATTATCACAAAAAGATACAATATATGTAGACACAAGAGAACAGAGTTGGTTAAAATTTAATACCCCTTTTGAAATTAAAACATTATCTTTTGGAGACTATTCCTGCTCAAATAATAACTGTAACTGCTATATAGAAAGAAAAAGTTTAAGTGATTTTATTAGCACGTTAAGTGTTAATAATTTTGATCGTTTTAAAAATGAAATAGAAAAGGCTAAAAATAATAATTCATATATCATTGTCATGATAGAAGAAAAATTATCAAATGCATTAAGTTTCCAATATCTTCCGCATATAAGCAAAAAAATAAAAGCTACTCCAGAGTATATATTTCATAATGTTAGAGATTTATTACAACAATATGACAATTTACAATTCTTGTTTGTAGATGGCAGATCAGAAATGACAAGGGTTATTGAAAGCATTTTTGCTAGCGATTGTTCTTATAAAGATTTTGATCTTCAGCTTGCATATGATACAAAAAATTTATGATATACTGCCCAGATAAATATATAAAAGAGATAAAAGACGTTAATGCTGAATTAGCTCAATTAAAAGGTTTTTTAAATGATAAAGAAGCGAAGATTACTCTTGCTAAATTTCTTAGAGCCAATATAGGATTCTCTACAGAACTAATCAGTGGCGTAAAACTTGCTCCTTATCAAGAGATACATATTAAAGCTTTATTAAATAGAAATTTTAATTTATGTGTTTTCGGTAGAGGCTGTGGAAAAAGCTTTATAGCAGCGGTATTTTGTTTTCTTCAATGCGTTTTTGAACCTAATACAAAAATTCTTATCGCTGGGCCTACATTTAGAACTGCTAGATTTATTTTTAATAACCTAGAAAAAATCGTAAATAGTAAAGGCGCAGAATTGTTGGCTCAGTGTTTTGGAGCAAAAACAAGAAGGAATGATCAATTTGAATGGGAGATAAATGGTGGCAGTATTGTAGCAATTCCATTAAACGGAGAAAAAATACGAGGATTTCGTGCGAATGTTCTTGTGCTAGACGAATTTCTTCTTTTACCAGAAGAAATAGTAAAAAATGTATTAATGCCATTTCTTGTCGCCCCACAAAATATTAAAGAAAGAATGGAGATCAGAGAAAGCGAAGATAAATTAATAGAAGAAGGATTAATGAAAGAAAGCGAAAGAATGGTTTTTGAAAATACTAGTAAAATGATAGCTCTTTCTTCGGCCAGCTATACTTTTGAAAATCTTTATAAAATATATAATGAATGGAGCGAAAAAATAACAGATAATGAAAAAAGTGAAGCAACGTATTTTGTAAGCCAATTAAGTTACGAAGCTCTTCCAGAAGAAATGATAGATAAAACTATTATTGAAGAAGCTCAAGCTGGTGGATCTAGTCATAGCGGTTTTCTTAGAGAATATTGCGCTAGATTTACTGATGGAAGTGATAGCTACTTTAACGCCAAGAAAATGGAAGAATGTACATTAAAAACAGGAGAAAGTCCACATACTTTAATGAGAGGTGACACAGATAAAAAATATATTTTAGGAATTGATCCAAATATGAGCGACAGTCCAAATGCAGATTATTTTGCTATGGCAGTTATGGAGCTTGACGAAGAGAAAAAACAAGGTATTTTAGTTCATACTTATGCGGGATTAGGTAATTTAAAAAATCATGTTAATTATCTTCATTATATCATGACTCATTTTAATATTGTTTTTATTATTCTTGATAATGCTGGAGCAGATACATTTCTTTCAGCATGCAATAACTCAGAATTATTCAAAAAAAGTAAAATAGATATAAAAATTTTAGATATTAATACTGAGCTTGAAGGGCAAGAATATGAAGCGATGATTAGACAAGCTAAAAATCAATATAATTTAGAAGATAAAAGAATAGCTTTTAATCAAGTATTTACTGCCAATTTTGTTCGTAAAGCAAATGAATATCTTCAAGCTTGTATTGATTATAAAAGAGTATGGTTTGCTAGCAGAACAGCTTCAGATGAAAGCGCATTTAATGATGCAGTAAATTTAAATATACCTATTGATTTAATGAAAAGTGAAGAGAAAAAAGATTGGACCATATTAGACTTTATTGAAAATCAAGATGATTTTATATACCAAACCAAACGCCAATGCGTTCTGGTAGAGCATTCTTCTACAGCTAGAGGCACCCAAAGTTTTGATTTACCCCAACATCTAAAAAGAAGTTCATCTGCAAATAAAGCAAGAAAAGACAATTATTCTGCATTTATGTTAGCTAATTGGGCTTTGAAATGCTATTATGATATAATGCAGACTCAAACTATACAACAACCCCAGACTTTTTCACCAATAATGGTTAGATAAAGTGTAATACCTTAAGTAAAATGGCTAAAAAATCTCAAAATAAATTAAAAATTGTAAAAAATGAACAAATTGAACCTTTAATGGTTTCTAATGCGTCTGTTAATGAGATTAAAGCTTCTGAGTCTACAACTTCAAGAAGAAATTCTGCTGGTAACATACCTAGAACAGATAGATATAAGAACATTGATGACGGATTAATACCTTTTAGATATTCAACAGGAATTAAAAATGCATCGAATATGAATGTTCGTGATGCAGTTATTCTTTGTCAAAAAGCTTATTATAATTTTGCTATATTCAGAAATACTATTGATTTAATGACAGAATTCTCTTGTAGTAATATTTATTTTAAAGATGGTAGTCAAAAAAGTAGAGATTTTTTTAGTGCTCTTATAAAAAAGATAAATATATTTGATCTTCAAGATCAATTTTTTCGCGAATACTATCGTAGTGGAAATGTATTTATTTATAGATTTGATACAAAAATAAAAGACGAAGACATTAATAAAATAACACAAACTTTTGGAATCACATCAAAAGCCGCTAACGTTAATTTACCAGCTAGATATATTATTGTAAATCCAGCAGATATCCAAATCGGAGGCAGCATTAATTTTTCTGCTGGCAGATATTATAAAATACTTAGTGATTACGAATTAGAAAGATTAAAAGCGCCAAAAACTGATGAAGATATTGAAGTCTTGAAAAGTCTTTCACCAGAAACTCAAAAACTTATTAATCAAAAAGCAGTTGGAGTTTTAACTTTACCATTAGATAGAGAAAGGCTTGCGGCAGTTTTTTATAAAAAACAAGATTATGAACCTTTTGCAGTACCAATGGGTTTTCCAGTTTTAGATGATATTAATTGGAAAGCAGAAATGAAAAAAATGGATATGGCTGTCACTCGCACGATGCAACAAGCCGTATTATTAGTTACTATGGGTAATGAACCAGAAAAAGGTGGAGTAAATCAAAAAAATCTTGAAGCGATGCAATCTTTATTTGCAAATCAAAGTGTAGGCAGGGTTTTAATTGCAGACTATACAACCAAAGCTCAGTTTGTTATTCCAGATATAGGTAATCTTATTGGACCACAAAAATATGAAGTTGTTGATCGTGATATTCAAATGGGACTAAATAATATTTTAATCGGTAGTGAAAAATTTGCAAACACAAGCATTAAAGTTCAGATCTTCGTTCAAAGATTAAAACAAGCTAGAGAAACTTTTATAAATAATTTCTTAATACCTGAAGTTCGTAGGATAAGTAAAGATCTTGGGTTTAAAAATTACCCTACTCCTCATTTTGAAGATATTGACATCAAAGATGATGTCCAATACTCTAGAGTATATACTCGCTTAGTTGAACTTGGTATATTAACTCCAGAAGAGGGATTAACAGCCATAGATACAGGAAGACTTCCATCAATAGAGGAGTCTTTAACATCTCAAGAAAAATTTAGAGAATTAAAAGACCAAGGACTTTATCAACCTCTTATTGGTGGAGCAATTCAAGGTGGTTCTGCAGGTAGACCAACAGGCTCTACTGGAATTCCTCAAAGCACAAAAAATGTAAAACCAATTGGTGGAGGCAAACAATCAAAAGCCACTTTATTTGATATAGAAAAAATTAAAAATAATTTTATATTAGCTTCAAAACTACAAGATAAAGTAGAAGCCTCTTTAAGAGAAAAACATTCTATTCGTAAATTATCCAAACAACAAAAAGAAGTAGCATTTGAAATAGTTAAAATTATTGCTTCAAATGAAAATCCAGAATCTTGGGATACGGTTGTAGACGAGTATGTAAAAAATCCTAAAGATAAAAATATAGAAAAAATTTATGCTATTGATGAAATAGCTGTAGAGCATGGATTAGATCCTTACGTTTCAAGTATACTTTACCATAGTAAGAAATAAAAATATGGCTCAAAATTTAATTAGATTAAAACAAATCAATCAATCTGATCTTTCTGGTGCAGTTGTAAATGTTATTGAATCTAATCAATATCAAATAACGTATGGCGGTGGCACAGGAATTAATATTAATGATGTTGGTCAAATTACAATAAGTGGCACAGATATTTATTTAATTGATAGTGTTTTTAATGTTAGTGGTACTGGTGTATTTAATGCTTTAGATTTAAATAATATTGATACTCTTAGTCTTTCTGGAGTAGACATTACTATAACAAGTGGAAATGTAATTTTAACAAATCCAGTTAGCGCTCCTAATCTTGTTTACAATACTGGTAATCAAACTATTAGTGGAGTTAAAACATTCTCTGTAGCTGGAAGTACAATAGCAAGAATAAGTCAATCTGGATTTAATCTTGTTAGTGGAAACTTTACTTACCCAGTATTTTCTGGCGCTACAGGTTTTGTATTTACTCCAGATGCAAGTGCTAGCACATTCTTTGATTTCATATTATCTGGTAATTCAACTCTTAATCAACCAATTAATATGAACAATGGACAATCTATAACTATATTCTTAACTCAAGATGCTAAAGGAAATAGAAGCATGAGTTTTAATACTGGTTATTTATTTTCTAATGGTATTACTCCAACATTAAACTTTTTACCAAGTGGTACAGATATTTTACAAGTTATAAGAGCAAGAAATAAATTATATTCTACATTCGCAAGTAATTATTAATTATGAATTTTTATGTTAATAATACTGACAAAATAACTAATTTTCCAGAAAGCGGAATAATTGTTTTACCATTTTCTTCAGAAGATGGAAAAACCGTTAATTCAATAAGTAGTAGAATTAGCGTAGATGAAAATTACGTATATTATTGTTCTGCGCTCGCTAGCTTTAGAACTAAAAATATTAATAATTTAGTAGCATTAGATACAAATGGAAATATAACCAATCAAACTAAACCACGAATATCAACCGCACTTCCTTCTACTGTTGCAGGTAATTTCAATGATAATTTTCAAATAATTTATAGCGATGAAAATCATTTATATATATTGACTACTAATTTGTTCTTAAGCAAAAGAAGTCTAACATATTCATATCAAATTTATCGTATAAACAAAAGTAATAATACAATTGATCCAGATTTTTGTTTGGTTTTGCCTTACGTTGGTTCAATAGCTGGTGCATCTTCATCTGCCATTCCAACAAATGTAAAAATGTTTAAATATAATAATAAGTATTATATATTATGTAGTCTTGCGGGAGCAGTTACTTTTGCGAAGATTCCATATTTTATCAAAGATCAAAATTTAAGCTCAGGCTTATCTATTATAAAAGATAAAAAATTAATTTCTAATTTTAAATTTAGTTCAGTAAATTCTATTTTTTATGCTATAAAAACTAAAGATAATTATACATATATTTGTCATAGAGGAAATTCAGAAGCCAATAAAACTCAATACCCAAAACTTTTTAGATTAAATGATAAAAATATTTTAGATAAAAGTTTTTTTCCATATATAGAAAAATACAATAGTACTTCTACTGCTGCCGCAGGAAGCACTTATTCTGATGTTACTGATTTTGATTTTGCTAACGATGGAATATTTTTTGGAGGAAATTTTTTAACAGTAAATGGGGATCCTTGTACAGGTTTAGCGAAAATTGATTATAGTGGAAACAGAATAACAGGATTTAATCCAAGTTTGGGTCCAGTAAATCAAACTACATTTGTGAATGGAGTAGTCTCTTCTGGAAGTGGAGTTTTCATTTGTGGAAATATGAATTATAATGGAGATACAACAAAATCTCGTCTTTTAAAACTTCATGATGATGGAACATTAAATACGCAATTTACAGGTGGAGGAATTACAAGTGCGCCAAATAAACTTTTACTATCTGGCAATAGTTTATATATAATTAATGGAAATTCTCTTTCTGGTTCTACTAGTAATGGATATGGAAGAGGAATTTTTAAAGTAAATGCAGATAGTGGTTCTTTTGATCCAAATTTTAATATTAATTTAGGATTACTTACTGTTTTTTCAGCGATAACAAGCGGAAATAGTTTATATATAGGTACTAATACAGAAGCTACTTATATTAATAACATTACATTAACGCAGGAGAACTACACTGGGATATTAAAAGTTAATGCTACTAATGGAGAGATAGATAGAAATTTTAAAGTTAAATTTAATGAAAATTCTGATTCCTATGGTGTTCTTGGTATGGCTGTTAAAAACAACGAACTTCATATTGTTGGTCAATTTACTGGAATAGAAGGTCAAATAAGAAATAGTTATGCTGTAGTAAATCCAACAAATGGAAATTTAATTGATTCAGATAATGTTTTTTTAAATATGAGTAACAATACCTTAGCTGGAATTTTAAGATCAATAAACTATGATAAAGATTTAATTATCGGACATCAGCAAACTACTTCGAATGCTCAAATATTTTATCTAACAGGTTTGAATTATCGATATAATTCAAATATTCAAATTTATGATCAAAATTTTAATATAGAAACAGGAATAAATTCTCAATTCGCTGCCACTTATTATCCATACGGCATAGATTTTCAAACTGGAATTCAATTTTTAGCACCCAATACTGGATTAATTGTAACAGGCTCAGGCCTTAATACGGCAATAGTTACAGCAATAAATCTAGATAACTTAACAGTTGATAATAAAAGTTTTTATTTATCCACAGCAGACGCATCTTTTGCTTCTATTTATGGTATACAAAAATATAATAATAATTTTTTCTTTGGTGGAGGTTTCAGAAGCCAAGCAAGTAACGAAGGCAGAAGTGAAATTCGTTTTTTAATAAAAACTAATTCTAGCGGTATAGTAGATCAAACTTTTAATCTAAGTTTAGATGGTTCAGATATTAAAGGTATAAAAATTATTGGTGATAGCCTTTTTGGTTGGGGTAAATTTACAGGCATAAGCGGAACTAAGGATTTCTTTAAATTTAATCTAACAAGTGGATATTTAGAAACAGGCTTTAATTATCTAACAAATCAATATAATCTTCAACCAGTAAACGTAGTCAATGATACAAAAAATAATATATATGTTTTAACATATTTTCAAGCAAATGCATATAATTATATGTTCACTGGATACAATGGATATAATCAAACATCTGGAAATATTCTTAAATTTAATAGTGGATCATACGCAGTAGAACCGAACTTTACAAGTAAACATTTTAATATATATTCAAATCAATGCTTTACAGAAGGAGATAAAATTTATACAAATTTAAAAAGTATAGGAAGAGCAGACAGTTCAAATGTTTATAAAATTAATAGAAAAAGCAGAGAAATAGAAAAATTTAACGTTAAATCTAGTGGGAGTTTTTTTCGAGATGTTTATAACGAAGGAGATCATCTTTATCTTGCAGGTAATTTTAGTGGAGTTGATGGTTATGGTGTTACTGGATTATGTAGATTATATAAAACTGGTTTAAATGTAGATACAGGATTTAATTATAATTTTATTAATGCAAGTAATCAACCAACTTATCCAGCAGTTTTGTTAAAAAAAGATAATTATTTATATTGTTTAGGGGCAAATTGGGTAAAAATAAATAATACTTCAATTAGTGGATTAGCAAGAATAGACCTTACAACAAATACTTTAGATACATCTTTTTCTTCAATAGATCATAGCGGTTTTAGCCTAAGTACGATCTCTGCTGTATTTAGCGGAAATAATTTATATGTTGCAGGATTCGATGGGGTACCATTAAGAATTTATGATGTGCAAGATAAACTCTTAAAATTCGCAAGAACCTCAACCGAAGCTCAAGGTATAGGTTTTGGTTGTTATGTTATAGAAAACGTTGATAATTTTTTAGTCGCAGGTATGTCTCACGGAACGAGCGTTGTAAGCAATCCAAAATCTATAAATGGAAGAACTAGAGGTTTAGTTACTATGGGATTCAACACAGGTGAAATTGCAAATCCATATGGAGCATTTATGGCATCGAATGTTACTCCAATTATTTTAAAATATCATTCATTTTCAAATAATATTTTTATGGGAACAAATAGTGTTGGTACCAATATTAATAATTCATATGGAAATCAAGGCGGGGCTTGGACCCATATTACACTTTTTGATAAAGATAAAATGTTTGTAAAAAATAAATCCAACTTTTTTAGTCTTTCTACAGTTCCAAGTTATGATACTCAAAATATTCCTCGAATTTACAATAATGAATTATATTATGGATATGGAGCATCTCTTTTATCTAATCTTAATAATCCATATGAGTACGCAATATCTAATGTAGGTCATTATGGAGTTATAAAATTTAATTCAACATTAGATGAGTACGAGATTATTCTTTAGAAATATATTAATTTATATATTATAATATATAGTGTAATCCTTTATGAAAACTATGCTATCTAAAATATTTGGCCCTAATTGGAGATCTAGCTCATCTGGAATAGCCACAGTCGTAGCAGTTTGCACAGCAATAGCAATCCATTCTGATCCTTCATTAGTAGCATTTCTTCCAGACCAAGCAGAAGTTTATATCACAGGAATTTCAAAATTAGTTGCAGTCGTTTCTGGTATAGTTTTTGCATTAACAGTAAAAGATGCAGCAGTTACTGGTGGAACAGTAGCCCAAACAACTGAAGCAAAAGATAGAACACATGGAGAAAACATATGAATAAATTACAATTAGCCGCAGTTGCTCTTTTGAGCGTATTTCTTGGTGCTTGTGCTACAACAAATACTGCAAAAGTTGATGTTGCAACAAGTGTTGAAAATACTCTTCCTTATGTTAAGCCAGCAGTTGTATTAGCTTGTACCGTTGTTCTTGATCAAGCAGTTTCTGGTAACGATAGAATCGAAAAAGCTAAGATGATTAATCATGTTGCTGCTATCGTAGAAACACTAACAGTTGGAACTACTCCAACTCCAGAGCAACTTCAAAAAGCTCTTAATGATTATCTTCCAGCAGAAAAAACTCATTGGGCAAATTATGTTACCGTAATCAAAGATCTTTATGCTCAACAATTTGCTAGACTAGATGGAAATGGTGCTCTTGCAGTAAAGGTTCTTAACGCTATTGCATCTGGATGCAAAGATGCAACAGCAAGTTACGTAGAGTAATCATGCCAACTGGAATATTAACAGCATTACTTTCAGCAGTATCTGGAATATTCGCAGCAATCAATAACGTATTCGGCGCTAAGAATACAAAAGAAATGAAAGAGCGCCAAGAAGCTCAAAAAGAAGTTGATCATCAAAGTGGAATCGAAAATGCAGTAAAGGAAAAAGACCTTGAACAAGCTCGCAAGCATATTAGTTCTTAATTTTATTCTTGTTGGATGTGCTACTGTGACACCAAATAAAATACAAGATGACAAATCATCTTATGACGCAACTACTCCAAAGCAATATGATAAAGATAATGGTGGATTAATTTCTTTTGTTGGTGATGACGCACTTATTACTCGTCAAGCGCGTGAACGATATAATAATCTAATTAAAATGTACAGAATCAAATTCAAAAAAGAAAAAGCAATTGATCTAACTGAAGACGCTGGAATAACTTCTTACAAAGATAATTTTGGCAATGAATTATTTCTTATTAGTAGCGAACATCTTGTTTATTTTGGTGTTATGAATAGTTGGCTAAAAGAAAAAGTACCTCAAGATAATATACTAGACAAGACAATAGATAAAATAAATAATTAAATAAAATGGGGCGTTTAAAAGCGAATTATAATTCAAGTAAAAATAACAAGATTTCTATTAAAAAACAAAATCTTGGTGGTGGAAGATTATTATTAAATTATATATTTGATCCAAAAGAAATACAAGGTTTGAGTTTATGGCTCAAAAGTGATGCTGGAGTAGTTATAGATCCTCAACTCGCTGCAAAGGTGATAGGCTGGGTAGATCAAAGTAATAACGGAAATAATGCAACAGCAGCAGGAGTTTATCGACCAACATTTATTGATAATGATCAAGCGCTTAATAACTCACCATCTATTTCTTTTAATGGAACTACTAATTCATTTGTAATCCCATCAATTAATTTTGATATGAATACAAATAATTCTGTATTTATTGCATTTTACGCTACGAATGCATCAACTTCAGCTCTTCTTAGTCAAGGAGGCATTGGAAATTACATTATCGCAGCAACTAGCAATAAATTAAATATTTCAAATTCTAATGTGCAAACAATTATATTAGCTGGAGATGTGCCAAACTTAAGTGCCGCTATAGTATCTTCAACAAATGACGCCAATACTTTTACATTATATAAAAATGGAATACAAGTTGGAAATACAACTTTTTATGATGGATTTAGTTTTAATGGCACAAAGATGTTTATTGGAGGAGATTCAGCTAGTTTAAATCCATCTCAGGCAACCTCTTTCTTCTTATCTGGGTCTATAGCAGAAATTCTCATTTATAATAGAGCTGTGACAACAACAGAACGTAAAAAAGTTGAAACTTATCTTCAAGGAAAATATGCGCCTACTTGTGGTTATCAAAATATTAATAAATTAGCTCAAATTGATGGAATTGATGCTCCTATTGGTCGTAATTTTAATAAAATATCTTTTGATTACGGCGAGTTTGCTAGTGATTGCTTATCTCTTGGTCTTGATCCAGCTACAATACTAAATAATCTTGGAAAAGTAGATTTTTCTTCTAATTTTGTTGTTACTAGAGCAAAAACAACAAGCAGTATAAGTGCTGATTCAATTTCTCAATCAAGTTCAAATATTATTATAACTACTAGTGGAAATGTACAAAACGTACCTAAGAATTATTATAGATTTTTTGTAATGTGCAAAAATGGATGGAATTTAGTTACTTTTTATGGAGCATATCATTGGTTATAAATATGTTAAATAAAAAATCCTTAGATCTTATTCTTGAATTTGAAGTTGGCGGTGGGGAAAATTATTATAATAAATTTTTAAAAAATCCAGCTTGGCCCGAAGGTCAAAGCGGAGTTACAATTGGTGTTGGTTATGATTTGGGTTATGTAAATAAAACTGAATTTAGCGAAGATTGGAAAGATCTACCTAAAGAAACTTTTGATAGATTATATAAAGTAGTTGGTATCAAAGGATACAATGCCAAGAATCTTATTAGAGGATTAAAAGATATAACTATTCCTTGGGAACTTGCATTAAAAGTATTTAATAATAAAACAGTAAGTAAATTCTATAATTTAACAAAACAAACTTTTCCTAATTTTGATAATCTTCCAGAAGATGCAAAAGGCGGATTAGTTAGCCTTGTATTTAATAGAGGTAATGCACTAGAAGGTGATCGTCGCCGCGAAATGAAATTAATAAGAGATGGTATGAAATTAGTATCTACTTATGATCAAAAAGCATTAACCTTTATAGCTAACCAAATAAGAAATATGAAAAGAATATGGATTGGTGGAAGTATAGAAAAGGGCATGAATCGTCGCCGTGATGCTGAAGCTAAATTAATAGAAGAATCATTAAAGGTGTAAGTATAATACTATATGAAAAAATTAGTATTAATTTTACCCTTATTATTTTTAGTTAGCTGCTCAGAACCAAACTATAATAGCAGAGAATTACCTACTAAATATCCAGATACTCCAACTAGTGGATCAGCTTACGATGTAACAGAAGAGTTATACGGACATAAAAAATGAGTATAAGTTTTAATTATAAAGGAGATGGAATTATAAATTCTCAAGTTGGATCTGGTGGAGTAAAGATCATTCCGGACTCTGTTGCTCAATCTCCTCAAAATCAAAATTTAATTTATCTATTTGATCCAGTATATTATAATGGGTATAAAAGTATTAATCAATCAGACATTGGCACTCACAACTATAACTCTTTTTTAAATAAAATATTTACAAAATATCCATCTATTATTCCAGCATCAGATTATGTTTCTTCAAGAGGACATATTTTAAATAAAATTAATGATCGAAATAATCTTCAAAGAAAAGCTATTTTTAATAATTTCTTTTTTTCATATGAAAAGTATAATGATAATTCTGATATTGTAATAGGAAATAGAAGTCAGTCGGATCTAAACAGAGTTCGTGGCACAAAAGAAAGAAAAGGCGCTCTGTTAAGATTAAGAGATCCATTTTCTTCAAATACATTTAATCTTTTTCGAGAAAATAGTTCTAAAACTTTTTCTTGTTTTATTAAATTAAAAGGACCAGTTCAACATAGATCTAAAGGAGGAAGTAATCAATATAAAATAATAAGAGAAAAAAAAGGAATATTTTTAAATACTGGACAATTCGCAGTTGGATATAGATCACCTCATTATACTAGAACAGGAAATATTAATGGTTATAAATTTAAATTTGAACCTTTTTCTTTTGTTTTTAGCATTATGGATGATTGTAAAAGTCATTCATTTATGACAGATTTTAAATATAAATTCAATGAAACTTATCATCTATCAATAACAGTAGAATGTGGTTCTGAAGCAACAGGTACACAGGGAGCTTCTACTTATTACTATATTCCAACAACAATAAAAGTTTATATTAATGGCGAACAACAAAATACAGCATACATGAAGTTTAATCCATTAATAAATGGTAATAGTAGATCACTAGGTCGAAGTCGTTCAAAAACTAAAAAGCAAAGACTTAATTTTTCTCCAATTCAACCCGGATTTTATAAAACAGATGGAACAATATACTCTCCAACATCAAATGCTCATATTATAAATTGTAAAATACATAGTGGAGGAAGAAGAGGTGATTCAGTAATAGGCTGGGACAAATTATATTTTGGAAAATCAAATCTAACTGGACCTAGAGACAAATATGGAGGTGGACCTATACCCCACAAATTCCAATCTAGTTCAAATATAAAAAGATATTTAAATAACATAGATGTTGGTGTAATACATATATATACCGCTGCTCTTTCTCAGATTGATATAAAAAATATTTATGATACTTTTAGTATAAGATACTAATAAAATCGTGTGAGGCTTGCCGCCTCGATCAGCAGTGCAATATGCTTGGTAATTAACATAATGTTCTATCCGTTATGTTAATTTATATCATAAATAATTAAAATTAATTAAAAATATCCTCCTCTGTAAGTGTATAACATATATAGTATGAATTATAATTCTGAACAATATGGCTTTGAATTAAATGCTAAAAGAAAAGGGCCAAAATCTGCCGCTCAAACTCCATCTAAACCATCAGAAAGAAAAAAGGGTTCATCTCGCAATAAACCTGGAAGCGCAGGAACTAAAAGTGATAAAGCAATTGAATTTTCTAAAAAAGTAGTAGAGGCTCTTAAAAACAAAGTAAAAGAACATAATAGCAAAAATAAAAAGAAAGTTACTCTTGGTCAATTAAAAAAAGTATATCGTCGTGGCGCAGGAGCATTTTCTTCTTCTCACAGACCAGGAATGACTCGGGGTGGTTGGGCCATGGCGCGCGTAAATATGTTTCTAAAAATGGTAAGTGGAAAATCAGTAAAAGATTCTTACCGTAAAGCTGATAACGATATTGCTCGCGCTTCAACAAATGATTATATAATTGAAGCTAGTTTTGAACCTAACGAAGAAGACATTAAAGAAGCAGAAGAAGATATTAAAAAATATGATCTTAATGATTTTGATTTTATTTCAGAAGATGAATTATATCTAGAAGATGAAGAAGATGGTGTAAGTATATATGGATTAGAAATAATATAATTATGAAAAAAAATAAATTTGAATCAATTTTTGCTAATATTAAAATTCGTCCAATAGTTAGTGGAGAAAAAGATAAATATTTATCAGTTGCTTCTCTTGATAAATTAAAAAAATTTTTACCAGATATTAATACAGAAGATAACATAGATCTTCTTCCTGTTGCTTTTGATGCTTGCGTTGCTAATAGAGTAAATAAAAATGGTGATGTTATTGATGGCCAAACCGCAGCTAAGATCGCTAAAAATTTCATTAATAAACCAATTAATATTGAGCATAATCGTAATCAAGTTATTGGTTGCATTTTAACAGCTAATTTTAGTAAATTTGGTAGTAACGAAAGTCTTGCTGAATTAGATGTTAAAGAAATAAAAACTCCATTTAATATTACTCTTGGTGGAGTTATTTGGAAAATAGTAGATAAAGATCTAGCAGAGCAAATCGAAGAAAGCAATGATCCAACAAGCGATAATTATATGAGCATTTCTGCGTCATGGGAACTTGGATTTGAGGATTATAATATTATTGTATTAGAAGACGGAGAAAAAAATATAGAGAATGCTACAATAGTTTCTGATATAAATCAAGTTGAAGAAATGAAAAGCAAATTGCGAGGATTTGGTGGATCTGGTAAATTAGATAATAATAAAGCAATATATAGACAAGTTTTAGGTAAAGTAGTTCCTTTAGGAGTAGGATTTACATTAAATCCAGCCGCAGATGTACAAGGAATTGCAACACCATCAGAAGAACCAATTAAAGTTGAATTAAAAGTTAATAAAAGTGTAAAAGATATTGATTTCATAGAGGAGAAGTCCTCTGGAACAGAAGAAGAACTTATTCTTTCTTCAGAAAATAACGTTTCCCAAGAGGAACGTTTAGATGTAAAAAGAGAGAGGATACATATGAAAATAACAAAAATTGAAGATATTACTGACTCCCTTCTTAAAGAAGCAACAGCTAGTTCTGTTACTGAATTTATTCATGAGGAGATCAAAAAAGCAAACGACCAATTCTTAGTAGAGAAATCTGCTAAAGAAAATGAGCTCAAAGCTGCTAACGAAAAAATTTCTACTGTTACCGCAGAACAGGAAGTTGTAAAAAAACAATTAGAAGAGCTAACTCAAAAATTAGCCTCTATTGAAGCAGAAAAAGAAGCTAAAGCAAAAGAAGAAGCATTCAATATGAGAATGGCATCTTTTGATGAAGACTTTGATTTAGAAGATGAAGATCGTAAAGTTCTAGCCACAGATATTAAAGATTTAAATGATGAAGCTTTTTCCGCTTATAAAAATAAAATGGCAATTCTCATGAAAGAGAAGAATAAAGCTGCCAAAAAAGCAAAAATGGATAAAGAAGATATCAAAGATAAAGGTATCGACGAATCTAAAGAAGACAAAAATGGCAAAATCATAAAAGCTTCGGTAATTTCTAAAGAAGTGAAAGCTTCTGAAGAGATCGTATCAGAAATTTCTACAACCCGAGAGGTTGTTGAACAAGCTGTTGACAATGGATCAAAAGCTTCCGTAGAGATTCCAAATTCTGCACCAGCCTCACAGCCAAGCGTTAAAGAAAAATATGCTTTGGCTTTTGGTTTGGACGGATTTGAATTAAGAAAATAAGGAGATAATATATATGGCACATAATCTAAGACCGTTCAGAGATTACGACGAGCATGATGTAGTTAATCTTTTTTCATACAGCGGCGCAATGGAAAACATTGGTGCTGGAATTGTATTGACAAAAGGTGCTGCAGTCGCCGTTACTTCTGAAGGATTCACATTTGGTGCAACAAGCACCAGTTCAGATCAAGCAACCGAACTACTTGGTAGTGTTGGTGGCTCATTCCCAAATGCCCAATCACAAAGATTTGGCGTAAGACCTAAAATAGGTCTTGCTACATCTGGTAATGTACTAGGACTTACCCTTCTAGATATCCGCGAGTTAGACGAAAATGGTGAAAAACTAATTTTCAATCCTCGCAAAGCTGCAGAAATGAATGTCGTTGTTTCTGGGCAAGCAGTACCAGTTCTAACAAAAGGACTAGTTCTTTATAGTGGTAGTTCAATTGCAAATGCAAGAGCAGGACAAATTGCGGTAGTTAGCGGAACCGAAGGCGATCTCGCTAATATCCAAAGAAATGCTTCTAATAGAGGAACTGCAACTCAACCTGAAGTTAAAGTTGGAACATTCCTCGGTAATGCTGTGAATAACACTGCATTGCTAAAAATTGAACTCTAATTTAATAGAAAGAAATAATTAAAATGAAATTAAAATTAAAAAATACGCCAGAGCAAGTCGAGCTTATCAAAGCTATGGGAAGCCGTGAAGCTTCAGTAGCAAGAGAAGCTGGCGAAGCTTTCGCCGCTTTCCTAGGACCAGTTGTAAACAAAGTCCTAATGCAAAGCGCAACAGCCTCAGCAGTTTACACAGATCTTCCTTATGACGAAGATGATGCTCCTTCTATACCTCTTGATTTGTATCATGACGGTGGTGAAGGTTATGTTTCCACATGGAGCCAAAGCGTAGCTGGTGGCCTTCCAACTTCAACAGTTGAAGGTTTCAGCGAAATGAAAGTCTCTACCTATCGTTTAGATAGCGCAGTTTCTTTCTTAAAACGTTATGCTCGTCGTGGTCGTCTTGATGTAGTTAGCAAAGCTATCGAACGCATGAGCAATGAAGTTCTTATAAAACAAGAGCGTAATGCTTGGGCAGTTGTTCTAAAAGCTCTTGCTGATAGTGGCAATGTATTAAATACTAACGAACCCACTACTACATTTTCATTAGATGTTCTAAATCGTCTAATGACCCAAGTCAAAAGAATTAATAAATCATTTGCTGGTGGTTCTACCACTGATGCATACGGTCTAACAGATATTTTTGTTAGCCCTGAGGTTAAAGAAGATATTCGTGCTTTTGCTTATCAACCAGTAACAACTAGCGATATTGTAGTAGGAACATCGGCAACTGTTAATAAGAACTATCTTACAAATCTTCCAGACGGTGTTCGTGAAGATATTTATCGCAATGCTGGAACACAAGAGATTTATGGAGTTTCTATCCATGATCTAATCGAACTAGGCCCAGGTCAAAAGTATCAAACTCTTTTCAAAGAGTTTTATACTGGTGCATTCACAGCTGCTAATGATGAATTAATCGTTGGCTTGGATCTTTCCAAGGACGCATTTGTTCGCCCAGTAGCTCGTCAAGCAGAAAGTGGTGGAACATTCACCGCTCTTCCAGATGATCAATTCTTGTCTCGCGCAGATAAGATTGGATTCTATGGCTTCCTTGAAGAAGGTCGTGCTTGTGTTGATGCTCGTGCAGTTCATGGTGTAGCTATTAACTAATAGAAGATAATACTACCTAATTTGAAAGCCCACGGATTAATAATCCGTGGGTTTTCTTTTTTTAGACATCTTTATAATTCTTTTATATAATCTATTAAATAGGAGAACATATGGCAAAAAAATCAAAATTAGATAATCTAAGTCAAACTCATGGTAAAGTAGAAAAACCAATAACACTAGATCAAGTTTGGGGCAATGATGGTAAAAGAAAATATGGAACTCTTGATCCAGTAGAATATGATCAGTATTTGAAAAACCTTGGCAAAAGTGACTTACAAGCTCACGCTGTTAAAGTTAATCTTGTGCCTATCGATGATCGTCAAACTTTAATTAAAAGATTAAAGCAAGAATTTATTAAACATGCTAGTCAATTCAAAACTAGACCAAAATTTAAAAACAATAAAGATGTTTCTAAAAGTACGTTAGATATTCTTTCAGAAGGTCGCTAATTTAATATCAATAAAATAATTGTTCTGTGTAATATTTTACATGGCAACATTTTATAATATCACAGGATATCAAGGCGATAACATACAATTAACATTAAATTTAAAAGACAGTAATGGTTCAGCGCTTATTTTAAGTGGCTATCAAGTAAGAGGTCAAGTTAGAGCTAGTTATGGCTCTACAGGAGTTTTATTAGATTTAAATCCTGTTATTACAAGCAATGTGTCTGGATCAATTGCTATTAATATTAATTCATATATATCTGCAGATATTCCTATCTCTGATCATGTTTATGATATTGAAAGATATCCATCTGGAATATTAACTGGAAATAGTATTAAACTAATGCGAGGAAAGTTTTCAATTTTACCAGAAGTAACGAGATAATTTTATGGCAGATATTACTGTAGATGTTAATTTGCCTAGCACGATTAGTGTTGATGTAACATCACCAACTCAAGCTTTAGCTACTAATATTTCAATTCCTGGACCTCAAGGACCAAGAGGAGAAAAAGGTAATCCAACTACTATTAATAATTTATCAGCAGAAAATATTATTATAACTGGTGCTAATGGCAATATAGTTTATACTACTGGACTTAATACAATTTTTATTTCTGGTAATAGTGGATATTTTCAATCAGCAATAAATAATTTAACAACTAATTTAAATTCAACTGGCGCTAATTTAAATACTTCAATAAATAATTTAAGTGGATTGTTTACTGGATATACTGGAACTTTAGACGCAACTTATGCAACAGATTCTCAATTAAATTCAACTGGTAATACATTAAATATTAAAATAGATAATCTAAGTGGTTATGTAAATTCTCAAGATTCAAGTATATCAAATAACTTAGCATCTACTGGATCTTCTCTTCAAAGTAATATAAATACACTTTCATCTAATTTAAATTCAACTGGTGCAAATTTAGAAAATAAAATAACTTCACTCAGCGGAACTTTAACTGGAAATTATCTCACAACAAATGTTGCATCTAATACTTATGCCACAATAAGTAATTTAAATTCAACTGGAAGTACATTAAACTCTAATATTAATTCTTTAAGCGGAACTCTTACAAGTAATTACGCTACAATAACAAATCTTTCAAATACAGGTTCTACTTTAGTTGGCACAATCAATTCATTAAGTGGTACATTAACATCTAATTACGCTACGATTACAAACTTAGCTTCAACTGGCGCTACTTTAATTAATACTATTAATAGTTTAAGTGGCACTCTTACTGGTAATTATTTGACCACATCTTCCACTTCTAATACTTATGCAACTATTACTAATCTTGCATCTACTGGCGCTACTTTAACTTCTAGTATAAATTCTCTTAATTCTGCTTTCACTGGATTTACTGGAAATCTTGATGCAACATATGCAACTGATAGTCAATTACAAAATACAGGATCTACACTCTCTCAAAACATTAATAGTTTAAGCGGTACATTAACAGGAAATTACTATCTCAAATCTAATCCTAGTGGTTTTATAACTGGAGTAGATCTTAGTTCTTATCTAACTTCTTCTACAGCGAGTTCAACTTATGCTACAATAACAAATTTAAATTCTACAGGTAATACATTAAATTCTAGTATAAATTCTTTAAGTGGAACTCTTACTGGAAATTACGTTACAAAATCTAATGGTCAATTCACTAATCGTCCAACAGTAAATGGCACTGGAGTTTTGTTGAGTGGTGAAGCTGCTTCTTTACCAACTACAATTCTTTATACAACTGGAAATCAAATTAAAAGTGGTCGTTTGATAATCGGTGATACTATAGTAGATCCAAATTCTCCATATACATTAAGTCTCCAAACGAATTATCAAGATACATTTTTAGAAATTTTAAATAGCGGTGGATCTAGTGAAGGAGTGTTTGTTGGAATAAATCGTAATGATTTTGAACAATATAATTGGCAAGGTGGAGATATAATATTTTATACAGCGGAAAATCCAAACAGTGGTATTGAGAGATTATATATAAAAAATAATGGTAATATAGGAATTGGAACAAATATACCTTCTGAAAAATTAGAAGTAAATGGAAATATAAAAGCAGCAACTGGAGTTTATGCTACTAATCTAGTTTACAATACTGGAAATCAAACAATAAGTGGTGTTAAGACTTTTAATTTGCAGCCAATTTTAAGTGGTAATCCATTGATTACTGGAGTAGATTTAAGTTCTTACGCAACAACTACAAATCTCGCAAGTACTGGTTCTACTTTAAATAATAGCATAAATTCACTTAGCGGTAGTTCAGTTCTGCTTTATGGAAATCAAAGTGTTGGCGGAATTAAAACTTTTAGAGATAATGTTTATATTAATAATCTTTTTGTTACTGGAGCTCAAACAGTTGTAAGCACAAATAATTTTAGCGTTCAAAGTCCATATTTACTTTTAAATCTTACTGGTGGAGCAGTTGATGGTGGAATATTCTTTGTTACTGGAAGTGGATTAACTGGAATAAATGATAGTGGTCCTATCATTGGTTTTGATCACTCTAATAAATTTAAATTTGGAGTTAGCACCAGAAATAGCGACCTTTCAACTTTACCTGATATAGCATCAGTACAAGATATTACTGCTTATAGCGGTTTTGTTGATGGCAAGTACTCAACCATAATAAATCTTGCTTCAACTGGAAGCACACTATCTACAAATCTAGCTAGTACAGGTTCGACCCTCCAAACAAATATAAATAATCTTAGCAACACTTATGCTACCATAACAAATCTCGGTTTAACTGGAAGTACTTTAGTTACTAATCTAGCAAGTACTGGCAGTACTTTAGCCACTAACCTTGCTAATACTGGCTCAACACTTCAAACTAATATAAACAATCTTAGCGGCTATATAAATTCTTCAGCGAGTAATATTGTATTTACAACTGGGAATCAAACTATAAGTGGAAATAAAACTTTCAACAATACATTATCTGTTACTAATATATCTGGTTTAAGTGGAGTTGGTAATCCAACCTCAATTAATATAAAAGGAATAGATAATGCTTTGAATGTTTTTGGTACTAGTTTTCTTGGTGGACATATTGATATAACAGCTGGAAGTGGAAATCTTGCAGGAGGAAATATTAATTTATATGCAGGAAAATTTGGTTCTACAGCTTACGGTGGAAATATTAATGCAATTGCTTCTAATATTAATATAAATGATGATAATACTTCAGCAAAAACTATAAATATTTATAAAACTGGAGTAGGAGCAACAAATACTAATGTTAGCATTGGACAAACTTCAGTTAATATAAGTAATACTTTTACAATTAGTGGAGTAGAAGTAACTCCATCTCTTTATGCTACTTCAGCTAACTTAGCTTCTACTGGAAGTACATTAGTTACAAATTTAGCGAGTACTGGTTCAACCTTACAAACAAATATTAACAACTTAAGTAATACCTACGCTACAATTACAAATCTTGCAAGCACTGGAAGTACGCTAACAACTAATCTTGCTAACACTGGCTCCACACTACAAACAAATATTAACAACTTAAGTAATACATATGCAACTATAACAAACCTTGCTTCTACTGGTTCAACTCTTAATACCAGAATAAACAATCTTAGTGGTTATATAAATTCTACGTCTAGTAATATCGTTTTCACAACAGGAAATCAAACTATCTCTGGAACTAAAACTTTCATACAAGATGCAACATTTGGTGATTCGGCGCAAGGTGACTTTTTAGTTATTTCTGGTAATCAATTCACAGTTTATGGAAGTGGTAATTTTACTAGTGGACTTTTTGTAAATGGAAATGCAGTATTAACTGGAAATCTATATGCAACTACAGTTAACCTTGCAAGCACAGGTTCTACTCTTGATAATAAAATAAATAATCTTAGTGGAGTTTCAGTATTAACATTTGGTAACCAAACTATAAATGGCTTAAAAACATTCACAAATACAGGAACTTTTAATTCTGGAATAGATTTAAATAATTCTAAATTAATTAATGCTACTCCAGATCTTTTAAATGTTTCAGCAAACTTTAATATAACAGGAACTCAAAATAGTAGAGTAATCCTTGCTAATTCACCAACTATAATAACTGGATCAATTGTTAGTGGCAATCCAATTGGATTTAATACTTCAATAATTCAAACTAGTTCGGGACAAGTTTTAATTACTGGTATTGGATCTAATGTTATCGTTAGTAGTTATAATAATCAATTTAGAACAGCAGCACAATACGCAACAATTTCAATTCTTCATACAGGAAACAATGGATACATAATGTATGGAAATACTAGCACATGATAGTCTTGCCATCAACTTCTTCTGGTTTTATAAGTAGCAATAAAGCTTTTCCTTATCTTCCTAGATCTATAAGAGATAATAATTCTTTATATCCTAATAACGAATTTAAAGTTTTACCTACTCAAGGTGGAGTAGCTAAATGGACAGAAAGTGCTCCAAATGGTTGGGGTCAATATGGCCCATATTATAATGTATTTTTAAAATATTATTTAAAATCAGATGAAAACGCGGAAAGTATACCAGCTGGAGGAGGAAATATTCATTGTTTAAAAGCTGCTGGGATTGGCTCACGATTAGGCCTTGGAAGAGAAAGAAATGTTACAAAAAATCCTATAGGCACAACAAATCTTGCTAATGATTGGAGTATGTATACTATAATTGCTTCTCCTATTTCAATTACTACTCAAACTTATGTTGATTTTGGATGTTTTTATAGAGTAACTAGTAATGACCCATTGAGATCATTAAATTTTGGAGCAATTGCTATAAGTTTTCAAAGGTCTACACCCTATTACTATGATAGCTATTTAAATTACTCAATAATACATGGTGGTGGAGTTAATCTTCTTGGAAATAATTCTACTTATACATATTTTAATGCATATGATGGCTTCTCCTTTTATTCAGCAACAAATCAATGGCTCGGTTCATCAGTTATAAAATTTAAAAAACTTGATGAAATAAACCAAAGTTCAGTATTTAATCAATGGCAATTTTTAAGTTATAGGGTTACAATTCCAACATTTGTGAGTTCTCCACAGGATGATGGAAGTACTGGTAAAGCACAGACCTGTATCCTTAGACTATGCTTTTGTGAAAATAATAGTTATCTTGATGATGGTTCTGGTTTAAATACTGGGTCTATTCAATTTTTATATCCATTTTTAAATTTGAGTTAAAAAATCATTATTATATAGTGTAATATCTATTATGACCTATAAAATCGTAGATATTGCAGATGAAATATATCGTGAATTAGGCGAACCATCAGATTTAAATATTGCCTCTATAGCTTTTTGGCTTCGTACTAACATTGGCGATCTTAATATTTTAATTAATAAAAAATTCTATATTATTGATAGTACTCTTGAAATCGGTATAGAAGAAGGTAGTGGAGATGAATTTAAAGATATAGAAAAAAGTATTTTTAAAATGATCTATAGCATGCATTATTATGAAAGGCTTTTCCGTAACGCCCTTGGTGCAGCTAGCACAGATAGCACAATCGAAATAGATCAAAATGGATTTAGAGCAAAAAGAGTTAACAAAAATGAATTAGCAAAAACTTATTCTGATCTCAGAAAACAAATTGCTGACGAATTACAAGTTCTAACCAAGAACTACAATCTTAACGAAGCTCGTCCTCTTCAAGTCGCTGGAGATGATACAGTTGAAGCTCCAGGCAGATCTTATAGCTACAGTAGAAATATAGAAAGTTTATAAACTTATGGCAAGCTTTATATCAGCAAATGATGAAGCTTGGTTTTCTGAATCAGCAACTCAATGGTTTGATACTTTCAAAAGATTAATAACTGTTCACAAAGAGCCAATTAAAAAAATTAAAAATAACACAAATACCCAACTATTTGGTTATGGTCAAAATGGACAAGCAACTTCTCAGCAAGTAGAATACATTCCACGAAGTCAAGATTTTTATGCGGTTGTAAAATATAATAACAATCAAGATTTAAATTTAATAGCAGATATCAACGCTTATGTTGCAAGCCAAAATTACGTAACAATGATTGTAGATTCTACTGCTAAAGATTATATATCAAAAGAAAAAACAGAAAAAATTGTATTTGACGGAAAATCTTTTAATGTTATATCTAGTGGAACAGTAAAATATTATTTTACAAAACAATATTATGAATTTATTATCAAGGAGATAACATAATGCCTGTGGCAATAAATAGATCAGTTCTAATGAAGTCTTTAAAAACTTTTGATCTTTCCTCAATAAAAGACCAGGCCCTTCAACAAGCTCAAAATGAAATGAGCAAAATAAAACAAGAACTTTTAGAAGATTATAATGATCATCCTGTTACTAAAGAATTAGAAGCTGGCGCTGATTCAGAAAATATTTCTCAAACTTTAAATGGAATTGGAAATTTAACAACTTACATAGGATTTCAAGAAGGATCTAATCCAACAGAACCAGTAAGAGATAAATTAAAAACTGTAACTTTAAATCCTAAAGGAAAAGTTTCTGATAATGATTCTAATTTATCTTTTGAATTTGATGTTATTGCGCCTTCAATTGAAGAAATTGAATCTGTTGGATCTTTGCCATTTGAGCAAGGAAATAGTTGGATTAGAGGAATAGAAAATGGCATATCTGGATTTGGAGCATATATTTATGGCAGAATGTTTAAAAATAGTAGATCAGGAAAAGGTTTACAAGGAAGAAAATCCTTTAGACAAGGCAACTTTAGACCTGTATCATATATGAATGAGATAATGAATAAATTCTATTCAAAAATTAAAAAATGAAACCTCAAGTTGATAATATAGTAATGTCTAATATGCTTCTTTGGCTAGATAATCAAATATTATCTAAAGGTGAAGCTTATACTAATTATTCTGGTAATTTTTATCCAGTTGATAGTTTAGTTAATGGATTTTATACTTATGGTTTACCATTTAAACAAGTTGTAGCAGATGCATCTATTAATGGTGCTAATTTAATGTCTGGCATATATTTAAATGGCACATATATAACCCCAGGAACTAGTGGGTTTTCTGGTATTAACCCAAATGTAGGATACGCTTTCTTTTCTTCTGATCCAGCTGGTAGTGGAATAAGTGGTAACTATGCTGTTAAAGATTTTAATATATATTTAACTAGTTTAGCAGAAGAACAATTAATATTTGAAACAAAATTTGAAATTAACCCTAAAGTAACACAAAATCCAACTGGAATCTCTACTTCCGCATTAACTTACCCAGCTATATTTTTAAAAAACAATGGTGGTCAAAATAAACCATTCGCTTTAGGTGGTCAAGATGAGACTTTATTACAAGTAAGAGCAATAGTAATGGCAGATAATTTGTTCTCTTTGGACGCAGTTTGCTCCATTTTAAGAGATACAGCCAGAAAAAATATGCCTTTAATATCACAAAGCAATATGCCTTTTGATAATTATGGTATAACCAAGAATAATAATTTTAATTATATTAATCTTGTTTCTGGTATAGTTAATCCAAATTTAATCTATGTTAAAACTGTCAACGTTAGCAAAATTATACCCTATAGGTATGAATATCAAAATAACGTTAATCCAGAGATATTTAGTGCTTTTGTGGACTTTGAACTATCAGATTTCAGATATCCACATGCATAATTATTTCTCTTTGCTTTAAAAACAATGTAATAAACAGTATAACTTAAGGAGAATTTTTATATGCCAAGAAAAAGAGTAATTTATCAATCAGAAGCAATTTTTGTAGGACCAAGTGGAGGTGGAAGTAGCGTTTCTAATGCTTATTCACTATCAAAACAACTAAACCGCGTACAAAGCGCAAACTATAGTTTTAATATCGCTAGACAAAACGTAAATCAATTTGGCCAAATCGGTGCAATTGACCAAGTTATTCTTGAAGCTCCAACGGTTAGTTTAGATTTTTCTTATTATGCAAATTCTGGAGAAAACGAGCAAACTTTGGGTCTTGCCGTTTCTACTGGACAAACTAATGTTCCAGCTCTTAGAAATATTCTAAGTGGCGGAGCAACTGGTCAAGATGTAAAAAATTATTATATCGTAGTTGCTCCAGAAGGAGCAGATGCTAATTTAAATGAAGCAGACGTAACTGGAAATGGAAAAGTTATTGGAATTGGAAACGCAGGATTAACTTCTTATAGTATTAATGCTGCAGTAGGAGGTTTCCCAACCGTTTCAGTTTCAGCTGAAGGCTTGAATATGAGATTCTACGATGCAACCACTGGAACCGTACCAGCAATTAATCCTGCAGATGGAAATAATGCTACTGGAATTTTTGCTATTTCTGGTTTAACAACTGGAGCTGGATATACAGCCTTAAGACCAGGCGATATTACAGTAACATTCTCTGGAGCCAAAGGCGTAGTAGAAGAAGATCTAAAAATTCAAGATTTTACAATTAGTTTTGATCTTGGAAGAGATCCAATTCAAAAATTAGGAAATAGATTTGCTTTCTCAAGAGAAATCACATTCCCAGTAACAGTTAATGCAACAATTAATGCAGTTCTCGGAGAAATGGAAGCAGAAAATCTTGCAACAGTAATTGCTTCAGATTGTGCAGACGCAGATCTAGTAATAAACATGTTATCTCCAAAAACTTGCGAAGGTGGAGCTCAAGCTAGAGCATTAAAATATACTCTAAAAGGAGCCAAATTAACATCTCAATCATTCACAAGTTCAATTGGCGCAAATAAATCAATATCCTTGCAATATGCAGCTTGGTTAGGTGGTCCAAGTGAAACTACTAAAGGATTATTTATTGATGTTCCAGGAGCATCATAATATTAATTATTAATTAATTGTTAATATTAAAAGCCCCGCTTCGGCGGGGTTTTTAGTGTAAACATATGTAGGTAAAAGGTTGGTTAAAAGGTATAAGTTATGCAAAACGATAATAAAGTAAAAGATTACGTATCTTTTCAGATACATAAAAGTTTAGTTAATTTATATAAAAGATATCTTAATTTAATAGAAGATATTCAAGAAGATCACAATGCTATGATTGATAAAATATCAAGTAAAGTAGATCAAAATACATTAAAAAATATTGACTATTTTGATGATAATAAATATAATTACTTAAGAAAGAAAATACTTGATATAGGCAACGAAACCATAAGAGACATAGAGAAAAATTTTGACTTTATTAAAATGGAATTTAAGGATGAAAATGAAAAATAAATATATAAGCTTTCCTATTGATGCTATTATCCAAGCTAACTTGGAGATGCAAGCAATACAAAGAGAATTAAACAAATTAGGAATCAAAAATCCTTCTTTGAATACATTTAAAAACAAGAATTTTTTAAATCAATACAGCTCTTGGAATGAAGAAAAACAAAATGTTTTTATAAAGCTAATTGGCGGAAATGCCAACTATAAAAAAACAAAAGGTTTTATTGAATCTTTGAAAGTAGGATAATAAATTATGAACAAAAAAATATATGAATTTACAGTAAGCAAACAAGAAGAAGTAGATAAAACAGAAACAAAAATTGAAGATGGTAAGGAAATTTCTATTACTTCCAAAGTAACAGAAGCTGTTCCACGCAAATTTTTTATTAAAAAACCAACTAGAGCATTATTTGAAGAAGCAGAATTATTTTATGCTGTTAGATTATCAGAAGGAATTAAGGCTGGTTTATTGACTAGGTCTTTGTTATCTAAAAGATATTCTAATGATGGTGGAGCATTAAGTGATCAAGATAAGGGTAAATATGCAGAACTTTATGTTAAATTATTTGAAAAACAAAACGAATTTCAAAAATTATCAATAGTAGATAAAAATGATAGAAGTAAAGAAGCTCAAGAATATTTTGATAAACTAAGCTCTGAGATCATAAATCTGAGAACAGAAATTCAAGATTTTGAAATTGCGCAAGCTAGTTTATTTGATCAAACTGCTGAAAATAGAGCTAGAAATAAAACTATTTTATGGTGGATTTTACATTTATCTTTTATGATTGATAAAGAAGGAAAAGAGTCTCAATTATTTGGAGAAGGATCATTTGATGAAAAGCTTGCTCTTTATGATGGCATAGAAGATAATCAAGATGAATGGTTAAAAACTGTAGTTAAAAAATTTGCTTTTTATGTAAGCTTTTGGTACATGGGAAGAGCAAGCACACAAGAAGAGTTTGAGAAATTGGTAACTTTTGAAAATGTATAATCTTGAACCAAGAGGAATATAAATTACTTTATCATGATATATTGAATGGCTATTCATTTTACAATGATAGTAAAGACTCATTCTACATAAAACATTTTTGTTTAAAAGATCTAAACGTAGTTAATAAAAGAAAAATAGAAATCGAAAATAAAGCCAAAAGATTAGGCCTTTTAGATGAAAAAACCCAGCTTCAAAATTTAATTGATAAGGATTCTTGGTCTAAAGATAAAGAAGATCAAATAGATAAATTCAAAAGCTTCATAAAGAATTTAAAATACACAAAATCAAAATTAATTGTTTCTAGAGATATAGAAAATATGAATTCTCAAATTAAAGAAAATGAGGATAAATTAGATATACTTTTAAAAGAAAGACAAGAACTTTTGGGTACTACTTTAGAGTCTTATAGTGGGAAAAAAATAAGTGAATATTATGTTTATGTATCTCTTTATAAAGATGAATCTCTAAAGAATAAACTATTAACAAGTCAAGAATTTGAAGATCTTGAATATGAAGAGTTATACGCTTTGTATACTAAATATAATATTGGTTTATCTGGATTGAACGAAAGAAATCTTAAAAAAGTAGCTTTATCTGGTTTTTTCTTGAATTCATTTTATTTATGTGATGATAATCCGTATACATTTTTTGGTAAACCTATTATTGATCTTACATTTATACAAAGCGAGCTATTTTCTTATGCTAAATATTTTAAAGGTATATTAACTAATAGTACAACAAAAGCACCAGATAATGTACTTAATGATCCAGAAGCGTTAGTAGATTGGTATGAAGGGTCAAAAAATGCAGCTGAAGTTACTCGTAATACGAAAAGTAAAAATTCAGAAGAAACGCTAGGAAGCTCTTTGGTAGGAGCATCAAAGGAAGATCTTAAGAAAATGGGCATGAAAAATACAGATAATATTAGTTTAACTGAAGAAGCTAAAAAGAAAGGCGGATCGCTGTCATTCCAAGACCTCATAAAATTACATAATGCTTAATATTTAGTGTAATTTATCACAGGAAAGAGGTATAAGGAATGGCTAATGTAGTCGGAAGAGTCCCAGTAGGTGCAGATACAAGGCCGCTAGAGAATGATATCTCAGCGGCTCTTAGTAAAAATTATCAATTAAAGGGATTAAACGAAAAAGCATTCTCCCAACCTCTTGGTAGAATTACTGGCGCAGTAGATGAATTTAGAAAATCATTAGATGCATCTAACGCTCGCGTTCTTGCATTCGGAGCTTCTGCTGGTGCAATTTTCGCTATTCAAAAAGGTTTTGAAAATTTAATTAAAACCACAATTAATGTTCAAAAAAATCTAACAGATATTAATAGTATATTAGGTTTAAGTGCAAAAAATCTTTCTAATTTTGGCGATCAATTATTTAAAGTAGCTGGTCAAACAGGACAAAGTTTTGAAACTGTATCTCAAGCAGCAGTTGAATTTTCTAGACAAGGTCTTGGTGTAGAAGAAACTTTAAAAAGAACAAGAGATGCATTAATTTTAACTAGATTAAGTGGATTAGATGTTGTATCTAGTACTCAAGCTTTAACTGCAACAATTAATAGTTTTAATAAAGTAGCTTTAGATTCAACTCAAATCGTCAATAAATTAGCAACAGTCGACGCTGCTTTTGCGGTAAGTAGCGCAGATCTTGCTGACGCAATTAGTCGAGTAGGTTCATCTGCTGATAGTGTTGGAGTTAATTTAGATCAATTAGTAGCATTAGTTACTAGCGTTCAACAAACTACTGCTAGAGGTGGTGCGGTTATTGGAAACTCTTTAAAAACTATTTTTACTCGTCTTGAAAGAACTGAAGTTTTAGATCAATTAGAGCAATTAGGAATTCAAGCTAGAAATCTTGATGGCAGTTTTAAACCAGCAATAGATACATTAACTCAATTATCTCAAAAATTTGATGGATTATCAGATTCTCAAAGAGCTAACGTTGCTGAATTAGTTGGTGGTGTATTTCAAATTAATATTTTAAAAGCTGCATTAGGAGATTTAGGAAAACAATATTCTATTTATAACAGCGCATTAAATACAAGTGCAAATGCAACAGATGCAGCGGTAAAAAGAAACGAACAATTAAATCAAACGTTATCAGCATTAATAAATAAAACAACAACAAATTTTACAAAACTTGCAGCAGATGTTGGCGGATTGACTCTTACTCCAGCAATAGAAGGAGTTTTAGGAAATATAAATTCTGCACTTGAATCATTTAATTTAGCAGACGCAAAAGGTCCTGGAGAAAAATTAGCAAAAGGATTGTTAGAAGGTTTAGGAAATTATATCAGTGGACCAGGATTAGCATTAATTGGCGCTGTTATTGGTAAGTTATTTATTAATCTTGCTAAATTCAGCGGTCAAGCAGTAGGGCAAATATTAGATATTAATAAAGGATCTCAAGAACAAGCTCAAATTCAAGAGCGAATTAATTCAATTCTAGCTCAAAATCCAAATTTAATACAAGGAATCTTAAATAAACAAGTAAGTCTATTAGAAGTAGAAAATCAAATTCTTTCTGTTATAAAAGCACAAACTATAGCTAGAGAACAAGCCGCAGCAGTTTCAGCAAGTTTAACAGCAGGTTTAATGGGAAGAGGAGTAACTTCTGTTGGAGGAAAAATTTCAGCAAAAAGTGGTGGATTTATTCCTAATTTCTCTTCAGCAGAACAAACCGAAGTTTACGGAGCATATCTTGGAGGATATAAACCAGGCGCAATTTCAAGAATGAATATTCCTGGGGCAGGACAAGTAGTTTATAATAAAGCAGAACAAGTAAAACAATTTCCAGGAATGAGTCAACCAGCTATTATGCCTCCTCAAGGAAGTAGTGCTGGAAAAAATTATGCCGAAGCATTTCAAAGTAAATTAGGATTTAATCCATATGCTGCAATGGGATATATACCAAATTTTGCTACAGCTTCGAACGCTATAATCAGACAAAATGAAGGTAGATTTAAACAAATAGGAGATAGTAAAAAATTTGAAATAGGGAATACAGGATTAACTGCGAGTAAATCTGAAATTGAAAAAGCATTAGCAGCAAAAGTTAAAACAACATCTATATTAGATGCAAATGGTATTGCTACAATGTTAGTTCCTCACGGAGGAATGACTTCTCCAATAGGATCATATACTTTTGATAATGGACTTACTGTAAAATGGCCAGTACGCACTTATGGTTCAAGATCTGATACAGGAATTAGAGATGTTTATCAAGAAATTGAAAAAGGTGTCGCAACTGGTACAATAAAATATGCTTCTTCAATTAAACCACCAGCTTCTGTTCCTGCTGGTCCTACTGTAATATCTGCAATCAAAAGAACTCCTGGAGCAGCTGGAGCTTTAGGAGCAGCAGCTGGAGCAGCATTTGAAGTTGGAATGGGGCTTGCACTTGGAGCAGAAAGTGCTGCTGTAGAGGGAGTAAATTTTGATGTTTTATCTTCTAATCCAGAACTTAAAAAATTGTTTGGATATAATACTCCACTTGCAGATTTTAAAATTAATGATAGTAGTGCTGGAAATAGAAAAAGCATGGCAGAAAAAATTATATCTGCATCTGGAGTTTTAGGAAAAGAAATATTTAGTGGAAATGAAAAGGATTTAGCTAATCGTCAAGCTTCAGTTAAACAATTTGTTAAAAGTAATAATATAAATAAATCTTTTGGTTTTATTCCTAATTATTCTTCATTAACAGCTTCTATGATGAGAGAAATTTCTTCTGGAGTATCTCCATCTTCTGTTAGAGTAGGGCAAGATTCAAGATTATCTAATTCACAAAATCCTATGGGTCTTGGAGTATACAATACAAAAGATGAGCCAAATGGTTTAAGTCAAGGTATTGCTAGATTTAAAGATGTATTTTCTGCCAGAAAATCTGGAGCAGCTAAAGGATTTATTCCAAATTATGCAAATAGAAGAACAGGTACTGGAGCATTGGCTGCTTCAATTTTAGCCCCTACTATCGCAGGAGGAATAAATTCTTACTTACCAGAAGAAAATATAATTGGAAGAGGAATAACTACTGGTATTGGAAATGTTGTAAGTTATGGCACAACTGGAGCTGCTCTTGGAGGAGCTCCTGGAGCAATTATTGGCGGGCTTGTTGGCGCAACAATGGCTTTTATAGATGTTCAAAAACAATTAGATGAAGAACCATTTAAAAAATTAGAAAAACAAATACAACTTTCTCAAGAAAAATTAAATTCTTTAAATGATACATTTAGTAGATTTAATGGAATATCAGAAAAATTAAATGAAGCATATACTGGTAATATAAGAGTATCTAGTCAAGAAATACAAAAATTACAATCTGCTCAAATAGCTACATTATCTAATTTACCAAAAGATACAAGAGATGCAATATTAAAAGCCTTAAGCGAAGGCAATATGTTAAGAGTCCAAGAAATACAAACTGGAGTTATTACAACAGAAGCATCGCAAAAGCAATATGATGAACTAAATGCATCTATATTACAAAAAGAAGAAGCTGGAAAACCTAAATTTCTTACAAAAGCATATCGCTATGCTGCAACAACTATTGATGCTTCAAATCCATTTACTCCTTATCCACAAGGAGGATATCAAGCAGAAATAAATCGTCCATTACCAGTTTCAAAAGAAATACAAGAAAAATATCAAAATCAAATTAAAAATTTACCAACTTTAAAATTACCAAATGGTCAGACAATCTCTGAATATGTAAAACAAGAGACAAATAGTTATGGAAATAGAAATTTAAACGAAAAACAATTAGTTAAAAAAATTAGAGATGATTTAATCATTGGATTAAAAGATAAAGTTAAAAATGTAAAAGAAGTATTTGATGCACTTGATATAGAAAGTTTAGTTGATACATCAAAAGTTCAAGATACGCTAGGAAATGAAGAAGGAATAAATATTGCTACAGTAAAAAATTTAGCTAAAAAATTCTTAAATAATTTAGAAAATAATATACTTGAAACAAATAGAATATTTTCTGAAGGTGAAACTAATATAGTAAATATTACTGCACAAATTCAAAGTCGCCGTGGAACTTTTTTAGAATCTATAAAAGATTTATTTGGAGAATTTACTCAATTAAATGTATCAAAACAATATGATGATGCTATTAAAAATGCTGAATATGAAAGATCAAAATTACAAATTACTGAAAAAATAACTGGAAATTTAAATAATTTAGCAGGACCAGAAATAGCTAATTTCAGAGCAAATTCAGGACCAAATCCAGAAATAAGTAAGTTTATAAATGAATTAGAAACAAATATTAATAAACTGAAAGGAATAACAAATTTTGATGAATTATCTAGACAAGCTAAAGAATTAGCTCAAGGTTATTTTGAAAATTATAATGCAAATAAAGATCTTGCAGATCAAGCTAAATCTGTTGGGAATCAATTAATTGACTTATCTAGAAATACAAATGACGCATCTAATAAATTAAAAGCTTTAGATTCAACAACTGCAAATAGTAAAAGATTGTCTGATCAAGAATATGCTGCACGAGAAAAATTATTGCGAGTTCAACAAGCAATTTCTTTTGCTGGAGGAATACAAACTTATCAACAAAATGCATTTCAAAATAAAACGCAAGAATTTAATTATGCGAGAATGAATTTGGGCTCTACTGATATTGGAGTTAGAGGAAGAGGCGCTTTAGGAATGTTAGATCAATTAAAGCAACTTGGAATTGGTCCAAGAGATCTTAGTCAGACAGGATTATTAGATACAGCTCAAGCTGGTTTAGAAGCAGACCTAAGAAAATATTTATCATCAATTGGTCAAAATCTTAATCCAGCAAAAATATCTGAAATAGCAAAAACTCAAATACAAAATTATGCAAAACAAGATGAAGCAATTAATGCTCAAGCTGTCAATATACCTAATATTGATACAACTGTATCTAATATATATCAACAATTGAGTTCTCAAGGTATCAAAATTAATAATCTACAAGAATTAGCTAATGCTATAAATGGAATTCCTCCACAAAATACTTCTACTATTACTGGACAACCAACAACTCAAACTGGTGCAGTAATTAGTAATAGCCCATATGTTGCTAAAAATAATGGAGCAATTGAATCTAATTTATATGCTCTACCAGGAGGATTTGGAGGAGATTATAAACCAACTAGTTCTGGCAGATCAAGTAATTCGTCACTTTTCTTAGAAAATATAAAAAATATTAAAGAAAATCTTAACCTAGATGATGTATCAAAATTAAGCACGCAAGCTGAAGAACACTTTAAAAATTCAGCAATGCAAGCTAATAATTTAGATACTGCTTTACAAAATGCTGCAAGAGATGCTGCAATTTTAGATGACAAAACTTTAACTACATTACAAAAACAACAAAAATTAAATGATTTACATTCAAGAGATAATGAATTAGCAGAAAGAAGAGAGAAATTCAGAACAGATGAAATTGCTCATATGAATGATCTTGTTGATCTTGCTAATGGATATCTAACTTCTGTAGAATATGCAAATAAAGAATTAGAAAGACAACAAAATGCTGCTCGTAAAGAAGGATATAATCCCGCAATTGGTATTGCAACAAATTTTGTTAATGCAATGAGTTATAATGGAACTCAATTTTTTCAAGATTTAAATACTTCAGCTGTTAGTGTTGCAAATAATATTCAGGAATCATTCTCTAACGCTTTCCAAAGTTTTGCTTCTGGTACTGTAAGTGCTGGTGATGCATTTAAGAATTTTGCAATTCAAGTCTTACAACAAATTCAACAAATTTCCACTCAAATATCAACTAAATTATTCATGGGAGCAATTTTTGGTCAATTTCAAGGTGCTCTTGGTGGTATGGGTGGAGGAGGGGGTTTAGGATCACTACTTGGATTTTCAAGAGGTGGATTAGTAAAAGGTTACGCAGGTGGAGGATATGTAAATAGCGGTTCTGGATTAGTTGATGATGTGCCAGCAGTACTTTCTAAAGGAGAATTTGTTTTAAATCAAAGAGCAGTCAAATCACTTCAACAAGCTTATGGCCCTGGAT
>Ga0214917_10000951_pt1 | contig 37937 bp, 36 predicted proteins | sample LL_1208_BB_MetaG_FD_177983 | JGI IMG/M metagenome (GOLD analysis project Ga0214917, IMG submission 177983) | Freshwater microbial communities from Lake Lanier, Atlanta, Georgia, United States - LL_1208_BB | ecosystem: Environmental > Aquatic > Freshwater > Lake | place: USA: Georgia | collected... | reverse complement strand
ACATGCCCGAGAGAAAACCCTCGAGATGGCCTAGCGCCTCATTCACCATTTTTCGAATAGGTCTCAGCGGATGGTTCTGGGGAATGAAATCTTCAAGCTTCTTGACCGTAAAGAGGCTCTCGGTGTAAGTATCGGCTGCGCGCATCGAAGGATCCCAGAAAACGATTAAAAGACCACTACATCCTAGAACGATTCAAAGACTGATCTGTTGACACCAAATGGGAAGTATTTCAGCAGCCTGCTAAGTTATGAGAGAAATTTGTTCATTATTTGCTCGTCGGTCAGTTTTAACAATGCGAAGACTTGCTCTGCCTCAAGCCGATCAATGTGCTTTGTTTTCGCGCTGTTCAGAAGTTCCTGAGGTGTTGGCTCGGGCACGCGCATGCCGTTTAGCACGTAGTAGTCGTGTCGGAGCACTGCAAGCAAAATCTCATAGCGTCCATTCGCAGGGTCTAACTCGAGAGCTGTGCCCACTAGCTGCTCTGCATCTTTGATGGCCGGAAGAGAAACTGTGCGCGGCCGCCTCCCTTTCAATGTCGAGATTGCACGGTAATAGTAGCCTGCCGGGTCTGCCGGGTGTGCATCGACGAGTTGATGAAGGAATCTATCTGACAAGTCGTACAATCCCAACTTGAGATAGCAAATGCCGATTGCAAGAAGTGCATCCCGATTCTCCGGCTCCGACTTTAGCGTCTGCGAGTACTGGGCGATGTATTTTTGAATGGCTGGTTTCTCAAATTTCTCAAGGTAGGTAACGGATGTCACCAAGACTGCTGACTTACACTTTCGACATGTATTTTCTCGCAAGGCGTCGGCATCAAAAGCCCAACCGCATTGTGAGCAACTAAGAGCAACTGCGTTCATCTCCATCCCCAAGAGTCAACCTTTTCTCGTTGTCATAATTGATATTTCCTTGACGATGCGTTCAAGCGTCTTTTGGGCACTATCGTCACCACCAGCCATAGCTATTGCCTCGGCCTCGTCGAGGCGAGCATTCATTTCTGTTGCCAAGCTATCATTTCGGCGAAGTCCTTCAGAAAAACGAATTCGATCTGTAAGCATCCGAAGGGATTGGCTTGTTGGCCATCCGTTAGAATCGGATGCCGCTCGAATGCGATCACAGGTAACGAGCATTACATCGATGTTGGCCCGTGATGCTGCCGCTTCACTGTGTGCTGCGTGATGAGCGATATCGACTACCCGCAGTATGACGACTAATGCGATCCAGAGCAGAGTCTCTGCGACCGCAATCGTGTAGTAAGCGTTAGGGCTGGCGTACTGCTGTGGAAGCAGTACAAAATTGAACACGCCCACCGTAGCTAGGGCTGCGACATTGTAGAGAGGGATTGTTGTTAAGAAAGCGACACGCACAGGTACTGCAGTGTGAGTATTTCCTGTTCGATATGCAGTCAGCGTCAGACCTCCGAAGAAAACAAACACTTGGAAGATCACGAACCAGACTGTAAAGAGGAATGTTTCGCTCCGCTCGGCCGCGTCTCGGAGTTGATAAAAGAGCAGCAGGATGGCGACTGCAACGATGAAACCAGAAGCAGCGATTACTCCTGCCATCTGGCGGCTGGGCGACCTCACAAGAGCTCTCCTGTACGCTTCATTGATGGCGGATGCTGTAACGGCGAGATGGTAGACGCTTGCATCGCATTACACCTTTTCGCCACATTCGTTGCAAAACTTCGCATCCGAGCCGAGGTCAGCACCGCACCGCTTGCACTTTGTTACGCCCATGGGACGCCCACAGCTATTGCAGAACTTCGCGCTCGGAACATTCTCGGCCCTGCAATCCGGACATAATTTGAGATCCGCGCCAAGTTGCGTGCCGCAGTCATTGCAAAATTTCGATCCTGGCTTATATGCCGCATTACACTTCGGGCATCGCGGTAGCGCCACATGTTCGGTTGCCATCGCTTGCTTTGCAACCTCGCCAGCGGGGCCTGCTGCACCGAAGCCCATGCCCAGCCCCATCGCGGCACCCATGAGGTTTCCTGCGGCACCATCGGATTCGGCAGCACCCTGCATTACGTCAAACTGGCGTTCAACGCGGTAAAAGTCTTGATTCCTGCGAAATGCGTCTCCCATAACGTCGAGCCGCGCCGCCTCGTCAAGCATTCCACGAAGGCGAACAACGCTCTCGTCTTTCTGGTCGAAGTTGATGCTCTCGACGGTGAAATTAATAAGTTCGACCCCGAAAGTTCGGTAGCTTTTGCGAAGCAACTCGATGACGTGATCGACTAATGAGAGTGTGTGAGCGGGGAGTTCCAGCGCAGTAATTCGCTTCTGAACGAGGTAATCACCGAAGGCCTGCTGAATGCAGGTCACAATTGGCGATTCCAGCATGTTGTTGGCTGTTGTGTTCGCAATTGCACCCTGAGATGCGCCGACAACCTGTACAACGAATTCACGCGAGTTCTCAATGCGAATTGCGTACTGTCCATATCCACGCAATGGAATTGTGACCCGGTAGCGAGGGTCGAGAAGCATAATCGGCGTCTTCGTGCCCCAGTCTTGGGCAAATGACACCGTCTTGTTAATGAAGTACACCTCGGCAGCGAAAGGCGTCTGGCCACCAAAGGGAAGGTTGATCAACTTCTGCAGCAGAGGGATGTTGCCACTCGACAGAGTGTGCGTCCCTGGTCCGAACAGGTAGAGGGCTTGTCCACCCTTGAAGAAGATCGCCTCTTGGCTTTCATTGACGATGAGTTGACTGCCGAGCGTCAATTGGTCGGATGGCCACTTCCAGACCAATACGTCAGGCGTCCAGTCAGGCGGGGTTTTGATGCGGTCGATCAGCGCCACGGTTCGCTCCTATCTCTTGATCTGGGCTTGTAGCCACTCGTCGATATCACTCTTGCGGAAGCGCCATTTGCTACCAATTTTTGTGGCGGAAATCTTCCGCCCTCGCGCGAGAGCACGTACCGTCTTCTCGGAGAGCTTTAGGTATGTCGCTACATCACGCACAGTCATCACTCCGACAATAAGGGATGCCAAATCACTTTCGTGCGGCACACCACGTTTGGTTGGCATGGGTCACGCCCTATGTAAAAATTTGGGCCATCAAGGGCCATCAAGGGCCATCAAGGGCCATCAAGGGCCATTATCTCCATGCCATAAATATTGTCAAGCAGCAGCTGCCAAGCTGTGCGAGCAAAACTGATCCATATCCACTCAGATGCAGCGACCGGCAATGCACGGGGCACGTATTGAGCGGGATGCCTGATTCAACCAAAGAACAACATGAGGCATTACCTCAAGTGAGAAAGAATCTTATTCGGATGTTGCCAGGCTGCCAGCAAACCGCCGTACCAGACGGCTAATGGGTAGGTCGAGTCGTTCGAAACCTCAACGTCATTGGCTGCCTTTAATTCCGCGACAGATGCTGGCGTCTGATGCCCAAAACTGCTCATTCGATTCGCGTTGCCCGGCAGAGTATTGAACAATTGGTGCGCCCATGAGTCGTTACGAAAAGGCAATGGGTCTTGGTCATCCCTCGCCCAATCGACTACGACCACGGGCCGACGCTGATCGCGTGCTTCTGAAAATGCCGCGTTGAGGTGCAGGTCGCCGAAACCATAGCCGAGGAACAGCAAACTGTCGGCTTCGTGCACGAGGCGATTCACTTGGGCATAGTAGGTTCGGAACGGTTGGCGTAAAATCTGCTGCATCTTCCCGTAACCAGCGACAATAGTGGATGTTGGGTAGGCTATACCCTCCATTGAATCCTGGGCACTACGGCCACTGGAATGGACCTGATTTCCACTGGCCGGGATTGCTGCCCAAGTGATACCGTGCATGTCGTGCCCAGTGCCGGTCATTGCAAAATGGACTGACCCATGCAGGTGATAGATGAAGTTCCACTCTTCACGCCGCAATACAGAGAGAGGCTCGAACCTGCCGGTAACTGGGTCGAATCCGGTATGGAGTCCTGGGCTGGCCTGTGTGAATACGTTGTCGTAGTTCAGCGTGACTATTCCGATATCGAAGTCCTTGCTCAGCAATGACAGAAAACCACTCAATTGCGCTATTTCTGTCGATTTGTTGGCAGACAAGTGGTGGCATGCATCAATAAAGCAGTCAACCAGGTTGTCAATTAGTCCGCTGCCTAAGTGTCGCAGCACATTGCCATCAACCTTCTTCGACGTTCGACCAAACTCGAGGACATTAGGCAATATTATTGAATTGAGTAGGGCGTTAGAGCCATACAGACGCATCGGGTCGGAATGATAGAGAGACAACAGATTCAACTGGTACAGAACTTCCTCGAAGTTTGCCCATTTGCGCAGCGCCGGTTTTGATGTTGCCCCATAGTAGTTATTTATGGCGTCCCGACAAAATCGATACAGGTTGGATGCAGGATCAGATTCCAAAGGAAATTGGCGTCCAGCGTAGGCATCGAATAAGGTGTCGACATCCTTGACCGAAGGAAGTCCGAAATCGATGGACGCACCAGCACCAACCGTGATCAAGAGTTTCTTCTTCATTTGCTTCGCGTTCGAGTGAGGATAATTGCCTTAGGTGTTGAGGGCTTCGAACTTTGAGATGGTAAGTTTCCAGTGGCTTTCGAGCACGCCGACTAGGTGTTTCTGCCGCTCGTCCAGTATCGCAGGTGTCCATGTTTCTTCCGAGCGGACTTCCTGCGTCAGGATGAAGGGTGAGGCAGTACCCTTGCCCTTGAAGTACACGTTTTTCTTGGTAGCGAAGTCATAGTTGCTGGCGGCCGGGTTCTTGCGGACGTGCAACGGCACCAGATTGGCCAGCCGGTGTGTCCAGGAGTCGCGCTCGTCTTCGTCCGGAAACCACTTGATCCAGTCCGAGGCGGCAGGTGGTGTCTGCGGCAGGACGTGCTCAAGCGACAGATGGTCGAACGCCTGCTTCTTGCTGCCATCGCTGACCAGGGCTTCGAGCCGCAGCACCAGTGCCATCCGCGCCTTGGGTAGCTTGCGGTAGATGTCGCCATCGAGGGCTTCGACGAACTCACGTTTCTGCTTTTCCGTCAGGTCGAGTGTCTTGAGTGCGGTCAGATCACCGTCGAAGGCTTCAGGCTCGATTTCCTTGGTGAGGTCGGCATAGGTTTCGATGCGCTCATTGATGCCTACCTTCGTGACAAGCATGAAGTAGGTCAGCCGTTCCAACGTCTTGAAGAAGGCAGCCAGAAGTTTAGGCTGCTGCCGGAAGCGCTTGAAATAGACCAGTGCCGGGGGCACCCAGTCTTTGAAGTCCACGCGGTTGAGCCAAGACAGGTGCTCGTTGATCGCCTCTGCGTGCTCGGTGGCTTCGAAGTCGGCATCACGCACGAAGTCCCACACCTCGGCGTAAGGCTTGATGACTTTATCTACGAGGTCGATGGGAGCCTTGTACTCGGTGACGTGCTCCTGAAATTCCTTGACCAGTGTGGCCCGCTGTTTCTGCTTGGCGTAGATGGTACGGATGTGGCCGAACAGATCGCCATAGGCGTCGCGGCCCAATGCGCTTTCGATTCGGCTCCATTCCTTGGCGTAGGCTCGGCTCTTGGCGTCGCCTGCCGTGGTGCGGATCAGGCCGAGCACCTGCGCCTTGATGATGTCGATAGGCGCGAGGTCGAGCCCCCGGTTGTTGAGCACGGAGAAGATGCGGTAGGCAGCTTCAAGATCGGGCGTAGAGATGACGACCAGCGAGCAGTCGTTGGCGAGGAACTGCCAAAGTGCGATCAGGTCGGCGGGCGGCAGCGCCTTGGCCTTGGCAAGCAGCAGCGTTGCGTTTTCGCGGTAGCGTAGGGTGAATTCATGCAGGCGGTGTATCAGGCCGACAAGCCCGGGCAGGCACCGGATGCGCGACTCCTGCTCGGCGGCATCGGTGCCGCAGCGCCGTCGAACTTCAGCAACGAGGCTGCCGGCCAGGACGGTGGTTTCCTGGTGCCGCCGCAGTTCTCGCAGGAAATCTTCAAGCTGTCCTTGGGCGAGGACTCGCTCCTGCCGCTCACCGACAACGTTGAGATCAGCGGCAACAGCATGGCGTTTCCCAAGGACGAGACCACGCCCTGGGGCACAAACGGCATTCGCGCGTACTGGCAGGGGGAAGCCGCTTCGGCCATCGCCACCAAGCCGGTGCTGGGCCTGGCCACCTTGCGCCTTAAGAAGCTGATGGCACTGGTGCCGACGACCGACGAGTTGCTTGATGACGCGAGTGCACTCACGAGTTACCTGCCGGACAAGGTAGCAACCTCGATTCGCTGGAAGATGAACGAGTCGATTCTCTTCGGCGCCGGAAACGGCGTGCCGATTGGGGCGCTGAGCTCGGGTGCCATGGTGACGGTCGCCAAGGAAACGGGGCAAACCACGCAAACGCTGGTGCCGCAGAACTTGGCCAAGATGATCGCGCGCCTGCCCACGGGCTCATTTGCCAACGCGGTCTGGATCGTCAACAACGATGTGCTGCCGGCGCTGTTCACGTTGACCCTGGGCAACTACCCGATCTACATCCCCACAGGATTGACGGTCGGCGGCATCCAGGTCTCCCCCTACGGCACCCTTCTGGGTCGCCCGGTATTTGTCTCGCAGCACGCCAATACGTTCTCGAGCCAGGGCGACATCTTGCTGGTTGATCTGAAGTACTACCAGACCATCACCAAGTCAGGCGGCATGCAGACAGCGACCTCCATGCATCTGTACTTCGACGCGGATCTCACGGCGTTTCGCACCACCTTTCGCATGGATGGGCAATCCAAGATCGTCGCCCCCATTTCGCCGGCCAAGGGTAGCGCCACCATGTCCCCGTTCGTTCAACTCGGCGCGCGCTAAAGCGCCCTCCACACAAGGAGAAAAACTATGTTTCCCAACTCTAAAGCGAGCGAAATGCTCGCAGTTCTCGCCACCATCGATCCGGCCTCCCAAGCCACGGGCGCACTCAGCACTGGCTGGGTGTCAGTGGCCAACCACCTTGGATTTCTCGCGGTGGTACAAACCGGTGTGCTGGGCACTGGGGCCACGGTCGATGCCAAGTTGCAGCAGGCCCAGGACGCCACGGGCACTGGCGCCAAGGACATCTCCGGCAAGGCGATCACCCAGATCGTCAAGGCCACGGGCGACAACAAGCAGGCACTCATCAACGTCAAGCCCGAGGAACTGGACACGGTCAACGGCTTTGGTTTTGTGCGTGTGACGTTGACCGTTGGCGTAGCGGCCAGCAACACCAGCGCTCAACTGCTCGGGGTCAATCCGCGTTATGCCCCGGCCGACGCCGGCAATCAGGCGGCCGTGGTGCAGGTCATCTAAATGCCCTTGCAACTCGTTACCCCACCCGCAGAGGAGCCGGTGTCACTCATTGACGCCAAACTCCACCTGCGGGTGGATTTTGACGAGGATGACACGCTGATTGCCTCGCTCATCACGGCGGCCCGCATGGCAGCCGAGACATTAACGGGCCGCCAGTTCCACCACCGCCGCTAGGACCATGGCCTCCCTCGGTGCCGACGCATGCCTGCGCCTGAATCGCGCCGTCATCGCCCTGGAAGATCGCAAGATGGCGGCCCGCGTGGTCGCGCTGTGCCGTGAAATTGATACGCTCGAAACAGCGGCCAGCGACACCATGCGCGCCGCGGTGACGGAACTATTTCGCGAAGAGGGAGACGAGGCTGCCGCGTGGCACGCGATGAAAATGCGGCGCTTCTACTTCACCCAGGTGGCCGTGCTCGATGGCTGCAAGCGGGCCGCCAGCACGATTGAGGAAATTCTGATCGAGAACGCCTAACCCCGGGCTATTCCCACTCGATTGTCAATGGATACCCGGAGAACCGCATGGGTATTGGGTCTCGCCCAAATAACAATTCTTGGATACCGTCATTAATACCGTCATTGTCTCGGGCCTCTTTCGCCGCTACCCGCGCATAACACCAAGCAGTCCGATGCCGCACTAGGTGTCGGCTGCCGACGTGTTGTAGCGCGCAATCTCTTCCGCCTCCGCTTCCTTGAGCGTGCCGGCTGCTACCAGGCGGGTGATATCGCCTTCGGCATAGTTCAGTTGTTTGAGAATGGCCCGCGAGTGTTCTCCCAAGGCCGGGGAGTCGAAATGCGGCGTTGCGGGTTCGTCAGTGAACCGGATCGGGTTGCCGATGTGATCCCAACCGCGTGCATCGGTGGTGACCATGCCGCGGGCCCGGAAGTGCGCATCGTCCAGCATTTCCGGCAGGGTTTGCACTGGTGCGAAGGGCACATCTTTGCCCTTGAAGAAGGCGGTCCATTCCTGACGGGTCCGGGTGCGAAATGCTTCGCTCAAAAACTCTCGCACCGGGTCTTGCCCGCGGCCGGGCGGCAGCTTGCACAGCTCGATCAGATCCGGCCGGCCCAGCGCGGTGAGAACATTGACGGCGAATTTCATTTCCTGCCCGCCCAGCGCGATCCATTCACCACCCTTGGTTTCGTACAAGGCATAGAGCGCATTGCCGCCGAGTGAGCGCGCGGAAGAAAGATCGGGCTGCCGGCGCTCTGCCATGGCGCTGCCCAGATTGTTGGGAATGCAAGAGAGCAGGCATTCAGCCATGGAAAGATCGAGATAATCACCGCGCCCCGTTTCCTTGCGGCGCAACAGGGCCATGAGCACGCCGGACAAACCGACCATGGAAGCGAGCATGTCAGCCGCCGGCATGCCGGGGATGGCGGGAGCGCCATCGCGGCTGCGGGTGATCGAGATCACGCCGGCCATGGCTTCGATGGCCAGATCATGGGTGGCCAGATCGCGGTAGGGGCCGGTTTGTCCAAAGGCGCAAATGGAGGCATAGACGATGTGCGGCGCCCGTGCTGCCACCTTCCTGTAGCCGACACCGAGGCGATCTGTAACCCCGGGGCGGAAGGCTTCGATGAATACGTCCGCAGTTTCGGCCAGGCGCATCAAGGCTTCCACGCCTTCCGGGTGCTTCAAATCCAGCGCGAGGCTTTTCTTGCCGCGGCTGGTGTTGGCAAAGAACACGCTGATGTCGTCACGCATCTCGCCAATGCTGCGGGTGGGTTCACCCTCGTCCACCGATTCGATCTTGATCACTTCAGCGCCATGGTCGGCCATGAATTGGGTCAACATCGGCCCCGGCAAAAAGCGAGAGAGGTCGATCACACGGATGCCTTGAAGTTTCATGCTTTGTCTTTCAGTTGGCTCAGGCACGGCCTGCACATGCGTTGGCCAGTGCGCCGGCATGGTGGGGCGTTCAATCTGCCGTGATCTTGGCCGCACGGATGATGCGGCTCCACTTCTCGCGCTCGTTGCGCACGCGCTCGGCCAGTTCCTGAGGTGAGCCGCCGGCCACTTCAATGCCCAGTGCCATCAGACGTTGGCGCGTTTCCGGCTCGGCGAGAATCTTGCGCACTTCGGCATTGAGGAGCATGACAATGGCCTGCGGTGTGCCCTTGGGGGCAAAGAATGCATTCCAGGCCGTGAGTTCGAACCCCGGCAAGCCCTGCTCGGCCACAGATTTCACGCCAGGCATCAACTCGCTGCTGTGGGGGGAGGTCACGGCCAGTGCCTTGAGCTTGCCGGCATTGACCTGGGCGCGCAGCGCGGTAATGCTGTCGATGATGAGCGGCACCTGGCCGCTCATCACCTCCGGTAGTGCGGTCGCCGAGCCCTTGTAAGGCACGCCGAACAGTGGCGCACCCGCCTGCTGGCGGAATAGCTCGAAGGCAATGCGCTGCGGCGCTGCGGGCAGGGCCACGTTGATCGTGTCCGGTTTCGCCTTCGCCAGCGCAATCACCTCCTGAACCGAATTGGCAGGAAAGGACGGCGCTGCGGCCAGCATCAGGGGCAGCATGCCGGTGAGGATGATGGGCTCGAAATCCTTGTCCGGGTCATACCCCAGGTTCGGCAGCAATCCCGGATTCATGGTGTGGGTGCCGGAGGTACCGATGCCGAGGGTATAGCCATCCGGGTTGGCCTTGGCAAGCGCCTCGGTGCCCAGGCTGGCGGCAGCGCCGGGGCGGTTCTCGATCAGGAAATTGTGGCCCAGCGCGCGGGTTAGCCGCTCGGCCAGAAAGCGCGTGGCCACATCGGTACCCTGCCCCGGCGGAAACGGCACGATGATCCGCACCGGCTTGCTGGGGTAAGCCTGCGCCAGCACCGTGGCTGGCGTGATCGCCAGTGCGGCGCTTGCGACAAAAGCGAATGCCAATACGCTTCGGACCAACCTTATGCGGACCAGCTTCACGCGAACCTCCCGGAATTGTTGGTAGACGACCACGCCGCGCGGCGGCCTTCGATCAGAACGGCGCGAACTCCTTGCCCAGCAGATCACGCGCGATGATGCCCAAGTGCACTTCGCGCGGGCCGTCGGCCGATTCCATGCCCAGGCAATCGCGCAGGCGCTGTTCGTGCGGCAGATCCTTGGCCCAGCCGTAGTGGCCGTTCAGGCGCATGCAGGTGTAGAGCGCTTCGTTGGCAGTCTTGACGCCGAACCACTTGGCCATCGACGATTCGGCGTCGTGGCGCAGGCCCTTGTCTTTCAACGAGAGTGCGCGGTAGCACAGCATGCGTGCGGCTTCGAGCTTGGTGGCCTCGGTGGCGAGCTCGTTGGCCACGCCCTGCCATTTGGATGCCGAGCGCCCCATGATCTGCCGCTGCTTCAGGTACTCCATGGTTTCTTCCAGCGACTTTTGCGCCGCGCCGATACAAGCCAGCGGTACAAAGTTGCGGTTGTAGCCAATGATGGTCATGGCCCAGATGAAGCCTTCGTTTTCCTTGCCCACCATGTTGCGCGCCGGGATGCGCACGTTGTCAAAGAACATGCTGCCGCCGCGATCGAGCCGCTGGCCCATGCGCTCGAAGTTGGTGGTGGAAAGGCCCGGAGTATCAGTCGGTACCAGGAAGAAGGAAAGGCCGCGCGGGCCGGGCTTGCCGGTGCGTGCCGAGACAAACACAACCTTTGAGACGCCGGTAAAGGTGATGCTGGTCTTCTCGCCATTGATGACCCAGTAATCACCATCCTTCTCGGCCTTGGTGGTGATGTTGCCGGCATCGGCGCCGCCACGCGGCTCGGTGAAGGCGAGCGACATCATTTCGCCATTGGCGATGCGCGGAATCCATTCGTCCTGCAGGTCCGGGTGCAGCGAGGAGGCCATTTCACCCAGGTGAATCGCGTTGGAGATGATGTAGCGGATCTGGTGGTCGCAGCGGCCAATCTCTTCACACACAATGCCGCAATCGACAAACGAGTAGCCCTGGCCGCCGTATTTCTCGGGCAGGCGCAGGCGCAACAGGCCCATGTTGACCAGTTTGTCGATGAAATCCTTGGAAAGGAATTCGCCCGTGCGGTCCCAGCGCTGGTAGTTGGGCAGAAGCTCGGCCTCGGCGTACTTGCGCACGGAGTCGCGGATCATCTCCTGATTTTCGGAAAAGCTGAAGTCCATGTGTTGCTCCTTCTGGTCAATCGTCAATGTCGTGGGGGGTTCGGTCGTGCGATGCCGTTGGCGACGCGCTAGTGCGGGCCGGGATACCACGGCCCGGTAATCGGGTGCTTCCAGGGCGTAAAACCTTCTTTCTCGTATACCTTGGGGCCGAGCTTGAAATGTTTGGCCGCCTCGAGGCTTTCCAGCCCCGGCAGATTGGGGTCGTAAAAGGCATCCGGCGACATCGGTCGCGGGCCCGCCTTGGCGACCATGCCGTAGGTAGGCCGGCCAATGATCTTTTCGAGCATCCACACGCAGTCGATCAGTTTGTCGAGGTTGACACCGGTCTTCATGCCCATGCCGTCAAGCATGTGCATCAGGTCTTCCGTGGCGGCCATGCCGCAGGCGCGTCCGTTGCCGCCAAACTGCCCGCCGCCGATGCCCCCCAGCGTGCCTTCGATGAGCGCGGTATCGCCCTGGTCCAGAGTGCGCAGCGCCGCATACAGCGAGGGCAAGGCCATGCCGCGGGCGTTGTGCATGTGGAAATGGAACTGTTTGACCTGCGGCCAGCGGCGCTTGACCTCGGCAAGGTCAGCTTCCATTTCGTGGGGCAGACACCAGCTTTGCGAATCGTGCAGGCCGATCTCGATCACCGCAATGCCGGCTGCCTCCAGCAGTGCAACCTGCTTTTCGAGAAACGAAAGCCGGAACGCCTGCGAGAACTTGCCCATGAAGTTCGACCCCCAGGCCGAACCGATACCGATGCGCGCTTGTGTGACCCCCCGCGCCTGCGCGCCGGCAATCGCCTCGGGCCAGGAATCGAGCATCTGCTGCACAGAGCGGTTGACGTTGCGGCGCTGGTGAATGTCGCAGATGTCAATGAAGAGCGTGAACACATCCTCTTCAACCGTCAGCGGCGGCGCATATTGCAGCGCTAACTGGCGCGCCTTCTGGTTGTGGATGTAGGGAAGATACGTGACGCCCGGCTTGGGGCGAAAGGCCTTGAGCAGGTCTTCGAAGCAGGCCATTTGCGGCACGTACTTGGGGCTGACAAACGCGCCCAGGGTGATGCGTTTCAAACCGGTTTCGGAAAGCGCGTCGAGAAATGCGACCCTGGCTTCGAACGGAATCGCCACATCTTCGATGCCGAAGCCTTCGCGCATGACTTCTTCGTTGTAGATGACGGTCGGCCAGTTCATGGGTGCTCCGGGCGGGGCCTCAAGGATGCCTCGCGCGACGATGGCAGAGATCACGCGCGTGCAATTTTGTGCGATTGCTCGATTTCTAATTGTATAACTATTATGATACGATCATCATGAATCGTCAATCTCCTTGCCGCCCGGCGCATGCCGGGTGTTGGCAAGACATGCGCGGCGGCGTGCCGGGTGGCGGTGCGTGCGATGCCCGCAAGAGGAGGAATGCGTTGAACCCACGAGTGTTACCCGAGGCGAAGACCTACGAAGAGCTGTGCGCACGCTTTCAGTGGACGATCCCCGCACAGTTCAACATCGCCGTGGACATTTGCGACCGCCACGCCGACGACCCGGCGCGGGTGGCCATGATTTACGAGAATGAGGCCGGCGTGGTGAGCGAACACACGTTTGCCGAGTTTCGCGCGCGCTCCAGCCAGCTCGCCCATGCCCTGACACGTCTGGGCGTGGCGCGTGGTGACCGCGTCGGCATCGTGATGTCACAGCGCCCCGAAACCGGCGTGGCCCACCTGGGCATCTACAAGCTGGGGGCCATTGCTTTACCGCTGGCCACCCTGTTCGGGCCGGACGCGCTGGAGTATCGGCTGCGCAGCGCCGGCGTACGCGTCGTGATCACCGACGCCACCAGTCTTGAACGCTTGCTCGAAGTACAGCAGAAGTACCCTGGCCTGGCTCACATCATCAGTGCGGACAGGAGCGACGTGGCTCATGTGCTGGACTACCAGAAACTATTGTCCGGTGAATCCGAAGTCTTTGAGCCAGTCGCCACCGCGGCTGAAGATCCGGCCCTGCTTATCTTTACCTCCGGCACCACCGGGCCGCCAAAAGGCGCTCTGCATGCACACCGCATCATGCTCGGGCGCCTCCCCTCAATGGAGTTTGTGCACCAGGCCTTCCCGCAGCCGGGCGACCGCTTCTGGACTCCGGCTGACTGGGCCTGGGCCGGCGGCCTGCTCGACATGCTGCTGCCGAGTTGGCACTACGGCGTGACGGTGGTGGCGCATCGCGCACGCAAGTTTGATGCGGCGCGTGCATTTGAGTTGATGGCGCGCCACAAGGTACGCAACGTGTTCCTGCCGGCCACGGTACTCAAGATGATGCGTTTGATCGAAAACCCGCGCCAGCGCTGGGATGTGCAGTTGCGCACCATCCACACCGGCGGCGAAACGGTCGGCGAAGACGTAATCCGCTGGGCCCGGGAGGCACTCGGTGCGACTCCCCACGAGGCCTTCGGCCAGACCGAGGCGGTGATGATCATCGGCAATTGCACCGATTACATGCCGATCAAGCCCGGCTCGCTCGGGCGCCCGATTCCCGGGCATGAGATCGCCCTGCTCGATACCGAAGGCCAAAAAGTTCCGGATGGCGAGATCGGCGAGATCGCCCTCAAACGCCCGATCCCCGCGATGTTCCTGCGGTACTGGAATGACGAAGCGGCCACGCGCGAGAAGTTTTCCGGCGACTGGCTGCTCACCGGCGATCTGGCCAGGAAGGATGAGGACGGCTACCTCTGGTATGTGGGCCGCAAGGACGACGTGATCTCCAGCGGTGCGTATCGCATCGGCCCGGGCGAAATCGAGGCCTGCCTCACCGGGCATCCTGCCGTGGCGCTGGCCGCCGCTGTCGGCAGCCCGGATCCGATCCGCGGCGAAGTGGTGAAGGCGTTTGTGCAGTTGCGCGAGGGATTTGCGCCTTCAGCCGAACTGGCGCAGGAGTTGCAGGCGCATGTGCGCAACCGCTTGAGCGCCCATGAGTATCCGCGTGAGATCGAGTTCTACGATGCGATTCCGACAACGACGACCGGCAAGGTGATCCGCAAGGGGCTGCGCCAGTTGGAGCACGAGCGGAAAAACCGCCAGAAGTCGGCCTGAACGCTCCACGTGCGCCACTGGGGCGCATCCAGGTAACAGCTCCGAAGCGCTCCGACGCTCATTCCAGGTCGGCGAACTGTGCGCCGCCCCCCCCCCTCAGAAATGCACTCTCCTCGACGGTGCGCTCAATGATGCGCCGGATCACCGCCTGCTCCTGATCGCGATGGCGGGCAATGACGAAGTTGAGCGGCACCGGCGGCAGCAGGTCGGACAGGGCCACGAGCTCACGGCGGCGGATGCGCGATGCGACCAGGTTCTCGGGCAACAGGGCGATCCCGGCGTTGCCGGCCACCATCGAGACCATGGTCTGCAGGTTGTTGCAGGTGTTGATGTCGTTGTGCGATACGCCATGCAGGCGCAGGGTTTCGACAGCAAGCGGGTACATGTGCGAAGGCCGGGCCAGGCACCAGAGCGGGTGCGTCGCCAGAATCTGCGCGATGCCGAGGCGGCGCTTGACGGCCAGCGCACGTACCGTCGGAGCGCATACCCACAAAAGATTGAGGCCGCCAAGGGGCGTGGCGACCAGACGGTTGGCGTCGAGGGGCGCGGCGACGATGGCCAGATCGAGCTGGCCAAGTTCGAGCTTCTGGCGCATGTTGACCGTGAGCTCCACTTCAATCTGGTAGGTCACACGCGGCATCTCGCGCTTGAGCTTGGCCATGAGCGGGCCGAACCAGGTCACCGCCACCATTTCGCCCACGCCAATGCGGATGATTCCCGAAGCGGCCTCGGGGTTCTCCAGGGACATGACCACGTCCTCAAGCTGGTTGAGCAGGGGGCGCATGCGCTCCACCAGTTCGCGGCCCTGGATGGTCAGCTCCATGCGCCGCCCCTGGCGGTGGAACAGCTTGAGCCCCAGGGACGATTCGAGTTCGCGCACCCGGCCGGAGATCGCCGGCTGGGTGGTATTGAGGCGCTCGGCCGCAGCGGTGAACGAGCCCAGACGCGCGATCCAGCCGAGCGTTTCGAAATTGGTGAGGCTGATGCGCTTCATCTTCTGCTATTCATCAATAAATTTGATGGAATATCATAAATAAATATCAGTAGATATTATGTCATGCGCTCGCTAAGCTTCAGCGCAACCTCCCAGGCATGAACCGAGCATCACCCGAACCCATGCAAGCCCCTGTCAGCCACAACCTTTACGATCTCATCTGCGAGCAGGCCGACCGCGACCCCGCTGCCCTGGCGTTGATCGCCGGCAATGAGCGCATCAGCTACGCCAGACTGGCCGAGCGCGCCCGCCTGGTCGCCGGTGCATTGCGCGCCGCGGGCGTGCGACGCGGTGATCGCATCGGCATGCTGATCGGCAACCGTGCCGAATGGGTCGAGGTGTGTCTGGGTGCTGCCGCCATCGGCGCGGTGCCGGCGCCGTTCTCTACCTGGTCGACGGCCCGCGAACTCGAATTTCTGCTGGCCGATTCGGGCGTGCGCCTGCTGGTTGCCCTGGCACGCTTCGGCGAACGCGACTACGCCGCAGATCTTGCAGCGCTTTTTGCCAGGCGCGCCACAATCTGCCCGCAACTGCAGTCGGTCGTTCTGATCGACGGCGCCGGCGAAACGTGGGCGACGGCATGGCAGGATTTCCTCGCCTCCGCCGTCAACATCGACAGCTTGCCGCAAGGTGAACGCGCACGCGCCGAAGACACCGCCTTTGTGCTCTTCACCTCGGGCTCGACCTCGCATCCCAAGGCCGTGCCGTTGCGACACGGTGCGGCCCTCACGAACGGCTTTCACATCGGCGAGCGCCAGGGTCTGAAGCCCGGTGATCGTGTGTTCCTGCCCCTGCCGCTGTTCTGGTCGTACGGATCGGCCAACGCCATGTGCGCAACCTTCACCCACGGCGCCACCCTGGTGGTGCAGGAACGCTTCGAGGCGGGCGCGGCGCTGGATCTGATCGAACGCCAAGCCTGTACCTCGATCTACACCCTGCCGGCGATCACCGCTGCACTGATCGGCCACCCGGACTTCCGGCGCGAGCGCACCGCCAGCCTGCGCGCGGCGATGACCATCGGCACACCGCAGGACGTGGCCACGGTGGCGCACACACTCGGCGCGCGCGAGGTGTGCAATATCTATGGCCAGACCGAGTCCTACGGTAACTGCTGCGTGACGCCGCATGACTGGCCGCTTGAGCGGCGCATGGCCTGCCAGGGCCCACCGCTGCCCGGCGTCCTGCTGCGCATCGTTGATCCGGCCGGTGGCGGGGAAGTCGCTCGCGGCCAGACCGGGCTGATCGAGGTCAAGGGTCATCTGACACCCGGTTACGAGGGTGCAAGCCGGGAACAAAATACCTCGGCGTTCACCGCGGACGGCTACTTTCGCACTGGCGATCTGGGGACGTTCGACGCCACCGGTGCGCTGGTGTTCCAGGCCCGCGATTCCGAAATGATCAAGCGTGCCGGCATCAACATTGCACCGGCCGAGGTGGAAGAAGTGCTGCGCCAGCACCCGGGCGTGGCCGCTGCCGGGGTCACCGGCGCGCCGCACCCGATCAAGGGCGAGATCGTGGTTGCTTTCGTCGTACCCACAGCGGGGACCACGCTCACCGCCGAAGCACTGCGCAGCCACTGCCGTGCACTTGCTGCCACTTACAAGACCCCGGATCATGTCGAGATCCGGGCCGACCTGCCGGTCACCACCACCGGCAAACTCCTGCGCCGCGAGCTCAAACACATGGCAGCGGCGCTCATACCAGCACCAGGAGGCACATTATGAAACTCGGTTTCTTCACCATGCCGATGCACCCGGTCGGCAAGGACTGGGGCCGCTCGCTCGCCGAAGACCGCGAGGCGTTCATCCTCGCCGACAAGCTCGGCATGAGCGAGGCCTACTGCGGCGAGCACGCGACCGACCCCGAAGAGTGCGTCACCTCGTCTTCGCTGTTCCTGGCCACCCTTGCCGATGCGACGAAAACCATTCGCCTGGGTACCGGCACCACCAACATGCCCAACACCCATCCGGTGGCGACCGCCGGCAACCTGGCGATGCTCGACCACCTGCTGGGCGGGCGCTTCATTTTCGGCATCAGCCCTGGCGCCTTGCCTTCGGATGCGGAGGCGTTCGGCAACATGGACATGGACCGCCCCGCCATGTTCCTCGAAGCGATCAATCAGGTGCTGGCCCTTTGGACCGGCGAAGCGCCCTATCGCCTGCGCGGCCAGTTCTGGAACATTTCGACCGAACGCACCCACATTCCCGAAACCGGCATGGGCACGGTGCCCAAGCCTCTGCAACGTCCACACCCAGCGATCGTCGTCACGGCGGTGGCACCCCATTCCAAAGGCGTGTCCGAAGCCGCAGCGCGCGGCTGGGATCCGATCTCGGCCAATTTTCTGATGCCCGTATGGGTCAAGACGCACTGGGCCAAGTACGTCGAAGGCTGTGAACGCATCGGCCGCAAGCCGGAAGCTGCCAACTGGCGCATTGCCAAGACAATCTGCGTGGCTCCCGACGACGCCACCGCCAAACGCTATGCAACTGATCCCAACGGCCCTTATTACTACTACTATCGCTCGCTCATGAGCAAGTTGAAGCGCCGCGGCGCACCGCTCACGCTTTTCAAGAACGACCCCAATGCGCCGGATTCCGGTGTAACCGTCGAAGGCGCCATTGAGGACCTGGTCATCTACGGTTCGCCCGCACAGGTCGCCGACAAGGTGTTAGCATTTCGCGAGACCGTCGGTGATTTCGGTACCCTTCTTTACGGCGGCATGGATTGGCACAACCCTGAACTTGGGCGTAATTCGCTGGTCCTGATGGCAGAGAAGGTCATGCCTTTGGTCAACCACGCACTGCGCGCCTGATCACCGCCCCTCACCGGAGATATCGATGGACAAACGCCGCTTTCTGCAAACCTCCGCCGCCCTGGCGGCCCTCGCCAGCACAAACGGCGCATTCGCCCAGGCCGGCACGCTCAAGCTGATGGTTGGTTTTCCGCCAGGTGGATCAGGTGATACCTTCGCGCGCATGATCGCCGAGCAGCTGCGGCCCGAATTGGGCAACATCGTCATCGAGAACCGCGAAGGCGCAGGCGGTCTGGTGGCAGCGGAAGCCTTCCTGCGTGTGCCGCCCAACGGCAACACGGCGATGATGCACACGGCATCCTCGGCGGTGTTCGCACCGCTGGTGCGCAAGAAGCCGCCCTACGATCCGCTCAAGGATTTCCAGTGGGTTGCGCTCATGTCGGTGGCGCCGCTGGTGCTGGTGGCCAACCCCAAGTTGCCGGTGGCCGATCTGAAGACCTTCCTCGCCTACCTGCGCAGCAAGCCGGGCGAACCCTACGGCAGCGCCGGCATCGGCGCATCAACACACCTGGCCGCCGAACTGCTGTTCGACCGCGCCGGCGTCAAGGTGCTGCACGTACCTTATAAGGGCAGCGGCCCGGCACTCACCGATACCATGGGTGGTCAGGTCACCTGCATGCTCGAGACCCTGCAGACCACACAGAAACTGCACGCCGGCGGCCAGCTCAAGATCCTCGCGGTGCTGGGCGAGTCGCGCATCGCTTCGGCACCGGACATCCCCACCGCCCGGGAAATGGGCGTCGACGTGCTCGCCTCGACCTATAACTTGCTGGCCCTGCCGGTAGGCGCAAGCAGCGAGCGCGCCGCGACGATTGCGCGCGCAATCGCGAATGCGATGAAGAACCCGGAATTCCAGAAGCGCCTGGCCTCCCAGGGCCTGCAGCCGATCACCGACACATCACCCGAGCAGACGCGCGCCTTCATCGCTGCCGAGGTAGCGCGCTGGACACCGGTGGCACGCCGCCTCGGCATCGAGCTCTAAGCAACCGAAACGGGAAGCCCGCCGATGCACGCCCAGGTCAAGAGCCCCGCCGCAACCGGACAAGGCTCGCTCGCCGCGCTGTTTCATCCGCGCTCGATCGTCATCGTCGGGGCCTCCGAGCGTTCGCGCTGGGTCGGAGCGCTGCTCGACAACTTCGAGCGCGGTGCCTATGCGGGCGAACTCCTCCTGGTGAACCGCCGCGGCGCGACCGTGCGCGGGCGCGCCACTGCAACCTCTTGCAAGGCGCTCGGCCGCCAGGTTGACTTGGGGCTGATCGTGGTTCCCGCCGAGGCCGCCGCTGAGGCGCTTGAAGACCTCGCGTACGCCAAACCACGCACCGCAGTGCTTCTCACATCGGGGTTCGCCGAACTCGGGCCTGAGGGTGCGCGCATGCAGGCGGCGCTGGCGGCGCGTGCGCGCGAGCACGGCATCCGCCTGATCGGCCCCAATAGCCTGGGGTTCATCTGTTATGGGTCGCACACGCTGGCGTGGTCTGCGCCAGTGGCCGTCCCGTCCCGGAGTCGCGGCGTCAGCATCGTTTCGCAAAGCGGGGCGGCGGCGTACTTCCTCACCGAACTTGCCTGCGAGCAGGACCTCGGTGTGAGCTGCGTGGTGGCAACCGGCAACGAGGCCGACATCGACGTTAGCGACGTGCTTGAGCACCTCATCGACGACGCCGACACCCACGCCATCGCGCTATTCATTGAAACCGTGCGCAACCCCGCACGCTTCATCGCGGCGGCGCGGCGCGCCTTTGCCGTCGCCAAGCCGATTGTCGTGCTCAAGGTCGGCGCCAGCGAGGCAACCGCCAAGGCCGCACTCGCCCATACCGGCTCCCTGGTGGGTGACGACCGCGTGTTTGACGGCCTGTGCCGCCAGCTCGGGCTGATGCGCGTACATTCGCTCGAAGCCCTGTTGGCCACCGCCGACCTGGCCGGGCGCACCGGCGTGCTGCGCGCGGGCGGCGTGGCCATTGTGTCCAATTCCGGCGGGGTCTGCGAGATCGCCGCTGACAGCGCCGAACGGCGCGGCCTTGCCGTGCCCGCGCTCGAGGCCGACGTCGCCGCGCGCATCCGCGCAGCCTTGCCCGATTTCGGCACCCCGCACAATCCCCTTGACCTGACCGGCGGCGTCGAGCCGGCGCGCTGCGGTGATGCGCTCCGCGCCATCGCCGCGCAGCAAGACATTGCCGCAGTGCTGGTCGTCTGGTACCCGGTGCCGACTTCACAAGCGGAGGAAACCGAGCGCACCAACGAAGCCCACCGGCACTTCGCGGCGGCGCTCAGCGCAATCGAGATTCCCGGCTTTCTCTCCAGCTATACGCATACCCGCGTGAACCAGCACGCCCGCACCATCATCGAAGCGATCGGCGTGCCCTACAACGCCTTCGGGGTCGATCGCGCCATCGAGGCGCTTGCCGCGATTGCCGAATGGTCGAAGTGCGTGCGCGCGCACGCCGCCCCGGTGCCACACCGTGCTGCATCCTCCGCCAGCCCCACGGCTGCGGCGAACCGGCCATTCCCGGCCCGCCCTGCCTCGGAGCGTGAAGCGCTGGCCGTGCTTGCCGCCGCTGGCGTACCGGTGGTCCCGGTAGTTCTCGCGTTCGATGAGGCCGGGGCCGTCGCCGCCGCTGGAGCGGGACCAGTGGCCATCAAGGTGGCCTCGCCTGACATCGCACACAAGACCGACATCGGTGGCGTCGCGCTCGGCGTCGAGGGCCCGGCCCAGGTTGCCCTGGCGTTTCACCGTGTCACCGCTGCTGCGCGCGCGGCGCTTCCGAAGGCGCGTATCGACGGCGCTCTGATCGTGCCGATGCGCACACACGGCATCGAGCTCATCGTCGGGATTACGCGCGACCCCGCCTGGGGCCAGGTGCTGGCCGTCGGTCTCGGCGGCGTCTGGGTCGAAACCCTCAAGGACGTCTCCCTGCGCGTACTGCCGGTGGATGCCGCCGAAGTCCACCGCATGCTTGCCGAACTGCGTGGCGCCACGCTGCTGGCCGGCAAGCGCGGCCAGCCTGCAGCCGACATGGAACACTTGACAGCAGTCATCCTCGCGATTGCCGCGTGCGCCACGGCGCAGGGGCCTGACCTCGCCGCACTGGAAGTCAATCCGTTATGGGTGCGCGGCAAAGAGGTTGAGGCACTCGACGCGCTCTTCGTCTGGAACGATACCGCCACACCGGAAAGCACCGCATGAAAACCGCAATCTGCACACGTCTGGGTTGTGAGGCACCCATCTTCGCCTTCTCGCACTGCCGCGACGTCGTCGTGGAAGTCACGCGCGCCGGCGGTTTCGGCGTGCTCGGCGCCGCCACCTTCAGTCCCGAGCAGCTCGAGGTCGAATTGGCATGGATTGACCGCCATACCGACGACAAGCCCTACGGCGTCGACGTCATCATTCCCTCGACCTACGACGCCGAAGCCGAACGTTCGGCCGGCGATCTGCAACGTCTGATCCCGGCCGCGCATCGCGCCTTCATGGACGACCTGCTCGAGAAGGAAGGCATACCGCGACTCCCGGACGGCGAACGCGAGCGCATCGTCGGCGAGATCGTCGCCGGGCGCGGCAGCATGACACCCGACGGCGCACGGCGCCTGGTCGACGTCGCGCTCAGACACCCGCAGGTGAAGCTCATCGTCAGCGCACTGGGTGCACCGCCGCCCGACGTGGTGGCAGACATCAAGGCACACGGCGTGGTGGTCGGCGCCATGTGCGGCAAGGCCGCACATGCCAGGCGACAGTGCGAAGCCGGGGTCGAGCTGATCGTCGCGCAGGGAACCGAGGCCGGTGGGCACACCGGCGATATCGCCACCCTGGTGCTGGTGCCGCAGGTGATCGACGCCTGTGCCGGCCGCGCCGCGGTTCTGGCTGCCGGCGGCATCACGCGCGGCAGCCAGATCGCCGCCGCACTGGCGATGGGTGCCGAAGGGGTCTGGTGCGGAACCATCTGGCTGGGCACGCGCGAGAGCGAGCTCGACGAGTTCGAGAAGGCGGCGGTCTTCGCCGCCCGTGCAGAAGACGCAGTACGCCGCCGTGCCCGCACCGGCAAAACCGTGCGCATGATCCGCAGCAAACTCTCGGAAGCCTGGGAAGCGCCTGGCGCGCCCGCCTACCTGCCCACACCGCTGCAAGGCGTGCTATACAACGAGGCACATGCGCGCGTGGTGCGCGCCCGGCGCGCGGATCTGTATTCCTTTCCGGTCGGGCAGTCCGTCTGCGACGTCAACGCCGAGACCTCGGTACGCGAAGTCATGCTGCGCTTGCAAACCGAGTATCTGGATGCGGTCGAGCGCTTCGCCGCGATCAACGTGGAGGCATGAACACCATGTCCGAAGTCCTCATCGAACGCGATGGCGGCCTGATGGTCATCACCATCAACCGCCCCGAAGCCAGGAACGCCGTCAACCGCGCCGTGTCCTACGGCGTCGCCGCCGCGGTCGACGAACTCGACGCCAGTGATACCCTGCGCGTCGGCATCCTCACCGGTGCCGGTGGAACGTTTTGCTCAGGTATGGATCTGAAGGCTTTCCTGCGCGGCGAAGTGACGCGGGTTGAGGGGCGCGGCATCCTCGGCATCGCGATGACGCCGCCGAAAAAACCCCTGATTGCCGCCGTCGAAGGCTACGCCCTGGCCGGTGGTTTCGAGGCCATGCTCGCCTGCGATCTCACGGTGGCGGCGCGCGACGCGAAGTTCGGCATCCCGGAAGTCAAGCGCGGGCTTGCCGCCGCCGCCGGCGGCCTGATGCGCCTGCCGCGCCTGATCCCGCCGCGCATCGCCATGGAGCTGGCACTGACCGGCGACATGATCGCAGCCGAACGGCTCGCGCAGTTCGGGCTCATCAACACCCTGACCGAGCCGGGCCAAGCCCTCGCCGAAGCCAAGCGTCTGGCGCTACGCATCATCGCCAACGCGCCGCTCTCAGTGGCCGCCTCCAAGCGCGTGATTAACGAACAGCGCGATTGGCCGACGCCCGAGATGTTCACGCGCCAGCAGGAGATCACCGCGCCCGTGCTGGCCTCCGCCGACGCACGCGAAGGTGCAGCGGCCTTCGCCGAGAAGCGCACAGCACAATGGAAAGGCCGCTGACGTCATGCGTCCGAAACAAGCCCCCACTTTGTTGAAGGAGCCACAATGATCTCCGCCAGTCACTCGCAGCTGCCAGCCGATGCCCGCAAGACGGTCGTCCACGAGACCTTTCACGGCTTCGTCACCGACATGATCGCGACGCGCCTGTCTGTAGGTACTGGAGCACAGGGCTTTCTGGTCGAGCAGGACCCGAACTGGGTGACGCCCTCGCACTTTCACCTGGAACAGCAGTTTCAGGTTGTGGTTGCCGGCGAAGGCAGCATCGGGCGGCACGCCGCCAGGCCGTTCATGGTGCACTACGCTGCAGCCGAGACCGGCTATGGGCCGATCACTGCCGGTCCTGAGGGCATTTCCTACCTGACTCTGCGCGCCATGGCCGACACCGGCGCCTGGTATCTGCACAAACCAGGATCGCGCGAACGCATGCGCCCGGGCTTGAAGCGCGAGCAGGCGCATGCCAGCCCCGGAGTGGAAGGCGGCGCACCGCTTGAGGTGCTGATTGCGCCACGCAGCGACGGCCTGGCAGCGCATCTGGTGCGCCTGGCAGATGGCGCACCAATCAAATTGCCGGCCGGCGCCTGCGACGGTGGCCGCTTCTACGTGCTCACGCGCGGCACCGCAAGGGCGGGCGATACGCTGCTTGAAGCCCTCGGCATCATGTTCGCAGCCGCTGATGAAGTACCAGCCATCATCGCCGGGCCCGAGGGCGCGGACATTCTGGTGTTGCAGTTCCCGCGCGCGCAAGCGTAGCGGCCACATCCATAAAACAGGAGACAAGCAATGACCTTTGCATCGTACCGAAACCTGGGCGCGCTCATCGCCGCTTCCATCTTTGCCAGTGGCGCGGCATTTGGGCAGGCGGGCACCTGGCCGGAGCGGCAGGTGCGCATCGTCATGCCTTTTCCCGCCGGCGGCGCCTCTGATGTGATGACGCGCCTGCTCGCAGAGCGCCTGCGAGCCAAGCTGGGCCAGCCCTTCGTGGTCGAGAACCGCACCGGCGCAGGCGGCAACATCGGCATGGAGGCCGGCGTCAAGGCCGCACCAGACGGCTATACCATCACCTCGGCCACCATCGGGACGCTGGCGATCAACCAGCACCTGTTCGCCAGCCTGCCTTACGATCCGGAAAAGGGCTTCGTCTATGCGACGACATTCTGGATGAACTGCAATATGGTGATGGTATCGCCGCAGCACAATCCCAACCGCACGCTGCAGGACTTCATCAGTTGGTCCAAGACACAACCGAAAGGGATCACCTACGGTTCTTCCGGCGTCGGCACGACGCCGCACCTGGCTGGCGAGCTCTTCCGTCTGCGCACGGGCACCAATGCGACCCACGTACCGGCGCGCGGTGCACCCCAAACCATCCCGATGTTGCTCTCGGGCGACCTCACCTTCGCCATTGACAACATTGCGAGCTATACCTCGTACCTCGCCAGTGGCCAGGTACGCCCACTGGCAACCACCTGCCCGGAACGCTGGCCGACCTTTCCCGATGTACCCACCATGGCGGAGGCCGGCATGGCGGACTTCGTCATCACCTCCTGGGGCGCTCTGGTACTGCCAACTGGAACACCTGCTGCAATCGTCGAGCGGCTGTCGCGTGCGGTAGCCGAAATCGCGGTCGAGCCGGGGATGCAGCAACGCTTTCTGGGTGCCGGTGCGCGTCTGGTCCCGCGTACGCCGGCAGAGACGTCTGCATTTGTGGCCTCCGAGCGCGCCAAGTGGCGCGAGATCGTGCGCCTGTCCGGCGCCAAACCGCAGTGAGGCTCTGTTGAGGATCCGCACGACCCGGAGGTTCGCATGTCGCGCCTGAACCGCTGGCTGGCAGGTGTGCGCGTGCTCGACTTGACGCGCTACCGCCCGGGCCCCTTCGCCTGCATGCTCTTGGCCGACATGGGTGCCGAAGTGCTGAAGATCGAGGGCCCGGACGGCGACGACATGCAGCACCTGGGGCCGCGCGATGCTGCCGGAAACCCGATCTTCTATCCATCCGTCAACGGCGGCAAGAATGTACGGCGCATGAATCTCAAGGATGCGATCGAACGTGAGGCATTTCTGCACTTGGTCGAGGCCGCGGACGTGCTGGTCGAGTCGTTCCGCCCGGGCGTGATGGCGCGACTGGGCGTCAGCTACGAAGTTCTATCGGCGCGCAATCCGCGCCTGATCCATTGCGCGATCTCAGGCTACGGTGCAAACGGCCCGCTGGCCGGGGCCGCCGGTCACGACGCCAACTACCTCGCGCAAACCGGAGTCCTGTTTCGCAACGGCCGTGGCACCTGCTCCTACTTCGACCCGCCACTCTCCGATGATGTCGGTGCCCTGTTTTCCGTGATCGCCATACAGGGCGCGCTGCGCGAACGTGAAACAAGTGGACGCGGCTGCCTGATCGATACCGGCCTGGCCGATTCGGTATGGCCACTGCAATCCTTCCAGCTGGCCGATTTTGGCAAACGCGGCTACGCCCCCGGCCCGGAGGAGACCTATCTCAACGATGGCGCCGCCTGGTACCGGGCCTATCCAACCCGCGACGGGCGGCACGTGGCTCTGGGCGCCGCAGGCGGCGTGTTCTGGAAGCGGTTTTGCGAGGCAGCCGGGCGCATCGACTGGATCGCCCGTGAATATGAGCCGCTGCCGCAACGGGCACTGATCGCCGAGGTCGGGGCACTGCTCGCCTCCATGACGTTGGCGGAATGTGTGGAGCGTTTCGTGCCAGCCGATTGCTGCCTAAGCCCGGTCTTGTCTCTGGACGAAGCAATCGAAAGCGAGCAGGTGGCGGCACGTCAACTGGTGCGCCGCGGTGCAGATGGCGCGCTGCAGGCGCTATTTCCGGCATGGGTCGATGGCGAGCCACCTGCCTTGCGCGAGCCGATGTGCACTGTCGACGGCGGCTTCTCGAATGCTGCCAAACCAAGGGGATCGAATTGACTCAGGATGCATGGGGCAAGTGGGGTGCCGAAGACGAGCGCGGTGCACTCAACCTCATCGGGCCCGACCAGGTCCGGCGCGCCACTGCGCTGGTGCGGACCGGCGAAGTACTGCGGTTGGCGCAATTGCTTTCGGCAAAAACACCGGTGCCGGCGCACCGCTGCGGCCTGCAGCACTTCCTGGGGCGCGACGGCGGCGACTACGCGGCCGGCGCCAAACGCCCTGGCGGCTTCCAGTTCGCCGAGGACACCGTGGTGATGCCGCTGCACATTGGCACCCACGTCGATGCGCTGTGCCACGCCTGGTATGACGACAAGCTGTACAACGGCTACCTCGGTAACACCTTGCGCAGCACCACCGGTGCGGCCCGGCTGGGTATCGAGAAGATGCCGCCGGTGGTCACGCGCGGCATTCTGCTCGACCTGGTGCGACTCAAGGGCCGGGTGCTGGCCAACGGCGAATCGATCGAGCGTGCCGACCTTGAAGCCGCCGCCGCTGCTGCCGGCGTACAGCCCGGCCGCGGCGACGCCATACTGATTCGCACAGGCTGGCTTGAAACGCAAAAAGGCGTCAAGAACGTCGACTTCAACGCGGAACCAGGCATCGACGTCGAGGCCGGCATCTGGCTGGCTGAATCAGAAGTCGCCATGATCGGCGCCGACAACTTTGCCGTTGAGGTGCTGCCATTTCCAGCCGGCAAGGTGTTTCCGGTGCATCAGCGCCTGATTCGCGACTTCGGCATTCCGCTGCTCGAGGGCCTGATGCTCGACCCGCTGGTGGCGAGCGGCCGGCACGAGTTCATGTTCGTTGCCAGTGCCTTGCCGATTGTGGGGGCCACCGGCAGCCCACTCGCCCCGGTGGTGATCCTATGATTCCGCGCACCCTGTTCGACGCCGACCACGACGCTTTTCGCGCGACGGTCAAACGCTTCATCGCCGAGCATGTCACGCCCCATCATGCCGACTGGGAAAAGGCCGGCCAGGTCCCGCGCGACCTGTGGCGCAAGGCTGGCGAATTGGGGCTTTTGTGCTGCAACGTCCCTGAGAAATACGGCGGCATGGGCGGCGATTTCCTGCACAGCACCATCCTGATTGAAGAGTTCGCCGACGCCGGCGCCACCGGGCCGACGTTCTACCTGCATTCCGACATCGTCGCACCCTACTTCGTCGATTTCGGCACCGAAGAGCAGAAGCGCAAATGGCTGCCGAAGATGGCCACGGGCGAACTTGTGGTTGCGCTTGGCATGAGCGAACCCTCCGGCGGCAGCGACGTGCAGGCGATGCGCACCCAGGCGCTGCGCGACGGCGACGACTACGTGATCAACGGCCAAAAGGTATTCATCACCAACGGCCATAGTGCCGACCTGCTGTTGCTCGCCTGCAAGACCGACCCGAAGGCACGTGGCAAAGGGGTCAGCCTGATTGCCGTCGAAACCGACCGGCCCGGCTTCACGCGCGGGCGCCGGCTGGAAAAAATCGGCTGCAAGGCACAGGATACGTCCGAGCTGTTCTTTGCCGACCTGCGGGTACCCGCCAGCAACCTTCTGGGCAGCGAAGGCGGCGGGTTCGGCATGCTGATGACGCAGTTGGCACAGGAGCGCCTGATCCAGGCGATCCGCGGCGTGGCAAGTTCCGAAGCAGCATTGCGCTGGACCCTCGCTTATGTCGCCGAGCGGCAGATGTTTGGTCAGACTCTGGGGGATTTCCAGAACACCCGCTTTCAATTGGCGCAGTTGCATGCCGAGGTACTGGGCCAACGCGTGTTCGTCGACCGCTGCATCGAACTGCATCTGCAGGGCACCCTCGATGCAACCGACGCAGCTGCGCTGAAGCTGGTGACCACGGATTTGCAATGCAAGGTGATGGACCACTGCCTGCAGTTCTTCGGCGGCTGGGGCTACATGTGGGAATACCCGATCGCGCGTGCCTATGCCGATGCGCGCATGTGCCGCATCGGCGGCGGTGCCGCCGAAGTGATGAAGCAGATCATCGGCAACGCGCTCCTCCCCAAAGCGCGCAAGGCAAACTAGGGATGAGTGGCACGCTCAAGATGTCGGCTACACCAGGTGCACGGAGTGCCGAGTCGCCCCCCCATGAGGTGGCGACCGGGGTACGCCAGGTGGTAGCGGGCCTGACGGCCCTGATCCTGGACGCGATCCCGACGGCACGGGACATGGTGTTTACCGGCCTTGAGCGCGCTGCGGGGGGCCTGTCGCGCGAGAACTGGTCAGTCGACGCCACCTGGAATGACGCAACCGGTGCACAGGCACACCGCCTGATGCTGATGCGCGATGCCAGCGGCACGCTGCTCGCCACCAATCGCGCGCGCGAATTCGCCGTGCTCAAGGCACTGGAGGGCACGAACGTGCCGGCTCCCAGGGCGCATTGGGTGGACATCGACGGCAGGCGGCTCGGCGCCCCCTCGCTGGTGATGGATCGCATGCCCGGCGCCTGCGATTACCTGGTCCTGAACGGCGAGCAACCCCTTGCGGCGCGCCTGGCACTCGCGCAGGCGTTTCTTGCACTGATGGCAAAAATTCACGCGGTCGACTGGCGTGCGCGCGGACTCGGCCCGATATTAGGCGAACCGCAAGCCTCGCCGTCACAAGCCGAACTGGCAAACTGGGAAGCCGAGTACCGGCGCGTGCAGCTCGAGGCCCACCCCGAGCTGGATTTGGCGCTGGCCTGGATGCGCCGTCATGCGCCAAAGGCGGAGGCAGTGGTTTTGGTACATGGTGACTTCAAACCAGGTAACGCGCTCATTGCCGGCGGACAGATCACTGCCAAGCTCGACTGGGAAACCGCCCATCTGGGTGACCCGCTAGAGGACCTGGGCTGGGTAACCAACCCGGTGCGCCGGCGCGAACACCAGATTGAAGGGGTGTGGGAGCGCGACGACATTGTGGCCGCGTATCGCCAGCGCACCGGCTTGAAGGTCGATGAAGCGGCGCTCACCTGGTGGAACGTGTTCTCGATCTGGAAACTGGCGGTGATCCAGCTGACCGCAGTCGCCGAATTCGTCGCCGGCCGGTACGACCGCGTGTTCCAGACCCCGGCCTGGCTCTACCGCCCCATGTTCCAGCTCATGGAGAAAGCCGCATGAGGCCCAGCGTCGAGGAGCAGCTCGCGGGCACCTGCCGCGTCCTGGAAGGCGTGGTGCTGCCGGCGGTTGCCGACCCTTATGCCCGCACCCTGCTCGCAGGCCTGATCGGCAACCTGCGCATGCTCGGTGGTGCGCTGCCGGCGATCAACGGGTTCCTGCGCAACGACAACCAGGCGACTGCCGCTTTGCTGGAGCAGATGCGCGCCTCTGTGGCGCCGGAATTGAGCGAACGTATCGGCGCCGCGCTTGACGCACCAGCCCCCGACGCCGCTGACCGCGCCGCGCTTGACGCACACAATGGCGTGTTGCGTGAACTGCTCGCGCATGCCCTCCTGGGCGATGCATTGCCGGTAGAGGCGCGCCAGGCCGCATTGGCGCACCTGACGCAGCGAGCCGCGCGCTCGCCGATGCGCTATGTTTCCACCACTACCCCCGCACCCAAAACGGCAAACTGAGAAACCCCGATGCTGACCCCGCTTGACGATACCCTCTGGCACCAGTTGCCGACCACCTTCGACCATGTCGGCACCAGCGATCCGCGCTATTTCGACCGCTACTGGTTCGCGATCTATTCCGGCGATGGCCGCGTTGCCATCCAGATCACCATGGGCGCCTATCGCAACATGAACGTGCTCGACGGTGGCGCGGTGATGATCGTCGATGGCAAGCAGTACAACTTGCGCGTGTCGCGTTCTTTGAATGGCAGCGTTGATACCGCCTGCGGGCCGCTGCGTATTACGCCGATCGAGCCACTCAAGAGTTTCGAGATCGACATCGCGCCGGGCGCGCATGGGCTGTCGGGTCGCATTCGCTGGACCTGCGTCGAGCCGGCACGCGAGGAGCATCCGCACTACAACCGACTGCACGGACGCGAGGTCGAGAACTATCGCCGCTTCGACCAGATCGGCCAGGCCAGTGGCTGGATGGAGTGTGCCGCCGGGCGCATCGAGATCACCGACTGGTGGTCCTGCCGCGACCATTCATGGGGCGTGCGCCGCGGCATGGGCGTGCCGGAGCCGGTGACCGGGCCGAAGGTAGCACTGGCCGACAAGGGCCACGTGATGTCCTTCCTGTTTTTTTCCACCAATGCAATGAGCGGGCATCTGCTCTTCATGGCGCGCGGCGAGGACGCACCCTATACCACCGGCGTGGTGACCGAGCGCCACAACGAAGCGGTCCATGAGGCGGCGAAGATCACGCTGCAAGCAGAACTCGTCCCGGGCACACGGCGCTTTCGCGAGGCACAGGTCGATGCAACCTTCACTGACGGCACGGCCTTGCGCCTGTCAGTCGTGGCACGCGGCTCCTCGATCGCAATGCAGGGCTTGGGCTACAGCGGCGGCTACCACGACGGCCGCGGCCTGGGCGCGTGGCGTGGCGTCGATCACCTTGAATCCGACATCTGGGACGTCTCCCATCCGTCGAAAATCGTTTACCCCGACGGGTCGCAGAAGGAGCACTGGCACCGCATCCAGCCAGTCAGCATCGAAGCCGATTTCGGTGGCGCGACAAGCAGCGGCAGCGGCAGCATGACGCTCACCATTGCCGGCCGCCTGCCGGCCTGGCTTGACACCCCCGCAAAGCGCTCCGCCTAGCTTTCCGTACCGAACCCTATCGCATGCATCGCCAACCCGCTTGCGCATGACCGCCTCCGCCCTTGCACAACACCTGCGCCCAGGCGACCACGTGGTCGTCGGGCAGGCGACGGGCGAGCCGGCGGGGCTGGTGCGCGAGCTGTTTGCGCTCGCCCCGGCCATGGGGGAACTCCACGCATTCTGCGGGTACTCGCTCAATCCGGCCTGGGACGCGGCGATCAATGAAGCGTTGCGCGTGACAACCTATTGCGGACTCGGCACCGTCAGGCGACTGGTAGAACGGGGCGGCGCGCGCCTGATCCCGGCTCAGCTTTCGCAACTGACGAGCTGGTTCGCTGCGGGAACGCTCAAGTGCGACGTCGTCCTCCTGCAGGTCTCGCCGGCTGATGCCGAGGGTTATCACAGCCTGGGTTGCACGGTCGACTACGTCTGGGCCGCCGTGCAGCGCGCGCGCGTGGTGCTGGTCGAAGTCAATTCCCAAGTGCCCCAGACACGCTCGTCGTGCCGCCTGCATGCGAGCCGCATCGTCGTCGCGCTTGAGAGCGAGGTGCCACTGCCCGAGTTGCCCAACGACACTCCCGACGACGTCCAGCTCGCCATCGGCCAGCAGGTCGCTCGCCTGGTGCCGGATGGCGCCATCATTCAGCTCGGCATCGGCAGCTTCGCGGCGGCCATCGCGCGCGCGCTCCGCGACCACCGCAGGCTCAAGGTACGCTCCGGCATGGCCGGCGACTGGTTGCCGGCACTGATCGCTAGCGGCGCCATCGATACGGGTGATCCAGAAGCCTGCATGGTCTCGCTCGCTGTCGGCACGCGCAAGCTATACGAAAGCCTTGGAGCCGGTAATGCTGTCAGCTTCGCGCCGCTTGCCGATTTGGTCTCCCCCGCCGGCAAGGCGGCCGATGCGCCGTTCATCGCGATCAATTCCGCGATCGAAGTTGACCTTTACGGACAGGTCAACGCGGAAACGGTTGGGTCGCGCTATGTCGGCGCCGTCAGCGGCCAGCCGGATTACTTTCGTGCGGCGCGCCGCTCCCCCGGCGGTCTGGCCATCATCGCGCTACCCGCCACCACCGGAAAGGACGGCAGGAGCCGTGTGGTCAAACGCCTCGCTGGCACCTGCGTGACCACCGCGCAGAGCGATATCGACTTCATCGTAACCGAGCACGGTGCTGCCGACGTTCGTGCAACCACGCTCAACGAACGGCGCACGCTGATCGCATCGCTCGCCGCTCCGCAGTTCCGTACTGCGTTAACCGAAGGAGAAGCACATGTCCCTGCGTGAACGAAGCTGCGTCACCGGCATTGGCGAGACCACCTACCTGCGCGGTGCGACCGCGAGCGCCTTCGAGTTGCAGATCGAGGCCTCACTCAAGGCGGTAGCCGACGCCGGGCTGAAACCAGCCGACATCGACGGGGTGATTCCGATCGGCATTGTCAGCGGTACGGCAGATGACTTCATCGAAAACTTCGGCATCACCGACCTGCGCTTTTCGGCAGTGGTACCGCATGGCGGGGCCAGCCCCGTCATGGCGCTGCAAGCCGCTGCAGCGGCGATTGCCGGCGGCGTGTGCCGCCATGTACTCATCACTTTCGGGCGCAACATCAGCGCCGCAGCAGCCGGTTCCAACAAGGCCGGTGCACGTATCCACAACATGCCGCAATTCCACTACGTGACCGAGTTCGAGCACCCACTGGGCGCGAGCGCACCGGCGCAGCTCTATGCACCGATGGCGCGCCGGCACATGGAGTTGTATGGCACGACCGTCGAGCATTTCGGCGAAGTTGCGGTAGCCTGCCGCGAGCACGCATTGCTCAACGGCAACGCATTGATGAAAAAGCCGATCACGCTTGAAGACCACCGCAATTCGCGCATGATCGCCGACCCGTTTCGCCTGCTCGATTGCAGCCTGGAGTCGGACGGCGGCGCTGCCGTCATCGTCAGCAGCCCCGAGGCCGCCGCTGACGCACCGCACCGGCGCGTATTCATTTCCGGTGTCGGTGCCGGGCACCCCGATTCGCCCGGCTCGATTACCCAGCGCGCTGATATGACCAGCCTGGGGATCGGCAAGGCGGCGCCACGCGCTTTCGCGATGGCTGGTGTCACGCCGGCAGACATCGACGTGGCCGAGATATACGACTGCTTCACCTATGCGGTGATCCGGCAGCTCGAAGACATGGGGTTCTGCAAAAAGGGAGAGGGCGGACCCTTCGTCTCGGACGGTCGCCTGAAGCTCGGCGGCGCCCTGCCCACCAACACCCATGGCGGTCTGCTGTCTCAGGCGCATGTCTGGGGCCTGAACCACATTGTTGAACTGGTGCGCCAGCTGCGCCACGATGCCGGGCGTGCGCAGGTGCGCGACGCTGAAGTGGGCGTTGTCACCGGTTATGGCGACTTGGGCGACGGTGCGCTCGCCATCATGCGCAGGGAGTGACGCGATGACCACAATCCCACACCCCACCACAACTACTGCCGAACGGCCGGTCCCGCCGCCAAGCGCCCTTTCTGCCCCCTACTGGGAAGGCCTGGCTGCCGGCAAGCTGCTGCTGCAGTGCTGCGGTGCGTGCGGTGTGCTGCGCCACTACCCCCGTCTCTTGTGCAGCACCTGCCATTCAACTTCCGTCACCTGGAAGGAATCCAGCCGCCGCGGGACGATCCACAGCTGGACCGTATCCCACCACGCTTACCACCCATCGTTTGCGGGCGACCTGCCCTATACGCTGGTGACGGTCGATTTGGCCGAAGGGCCGCGCGCGCTGGGGCGCTGGCGTGGCCCGGTGCCGTCAATCGGCCTTTCCGTGGTCGGGAATTTCGAAGCGCGGCCTGGCGGCTTCGATCTGGTGTTCGTGCCTGCGGCTTGATTGGCGCGAAGGCGCGGCGCAGCGACGGCGCTATTTGTACGTGCCGAGCTTCCTGGCCAGCTGCCCGGCTTTTTCGAGCTCGCTCTTCATGTCGGCGTCAAACTGCTCATTGGTGCGGGAAATCGGCTGGGCACCGAGGCCGGTGAGGCGTTCCTTGACTTCGTTGGAGCGCATTGCCCCCTGAATCAATTCGTTGAGCGTGGCCACTGCTTCCTTTGGCGTGCCGGCAGGCGCCAGAAATCCATACCAGACCGGTGTGGGTGTATAGCCTGCGACGCGAACCTCCTCGCCCATTGGCGGCACGTCCGGCAACTGCGGTGAGCGCTGGGTATCAAACACCCCCAACGCGCGTGCGCGCCCCGAACGCAGGTGCTGCAACGCCAGCGGTACAACCACCGGGAACAATGCAATCTGCCCACCAATCGTATCGGTCATCGCTTGCGCGGTGCTCTTGTAGGGCACTTCCACAATGTCGAGCCCGGCTGCTTGCTTGAACAGTTCCATTTCCTGCTGGCTAATCGTCCCGGATCCTGAGGACGCATAGCTCAGCTTGCCCGGATTGGCTTTGGCATAAGCGATCAGCTCCTTGACGTTGGTAAAGGGCGCCTGGGGGTGGGCGGCCAGCACCAGCGGAATCACCGCCACCTTGGCGATCGGCACAAAATCCTTGATCGGGTCGTACTGCGGCTTGGAGTTCTGGCTGGGCACGATGATGAAAGGATTGGCCGCAATCAGCATGGTGTAGCCATCCGGTGCCGCTTTTGCTGCAGCCATCGTGCCGATCAGGCTACCGCCGCCATCGCGGTTTTCAATCACCACCGGCTGACCGGATTTCTCCGTGATGCTCCGCCCAATGGTGCGGGCCAGCACGTCGCTGCCGGTGCCGGCCGAGTAGGGCACGATGATCTTCATCGGCCGGTTCGGAAAAGGGCCGGATTGCGCGAACCCGGCGACAGACAGTGCGCTGAGCGCAAGCACAGCCAACGCTCTGACCGGACGGAGGGCAAAACCGATTCTGGAAGGTTGCATGGATGTCTCCTGGAGGTAACTCCTGCCGCACACCAGGGGGTGCTGCAAGATGAAGTGCTGTGCCAAATGGCATTGGGCGCCGCCACTTCGCTTGACTTTCTGTTTGTATAACCATTTAATCTCATCCACCACTACCGGTCAAGTGCTAACCTCGCGGCCACCCTCTGACACCACACCCATGACGCGCCGCACAACGCCCCTACGGCCGGCAATCGTTGTTGAAGCCGCCCCCCCGGCCAAAGCCGTCCGTGCGGCCAAACGCCCGAAAGCGGCCGAAACCGTGGCTGCCGAGTTGCGCCACCAGATCGTCAGTGGCCGCCTCAAACCGGGCGACAAGCTCCACCCAGAAAACGCTTTGCAGGTCGAGTTTGCAATATCGCGCCCGACCATGCGCGAAGCCTTGCGCATCCTCGAATCCGAGTCGCTCATTAGCATCAAGCGTGGCAAGCATGGCGGCGCGCGCGTGAGGTCGATGGATCTGAGCGCGGCGGCCAATCAGGTGGGTATCTATCTGCAAATTGAAGGCGCAACGCTGCAGGATGTGTGGCTGGCGCGCACCATTATTGAACCGCCGGCAGCAGGATTGCTCGCCGCCCGGCGCGATCCGCTGGCGCTGACAGAGCTGGAAGCGAACATCATGGCTGCGCGCGCAGCTGCAGAGCATGACCTGATCCGCTATGCCGACTTGTCCGCCGAGTTCTCCATGCTAATCACGCGGCACTGCGGCAACAAGACCATCCACCTGCTCTCCTCGCTGATATACGACATCATCCGGCGCCAGCATGAAGATGTCACCGCGCGCACGTCGACCAATGCCAGCGTCGACAAGTTACGGCAGGAAAGCATCAAGAGCCGCGAAATGGCGGTGGCGCTAATGCGAAGCGGCACGCCGGCAGTTGTCGAAAGCTTCTGGCGCACGCACCTTGAGCACATGCGCGATCTGGTCATGGCCGCCTACAAGGGGCCGGCCACCATCGCCGTTCTCAATCAGCCGGCCGGAAGAATGCGCCCGATTGGCAAGGTCAAACGGCCGACATCCGGCATCGCACGCGCGCGCTGAAGCAGCCTTCGCCCACGAAGTTGCTCGAAGAGCGCGCATGCAGGCTCGCATTCCCCTTCTAGTGCCTGCCTCAAACTCAGCGTTTCGGCCTACTCCCACTCAATGGTAGCCGGCGGTTTGCCCGAAATGTCGTAGACCACCCGGTTGATGCCGCGCACTTCGTTGATGATGCGGTTCGACACCCGCCCCAGGAGATCGTGCGGCAAATGCGCCCAATGGGCCGTCATGAAATCCTGCGTCTGCACCGCCCGCAGCGCCACAACATACTCGTAAGTGCGGCCATCGCCCATCACGCCAACAGACTTGACCGGCAGGAACACGGCGAATGCCTGCGAGGTGAGGTCGTACCAGTTGCGCCCTGCCCCATCTTCGGTGGTGCGCAACTCTTCAATGAAGATCGCGTCGGCGCGGCGCAGCAAGTCTGCATATTCGCGCTTGACCTCACCCAGAATCCGCACCCCCAGGCCGGGCCCAGGAAACGGATGCCGATAAACCATTTCGTGCGGCAGGCCCAATGCCACCCCAAGCTTGCGTACTTCGTCCTTGAACAATTCGCGTAGCGGTTCAAGCAGCTTCAGATGCAGCGTGTCAGGCAGCCCGCCCACGTTGTGGTGGCTCTTGATCGTCGTAGCCTTTTTTGTCTTGGCGCCGGCCGATTCGATCACGTCCGGATAAATCGTGCCCTGCGCCAGCCACTTGGCATTCTTGATCTTGGCCGATTCGCGCTGAAACACTTCGACGAATTCCTTGCCGATGATCTTGCGCTTCGCTTCCGGGTCTGACACACCCGCCAGTTGGCCCATGAATTCGGCGCTGGCATCGACGTGGATGATCTTCACACCCATGTGGCGGCCAAAGGTTTCCATCACCTGCGCGCCTTCGTTAAGGCGCAGCAGCCCGTGGTCAACGAAAACACAGGTCAGCTTGTCGCCGATGGCCTTGTGAATCAGCGCTGCCGCCACGCTCGAATCGACGCCACCGGACAAGCCCAGAATGACCTCTTCGTCTCCCACCTGGGCGCGAATCTTTTCAACCGCCTCGGCCACGTAGTCCGGCATGTTCCAGTCGGGCTTGATGGAACAGATATCCAGCACGAAGCGCCGGATCAGGTTCTCGCCCTGCAGGGTGTGCGTCACCTCCGGATGGAACTGCACCGCGTAGAACTTGCGTTCCTCATCCGCCATACCGGCGATCGGGCAGCTGGGCGTGGAAGCCATGAGCTTGAAGCCAGGCGGCATTTCGGTGACCTTGTCGCCATGGCTCATCCACACCTTGAGCATGCCGTGCCCTTCGGCTGTCGTGAAATCGGCAATCCCGTCGAGGAGCTTGGTATGGCCTCGTGCGCGCACCTCGGCATAACCAAATTCACGCTGATGACCAGCCTCGACCTTGCCGCCAAGCTGCTGCGCCATCGTCTGCATGCCGTAACAAATGCCCAGCACGGGCACGCCTGCTGCAAACACTGCCGCCGGTGCGCGGTGGGTTGCCTCCTCATAGGCAGACATGTGGCTGCCGCCGAGAATGATGCCCTTGGCTCCAAATGAACGGATGAAATCATCGGAGACGTCGCACGGGTGGATCTCGGAATAGACGCCGGCATCGCGCACGCGGCGCGCGATCAATTGCGTAACCTGGGAGCCAAAATCGAGAATCAGAATCTTGTTATGCATGGAAGACATCAAACGGGGGTAGGCAGGAAGCGCGCGGCTACTCGCTCACCTGATAGTTGGGTGCTTCCTTGACGATGGCCACATCGTGCACATGCGATTCGCGCATGCCCGCCGAAGTGATTTCGACAAACTGTGGGCGGGTACGCATATCCTGAATCGTGGCGCAACCGCAGTAGCCCATGGAAGAGCGCAGACCGCCGATCAGCTGATAGATGATCGACAGCACCGTGCCCTTTTAGGCCACCCGCTGTTGAGCTCAGCAACTAGGACCCAGGCAGCAAATCCCTGGCGCGACGAATCAGAGATTCAGGGGTGCCCAATATGGCCGTTAAATTGGACCAGCAGATACCAGACAACCTGACCGACGAGGTTGGTTT
>Ga0214917_10000950_pt1 | contig 37939 bp, 35 predicted proteins | sample LL_1208_BB_MetaG_FD_177983 | JGI IMG/M metagenome (GOLD analysis project Ga0214917, IMG submission 177983) | Freshwater microbial communities from Lake Lanier, Atlanta, Georgia, United States - LL_1208_BB | ecosystem: Environmental > Aquatic > Freshwater > Lake | place: USA: Georgia | collected... | reverse complement strand
CTACCGCTGTTCGAAAGATTGCTGAATGCGCCTCCAACCCGTCTGGAACAACATGCGCAACTGGTGCTAACAAATTTGCCTGCTTCGTTGATGATGCCACTTCACCGAACGTGTATGGAGCGTGTACATCGGCGGAGAGAGGTATCGTCCAATGCGCTGCTGGCGCAACCGGATCGACTTGCGACAGCTCCGGTTCCGACAAATTTGTTTGCTATGTTGATAGTGTTCTTTCACCCTCGGTTTACAACTCGTGTACGGCGGCGGTATCGCTAACAGTTTTTTGTACCACAGATCCCAGTGGTTCAGCAACTTGCGATACGAGTGGAACGACCTTTAATTACAATTGTTTCGTGGATAGTAGTACTTCACCTTCGATCTACGGGTTCTGTTCGCGTTGATAGTGGAACTTCACCTTTGATCTACGGGTTCTGTTCCTAGTTGCTCTTCAAATCCGAGTGATACAACAGTAAACGATTATAGTGGAACCCACTCTGCTTTCAATTGTTTTGTGGATAGTGGAACTGTGCCTACGATCTGTGGGTTTGTGCCTCAATCTGGAACTGATTCTTTCTATAAGCCCGTGCTTTATCACGGATAATTCAAATCAATATATCCGATTGCAAGTTTGTAATCGTTAATTCAATAATTATCTTATATAAATTTGTTGTCAACGTCTTCAAATCTGAACGATCCTAGCCCCGATGAGTCTTGTTAGGACGCTAAGTACTCATTATAGTCGAACTTCGATTTCAAAATATACTGATTAGGTTTGAATAAATGCTTCGATTTTATGTCTGTGTGACAATGGTCGCGTGTGGATCTCAAACGGACGAAACTTGGGTGAATGAACGAATGTTGGATGATGCACAATGCACGCGAAGCGAACGTAATCAATTGGCCCTTGTTGGGGCGGTCCAGTTGTTGATATCGAACTGTCTTACATCAGGTGGGCAACGCGATCGAGATGAAGAAGTTGAAGCGTGTATTCCCAATGTTATCACCGGATACATGGGAATATCGACTTTGAACAGTGGCTGCTATAGTTGCTTGGTGAATGTTGTACAGCTCATCAACCATATATTACCGTATTCCATGCGGGATGCCTGTATTAGCGATATATCCAGTGACGCATGTGGCGCTGTGTCGGGCGGAACTGATCTGTCATCATTCACGCAATGCACCGGGGGGTTGAACCCCTACAACCCCCGGGTTGAATCATATTGTACTGAAAACAATGCCCTCCGTTTTGTTGAAACATCTTTGTATCGAAAGATCACGGAGGCGTGCATAGACCGGACGAATTTTGTTTCCTCGGGCTCTGAGACTTTACTCGATTGTATTTCGACCACGATTGTTGTTTCGCAGAGTGGAGGGCGAGATTCGATTGATTTGACAGGCGAATGTTTGCTTTGTTGGTATCAACTGTTTGCAGCAATGTCTGTTCTACCACCTTACCAGAGGGATGCGTGCGTAATAGAACCTACGGCTTCAGATTGCGTCACCGGTGAATTTCACAAGGATTTGTTTCTCTTTAGTAAATGCTCGGGGATACACCCCGTTGCTACCGATACCATATATTTGACAAGAGCACTTTCCAACAGTGCATCCCTTGCTATTCCTGGACTCAGCCTAGCTGCTGCATTCGTTATGACAGTTCTGTTGATCTGAGCTCCTTAAATTCAAACCTTTAATTCAGCTTATTATATACCTGTATCCAACGAATATCGTACCGTACCCAATTATGCGTTCACGGGAGTCTTCCGGTTTCTATACCTTTTATACAAAACCTCGCGTACCTCTCTAACCGGAGCATCTGACCGAGATTTCAGCTCTGTATATTAAATTTGAAAGATGATTATTCTTACATTACCAGCTATCGTTCCTGCATATATAGTTCCCGAGGAGCTCGTTTGGGCAACGCAAAAAAATGTCTATATATGGACATAGACACGATGGATAGATTGGGTATCGCGCACTTCTTACGGTACAATATCGGGCTGATAATCATATACAACTAGCTATTGTGAATTAGTCTGATGACTCGTCATCCGATATATCAATAATGGAAATTCTTCGTCCAGCATTCCTGTTGATCACATCGCTGCTTGTGACAATTCCACGAGTCAGATCACCCAGGGATTCCTCTATTGGAGGAGTTCCCAAATCAGAGGACATTGTGAATATATTTGGTCCTGATCCACTCGCGGCCGTGTTCAAGAGATCACTTTTACCGTGTTTGAACAAACGCATGCGCAACGAAGTTGTACCTTCAGATGGAAGAGGGTCTTCCGTTAGCGAAGAGCCTTGAGATTTCGTAACCATCCATTGAGGGAGATTTCGTGGATTGCATTCACAATCACTAGCGTGAGCTTTCAAAGCATCCATTCTCCCAATCCAATGACATCCAAGAAAAGCGCAATGAACAGAGACTGAGTCCAGAAACTTGTGTGCAATCAAGTCCCTATGCGAGTAACGCAGGTCTACATTCTGACGGCATTCTGGACATGTTTTCTGCGGTGGTCTCAGCCACTGCCGAATACACTGTTCGCAAAAAACATGACCACATTGCAGCGCTATAGGGAAGCTAAAAACCTCGGCACAGATCGGACAGTAGAGATGCTCAGATATGGAATCTTTATCAAAATATCGCACCTTGATAGGTTCAGACTCTTCCGATCCTGTTTCGGATATGGATTTACGCTTCCTTGATGTTGAGTTTCTTCTCGGTGGCATTGGTTACTAGACAATAGAGGACACAGAAGTATGCGTGATTAATCTGTTTTTGGTGAAGTTAATTTGACAGTTGATTCTCACGGGTGTTTGTTGGGGAAATCGTCCAAGGTTCCCATAAGTTCTGTGGTGTGGGCGTAGGTTCACACAAAAAGCGATGCTTGGATGCGGCAGCGATAATCGATTTAGACACATTCTCTTTCTGTAACAGACTCGAGAATCGACAACACTCCGCGCATGAATGTCCTCCTCCCAACATTTCTGATTTCTTCCCCGACTGAATTTGATCAACTCGCTTTCGTTCGCGGATGCAATCAACGGCTTTTGCCCGAATTTTCAACTTTCCAGATTTCATGGCTGACAGGGATTCTGCATTAGACGAAGGCTCTTTGTTGTGGTTTAGGGTTTCTGGCATGATAAATCACTAAAACACACCGTCTTTCCAAAAAAGGAATGTCGGTCGAGATAAATAAAAGGAAAAAAAGGAACATGGCTGATTCAAATATTGCTAGATTCTTCCTGGTCGAGGACAAAAACGATTCAGGTCTAGCCCGAGATCTTGTTAACAGTGGCGCCATACCCCAGGACATTGTTCCTGCTGAGTCAGAAGATTTGCAAAACGAAGTATGTCCTCATGCCCTTCATACTCTGTATGTGAGTTCAGGAACGGCTAGTGCCTTATATCAACGATGATATCGATATATCGCTGGATTTGTTTCCACAAGTATGTAAAAACACGTTCATGAGTTTCAGTGTTCCTTAGATTGATAACGTCATCTGTTCTTTCAATCTGCGAGCTGATGTAGATCCGAAATCAATAGCTTTCAAAGCACGAAACGCAGAATATAACCCGAGAAAAGTGAACGCCGTCGTTCTGAGGTTTCGATCTCCTCGATGTACTGCCTTGTTGTACTCGAACGGCAAAGTCATGGTCACCGGATGTCGTTCAGAAGACCAGGCCCGGGTCGCATGCAAGAAAGTTGCTAAAGTTGTGTACAAGTGTAATCATGGGTCGGTTCGCTTTGCCGATTTCAAGATCGAGAATATTGTGGCATCCACAGATGTCCGGTTTCCCGTCCGATTAGAGGGTCTCGCTTATGAGCACCGAGCGTCTTGTTCATATGAGCCCGAACTTTTCCCTGGTTTAGTGTACCGTCTGTTGGAGCCTAAAATTTCGCTCCTGATTTTTGTTAGCGGAAAGGTGGTGATAACTGGAAGCCGAAATCGCGATGACATTATCACTGCATTCAAAAGCCTCTACCCAGTGCTTCATAAGTATAGGAAATAGTTGTTTCACCAAAGCACCTCATTTCGATTGCGTCTTACCATACTCAGTCCCTTCTGAACACCTTTCAACTACACAGTCTAATATATACAATTCTAGATCATAAAGCTATCGCCTCCACGGACTTGAGGTCTCCCGGGTCCCACATTGTCGTCGGCCGATATACTGCGACTAGTGCCTAAGGGAGTCGAGCTTGTTATTCCATCTCTTTGGTTGATCCATCGCAAATGCGGAGTCGTTGGCATATCTCGGAAGTTTTCCCACGGCCTCGTGCAAGGTTGCCATTGAGTCAAGAACGTACAAACTCCGCTTGCCTTCTGGCAAGTAGTGTCGCACAAGCGTCAGTGGTTGATGACGTATCCCCACTAGGAACACACTCTTGTTTGACTTTAAAAGCTTCTCTACTCCTGCCGATAAACTGAGCGCTCCCGATATATCCATTACGGGAACGTTGTCCATGATAAGTACAACGGAGGCTATAAACGTATCATTAGCAGCATCTTCGAGAAGATTCTGAACAGTACGAGCCGTTCCAAAAAAAACTGGCCCATTCATTTCATATACCAAGATCTCTTTCCCAGCCATCTGTGAAAGCACATTCATGTCATTCGTTTCTCGCTTCAAAGACACAGCTGTAGTCATCTGTTTCGCAAACAAGACAGCTGCCACAACCAAACCTCCAAACACGCCAATAACCATATCGAAAACCACAGTAAGCACGAAACACGACAGGAGAACAATTTTATCATCCTTGGGAGATGTTTTAAGCAGTTTGAGAAAATGGTCTGGTTCACCCATATTGTAGGCCACAAACATAAGCAGAGCTGCCAGAGATGCCATCGGTACTCGGGACATTGCTGGGGCAAAGACCACCACACACAGTAATGCAAATACCGAATGAATCATTGCAGAAATTGGTGATCGTGCACCAAATTTTATATTGGTAGCAGTTCTCGCAATTGCACCTGTTGCAGGTATTCCTCCAAAGAATGAGCAAATAATGTTCGCAGATCCAATTGCAATCAATTCACAGTCTGGATCGTGCCTTGTACTGGGAGGTGGCACCGACAATTGTTCAGCCATTCCGTCGGCAATCACTGCCGATAATAAAGATTCAATGGACCCTAGTAGCGCTATTCGAATCGCTGATGGAATCAAATCATATATAATTTCCCAAGTTGGTTCAAAGGCAGTTTCTGGAGTCATTTGAGCTTTCCATGGAGGATTGAATGCTGGTGGGTTTGGAGGGATTCCATGCCCGATTGATCCATCTGCCAAGGTGTATGAGAACCTTGATCCGATAGTAATGATACCCAAGTCTTCCCAAACATCTTCCAGTAGATAGACGAGGAAGGTCATAAACGAGACAGCAATCAGCGGAGCAGGGACTCGTCGACTGATTCGAGGAAACAGAACAATTATCAATAGGGTTTGAATCGAAACCATTAATGCCCGGATTGATATTAATTCAATGGAATGATAAATACCAATTATAATGTCGACAAAATGAGTGCATGTACTGGGAAGAGTTATACCAAGAAAATCCTTCAATTGCTGAGATCCAATTGTGACCGCTATTCCAGAAGTGAAACCATACTTGACTGTGTCGGGCATATAGTGGATAAGTTTGCCCGTTCCCGTTAATCCCATAACCAATACTATGACACCACTCATCATTCCAGCAGTCAATAAACCACCGAGTCCGTGCTGAACTACAATTGGTTCAAGAATAACTACAAAGGCAGCAGTTGGACCACTTACTTGAAATCGAGAACCTCCAAGAATTGCTGTGAAAAATCCAGCAACTATCACTGTGTATAAACCATACTCTGGACTAACACCAGTTGCGATCCCCAATGCCATCCCTAGAGGAATCGCAACCATACCCACTACACATCCCGATAAAAGATCCTGCCAAAACTCATTTGAAGTATATCCATCGAGAACAATTTTTTCACGTAAACCCGCTGATATCATCCACTGAATTGGAGCTGATTTCGTCTGTTCCTTTTCCCCTCCTCCTGATACCCCCTGAATGTGGTTGGTTGGAATCTCGGGTCCATCATGTCGCTTGTAAATAAGTGGCAAAGAAAGTCCTGCTGACGACGACGACGACGACGACGCAGACATCGATTCCCTAGGAAACAATAAAGTAGTCAAACTATACCTCAAAAATGCCGTTGACAGATTCATTACTTACCACTCCCAGTTTTTACATCATTTGTCGTTCGACAAAGACACTTCTGGTGAGTTTTTTGTTCGCTAATTATGGTTTTGCATTGACTACAGCTTGACTGCATGTCCCTGTTAATTATCTGGTTGCACGTTGGTTGATTGGTAACCAAGTTTGTTGCATAAAGTTGAATGTGTATACTGCATGTTGTACTTGAGATAGTGCTCCACTTCTGCTCCTGATTGATTGAATAAACTGATTGAAAGCCAATGGTGTTGAATGGATCTCATAATTGATTCCGCAATTTGCTCCAGCTCCAAGTGGGTACAAGCAGTTCTTCTCACTAATGTACTGAGTTGACCACATGAGAGTGATTTGGCTTTCCTTCCCAGCGTAGAAGGAAAGAATTGTTGGAGTCAAGACATTGGCAACAATCGTGTTGGCTAATCCAATCGGATCATTGACCAATTTCACAAATATGGAATCTGTTGAGCTCTTACCAGCATTCGCATATGGATAGTAAAGGTCATATACTTGTAGATGCAAAAAATCAAAATACGGAGAATACAGATTGATTCTGTTTCGGTCATCGTATCCGATTGTGATTCCATTCTTGATACCTGGGTATCCCACTCTGTATGGGCTGAGATCAGACGCTGTAAAGGACACCAAATTGTCAGTACCACTTCGAATAAGGATCTCTTCATAATCAATAACATATCCGGTGATTGTCATGGACGATGTAGATATGGATGAGACAAAATTCTGCCAACCAGTAACAAAGGAATATATGCCATCATAGACAGTTTTTGAACCCATCCTGTTGTTCTTGTTTGTCGAATCAGTGGCGAATGCCGCCCACTGATTTCGAGCAAAAGAGTCATATATATACGGGTACAGGAATACTCTGATCTTTGTAGCCATTGATGATGGGAGGTTCTGTAGTAGATGAGTGTACAGTGGAGACGTTTGTGGGGGCCAGTGGGCGAACCCACCGTTACCGTTTGAGACAAAGTATGGATGGGGAGTCCTTATTATAAGGGAAACAGTGCTAATGTTGGCGCAGTTGGATTTAACAAAGGAAGCCAAACGGGCATAGAATGATTGGAATTGAGCAACTGTGGCAAACGGTGGACCCTCAACCCACAGAGTGAGCGGAACAGACTGAGCAGGGAAACTCTCGCATTGTGACGAGCTTGGAGTGGTTGTTGTAGTGGAAGATGCTCTTGTGGTTGTTGTTGTAGTTGATGATGCTCTTGTGGTAGTAGTTGTAGTTGATGCCCTTGTGGTAGTTGCTGTGGTGGAAGATGCTCTTGTGGTAGTAGTTGTAGTTGATGCCCTTGTGGTGGTGGTTGTAGCAGTAGTAGTTGTTGCAACTGTTGTTGCACTCAGATCCGGTTTAACAACCGCGGAAGGAGCCGGAAGTGTGGTTGTTGTACAGCATGTCAAAGATGATCCCTGACAAACGGGTGGTGACTGCGTTGTCTTGCAGTAACTAGATGATCCCACTTTTGTTTGGCAATACGAGTCACATGCGGTGGAGCCTGAACCTAGTTGGACCACTGATAGAGCAGCCAACATAAATGTCTTCATAGTATACATGAGTTTTTTATATTCAACGATTTCAAACCTGGGAAATATATTGATTTCGTAAAATCCTCGCAAACGTTTCATGACGACTGGTAATGAATGTTTGAACTACATACTATATTAGGGAAGATCGTCTTGTTCCGTCAAAGTAACATGCTGATGATTCGATGGACTCGTTTCTGAGGAAAGGGTACCGCGCCAATGCATCGCAACGTAGAGCAAACCAACACCAATAACCACGAATCCCGCCAATCCCCAGAACATACCCCAGGCACCATACCAAATTAAACCGATGAATATCAGATAAACTCCGCGGCCGAGATTCGACTGGAGAAACCCAAATTGTTCTAGAACCCATGGGCGAAGATGGTGGAAGCCTTTCCATTCGTCTTTGCATTCAGCCACGAATATCAAAATTGACAAAAGTAGCATGTATCCGTTGAATAAGTAGAACGATGCTGCTTTCGAAGATCCTTCAATTTCACCAACAAGACCGAGTATAGCGAGTACAAATAAACCCACAGAAGCAATGAATGAAAACAATCGAAGACCCCACGAGTTGTTTGCCGCAAAATCGGAAACCGCATGCGCACCTCGTGCTATTCCTTTACCAGCAGCTGAAGCGACTTTGAGCGCACCTCGAGCCGCCGATCGTGCCCCTGTACCGCTCACATCACTGGAGTCTCTTGATTGATTCTGCTGAGTATATGAATCCGTTCTATTGTACCATGGTTCCGAAGCCATGATATCACGAGTGAATTTTTTGATCCGTTATGTGGCAAGTTCCATGCAAAACCAAATTATTTACTATGCGTCGTTAAGCCTCCACCAAACTAATGGGTTTTCATGTTGCAATCTTACAGTGCGGAATCGTGTCGAATTAAACGATGCTTCTAGACTTATGAGGGTACTGTCGTAATATTAACTATACACTGAATCGCGTCACTCAGACGGGAATCCAGTCATTCTGAATGAGATCGAACTGGAAAAGACCGTGCCCCTGAACCCCATGAAACAGTCGAAATTGAGGGTCGGTCGTGATGAGTTTGATAAACTGATTGAAGGATTTGGCACTGAAGAGTCCGAATTCATAATGCGAACCACAGGTTCCACGGAGTGGGTAGATACAATCGCTGGAACCTCTGTTCTGGGTCGACCACATGACATATATCTGTTTCCGGTACTTTCGGTAAATGGCAAACAGATCAGGATCTGTCAAAACTTCAGCTTTGAGCCAGTTTGCAAGCTCTACTGGATTATCTCGGTACACAACAAAAGGACTCGTTGTGTAATTTGACGTAACGTGTCTCACCTCCCGGGTATAAAAATCATACATTTGCATATAGAAATCGTCGACAAACGGGGCAAGTCGCTTGAGCTTGACTATCTCGTCAAACCCGATCGAAACACCCAATGAAGGAATTTGTGTGCTATGAATTGCCTTCACCCCAGCGATGTGGGTCCAGTCCCAGGGATAGTCCTCCTCTAGATCCAAAACAATCCCTGTGAATCGTGATGTTATATTCAAAGAGGCCAATTTCGTATTCCACGCAACGGCATAGCTAAACACTCCATCTAAGGGATCGGACAACGTTGACTGTGCGGCCCAGGCGGCAGGACTGCTCCGACCACCCAAATACGGGTACAGTTGTAAATCAATACCATCGGGTAACTTCGAGAGTAATTCGGTAAGCAGAGGGGATTCGTCTAAATTGTTCCACATGGGCCGGGCAACCGGAAAATTAGGATGGATGACGCGCAGAATCAAACGCGTAGTTCGTGAGTTTATACAGTTTCCGAGGACGAAATTAAGCATACGAGTGTAAAAAGCTCTCCATTTCGTCAGGGATACACCCAGCTCTTCCTTTGGTACTTCCGTCCAAAGAAACAACGGTATGGTAGTAGATTCGGATGCATCAACACATGATGCCGAAAGGCCACGTTGTGATATCCTGGACGATGCAAGAGAATCTGTAATGAAGCGGGACGATGAGGGATGCGATATAGCACCCGCGTTAGTAGCTAGAGGTTGCCCAGTTGTCCCCTGAGAGCCTGAGTTTTCTGATGAGGTCAACCCAGGTAGCGGCTCCATGGTTCGCTCAAAAGACTCTCCAATGTTCGGTGGTACACTTGGTTCAGCGCCATCAGCAGGAGTCACTGGAGTTACAAAAACAAGAACACTGATCAGAATGCTTTGTCCAATCATTCTTGACTGCGCGAAAAAATTTTGGTTCAGAGCACATTTGACTGTTTGCATGATTCAACCATCTCTGAGTCTCGATAGAACACAGATAATTAAACCAAAAGAATCAGCTAATCGAGTTGATTGTTATCGTCTCATTAGTACGGAAATCGGAGAAGGGACCTACTCATCCGTTAATCTTTTTCAGTGGGCCAAAGAATGTTCCAGTCCGCCGGATTTATTTGCTGTAAAATCCATTTCTATCATGAGTCTGCGGTCGAGTCAAATTCCTGTGTATGGCCCCAACGGCCTTGTGGACGTGTTCTCCGGACGCTTCCAGGTGGACCGTGAGATCGATATTCTCGAGAAACTCTCTACATCAAATAGTGTTCACATTATATCAATCCACGAATTATTGATTGAGGAAGACACAATCCATATTGTCTACCCGTATAGGGGTTTCCCAATCATGATATACACGGATTGCGTGTGCGCGTATTCGGCATGTTCAGATGGTAGAGTGGAGAAGTTCAAAGTTATTGAAGCCACCAAATCCGACCCCATCCATGTCTTTTCGATAGAGGATGCCACTATTTGTATGCGGCAGTTGCTAAGCGCAGTTGAAGTGGTTCATGCTCATGGTGTGTGTCATAAAGATATTAAGCCAGAAAATGTTTTGATTAAAGTTCCACTCCGGCGGTGGTGGTCGCGGTCGCTGCCTAACCCACCATCAGACTTTCACAATTGTTCCGAACCTTCGAATATTCATGTTACTCTTTGCGATTTCAACACGGCCGAGTTCACACAGGACGGAGGGAAAATCTACGACGCTCAAGGAACGGTTCTTTTTTCGCCACCAGAAGTTTTTGATCGCGCTTTCACTGAAGAGCAATCCATCGACGCTTCCGCTAGAGATATGTGGTCTGTTGGAATGGTAGGCTTTGCGATGCTATGTGGAGCGCTCCCCATAGCCGGTAAGTCTCCAATTGAGATTCAGCTTGAATTGATTGGGATGATTCAAGACCAACCGAACGGTAATTTGTGTCTTCCTTCAGACTGGGAATCTATCCCAACAACGGCTCCTCTCAAGTCGACCATTGAATCGATGCTGTCTATCGACCCGCTGTCAAGACCTTCAGCGACAAAAGCCCTAGATAGTCTCAAGTGAGATCCGACCACTCACCATTATCTACAGTATCAAACCTCTCTCTGTTTACAATTTCATATACGTATTTACTCAGTCTCAACGACTGCTTGTTGGAGTTCTCGATCCTCTGGAAAAATGGAGTTCAAAAGCTCACCTAACCGAATCCCCGCTAATGCCAAACGTTTTGCTATCACAACAATCCGTGACTCGTAATACTGATCTGTTAATCGATCGCCCGATTTGATTTCAATTCCTCCCTCATTTATATAGGCGAATTCGCATGCATTTTCCGCACTCTCAAGAGCCGCAGTTAGAGCACAAATTTCTCCCTTCATCGCGTCCCTACAAGACGCTGTATCCCCGTCATTGTACTCTCCATTTTGAATTTTATCAACAATCTCGAGAGCAAATTTTTTCCAATCATTTCTTCCTAAATATCGTTTGATCAAAACTCCATCCCAAACTTCGTGCAAGTTCTCCCGTTTGTGCTGGCCGGAAAAGTCCGGCATAACTTCTATCAAGTTACCTCCCTTGTCCTCCCTGTGACCTGCATGTAGTGGTTGATGAACGTCGCCCATGAAATGTACCAGGAACTTGAGTGCATCAGCAACGTCCTCAGTCTTATCCATTATCCGGGAAGTATAGTTGGCAATAGCTTTCACGACACAGCATCCTTTGGCACAATCCTTGTTCGTATCCACAAAACACACACCTTTACTTGCATCAATATAATGCATGCATTTAGTCCACGCGAATTCTGGCTTGTGATCGATTTCGTCAGCCCACGTTGCAATCGCAGACATGGGTGAACCATCTAGAACCGATGTAACCGATTGTGATGCTTTCGGACTGAGTAATTGCTGGGCAATCTCCGCAACAATCCGATGCCCATCCGGTCCCCATGCCGTGACCAGTCCAACTAATCCCGCAACAAACAAACTCGTCTTCATCTGAAATAAAATCAAGGCTAGAAGCACGGTATAGTAGTTTCAAATCCTGCTCCTCTTCCCTGAATCATTCTAGCTAAATGAATTATGATTTTTTGATCCTGATGGATCCGCCAGTACCTTCAGGCAAAATACCCCAAAATTCAATATCGCCAATAACAAAGTCATGACTACAACACAACGATTCATTAGTTCCAAAGGTTTCACATGCATTGCTGACTCCGCGCAACCAGTTCTCAAACACTGCAAGACCTGAACCGGTTGCTCCTCCCCCAATTACCAGTTTCTTGTCGTCACTGTACTGGAACAACGTGTTGCTCCCAGGCATCCAGGGATAGTATTTTGTTGCCACAACTCGTTTCTTCATGAGACTAAAGATGAAATTCTCATTTGAACCAAAATATTTTCGCTGATTGTCGTGGGACCATGGAGACCGACAAAAGGCCCCAAACACGCAATCGCGTTTTGCGTCAGTCACTAGAATGATTGAAGGTAATGGATTGGTGGAGAATCGTCTATAGAAAGACGGGATGGAAATACCGTGGATTTTTGGTGAGTAGATCAGTCGCCATTCATTGTACCGCAGTTCAAGGGGGAGCAGTTCGCGAACTTCCGCTACCAAATCAAGATTGGAAGACGCAAGGAGTGATCCAGAAAACTCTATAGCTGGTTTGTCTTTTGCATCCAGAAACAAAGTGGGAGGGGACAAGAGGAGAATCGGTTCAACTTCTCCGCGCAACCGCGGAGAAGGTGTTGCCCTTTCTCCGGGAGGTGGTTCAATGATTCCACTAGGCATCAGTATGGGAAGTTTCTTTACCTCTGGTGAAACTATTGGACTCAAATTCATGTGATCTGAATAGCATGGAATCTGAGTGATTGATGGATCATAATCACCATTCATGTCTTCACTCTTCAGCTGGAGTAATACTTTCGCAACACCCACCATATCCATCTTACTCTCAAATCGCATGTACACATTGCGAAGGATCAGATCGTCCAAAACTGGTTCGGCCTTGAACTGCAGCTGCACATAGTACGCTACAGTACTCTCGGAAAGAGGGTACGTGATAGTGCCAAGCTCGAAAACATCCTTAATGTGAATAATACATTGCTGGAATGATCCTGCTGGGATTGACGAAGGGGTGAAGAGGAGTATATGGTTCCTTTGTACAATGACGAGGGATCCCTCGATCTCTCCATCCGGTGAACAATAAAAACATCGACTTTCAATTATATCGGGTATTGTGGGTGTTTGAGGAGTCATTTGGAAACTGAATCAGATGAATCCGAGAGAGAATTCAAAAACATAATCATTCGTGTTAGCTAGTGTGTCTAAAATGATTTCGCCTGATGCATGCGTTCTTTGAGGGTCTTGTATCGTAATTCAGCTCGCTGGAGCTCGTCAATAAACGCATTCTCGTCAGTGATTGATTTAAAAAGATTCGCCTGTAAAAGGACCGTTCCTATGGTTGCTAAACCTGCCGTTGTATTGAGGGGTAATGGTACAAATTTTTGCGCATTGTATTCATCCTTCAACCAAACCGCTGCTATGGAATCAAAGGGATTCATATTGACATTGTCATCAAATAGAAAATGCATGCATTCACTGTCCAAATCGATCAACATGGGTTTCCCAAAAACTGGATTCCAGTTGTGAGATTTCCAATCTTCATAGTCGTCATTTATCATAACAACCGAACGAGACGGAAGCGAATCAAAGAATGAAAGTATTTCTGCGTTTCCCTCAATGATGGAGGTTGTGGAAGAATCTTGCGGTGGGTGAACGACAAGTCGATGATTATATCGACCGCGCCGGGACAAAGAACCCACCCAGGATGGCGGAAGAATACAATCGGGATGAGGAAGGAGCGGATGCTTTCCTTCAGCAATCAGATTAAAGGCTGGAACGATACGAGGGATATCGGAACCAAAAGTTCGAATAACCAAAACGAAATCACGCTCTTGATCAATTGCGAGGTATCGAATCAGGGAAAGGAACGATGGCACAAACAGACTCATTCGTCGTTTGTCATCAACAACCGGAAGAGTAAATACTCGTGTTGTTTCCTCATCCAAATTGGGATACTTCCATTCAAGTATGTCCATCAGATTCAAGAGTTCTTGCTGGTAGACATGCCCAGGTTGGGTTTCATCAGTGAAATCGTCGCATCCTGAACCTTCACGGACAGCGTTTCTGAAATCCTCTATTGGAACGGATTCATCACACATGTGTTCAGGTTCCTCATTATAATGTCGCCGAATATGACGAGTATATCGAAATTGTGGCAACAGCGGTGGCTTCTCCCCTCTATGGAATGGGGAGCCGTTCCACCAAACAATCTCACCGTCGGTATCCTCTATAACAAACGCTTGTTTACTCAAGTGTATATTCAACATAGATCTGACGTGTTTTGATTTGATCGGATCGGCCGGCATGATCGTTCCGTTTACATCCAAATGTATTATAAGTTTCGGTCTCGACATTCTCTACAAATCAGGGGCCTATATGCTCACTTTCAGCAGCGCCAGCTCAACGGTAGTTGAGGATCTCGACGGAAACTGCGAAAAAAGATTCGAGTGACTGCAGATTTCCTGACGTACTAGAGATTTGTTATATGACTTACTGATGCGAACTTCATTTATCTTAGATTGTCTGATGTCAGCGACTGTTAAACAAATTGGGCAAGTTTCGGCCCAACTTAAATCCCAAATCGAACAGTTTCAAGCGAATCTTGATCAAAATGATGTTCTTATTCATCAACTGAAGGAACATGTATGTTAATATGTATTATTCAATTTATATCTTCTCACAGTTTGTTGAATCTAACGTCACTCTCGATGCATTGGCAAATTCGATATCTCGGCGAGATTCGGACTCCGTTAAAATCCGGGATTCATTAGACTTTGCGGAAATATGCGTCAATAATCTCCAAACAACTACGGCTGGTCTCGATAATGACGCTATGCAAGCCTCGCGGATGTGGGAAGCACTTGTCACCGCATCTTCGCAGACTTCGGATCCATACTACAATAGATCCTTCTCATCGGGACGTGTCGCCTTTTCGGTTCCATCACCGTACTTTGATGCCCTCGCGAGTCGTTCATTGACGGAATCCACGACTATTGATTCTCTCGCTGAGGAGTTATCTAAGATTGAGGACTACTTTGTTTCCCAATTCAAAGAAGGTAGGCGCCCAACTGAAATTGATGAGAAAGTCCGAGCGGCTTTGGTCCACAAGATACATGAGCTGAAATCGGCATCTAATAAACAGTAGTCATATATAGTTACACTCGATTCAATCTTTGACGTGATCATTACCATTTTTTCAGCCCAAATGTCTCAATCCGATGATACCTCATCACCGTATGTGGAGCTTGTGAACTTGTGCTATCAGTTGCGTCACGAGAAGGAGTCTATATCCACAGCGCTGACGGCAAAAGAAGAAGTAGCCCGTAACCTTGAGGGTCAAGTATCGATACTGAAGAAGCAATTGTCTGAATCAGCATCTTTGCATCGTTCGGAACTTGAGGCATGTTTGTCGGACAAAATGAGTCTCCAAGATGAACGGTTGTTATTGACACAAAAATTATACGACCTAGAAGAGCGATACCGTAGACTTGAAACAAAGGAGATTCAAGTCCGTGAGCAGGCGGACCAATTCGAAGAGATGATCAGGTTGCTGAAAGCTCAACACAAGCCCGGGGCCGATAGTTCCAACTCGGCGCATGCAATGGTGGAAAAGGATTTGAGGATCATCAAACTCGAAATCGAAAACAAGAGACTTGTCACGGAGATGAGTACCTTGCAAATCTTGTACAAGAAAGCAGTTCAATCGAAGGCGACAGTTGTCTCAGAATCGCCCGATATGAGTAGTCAACCTTCCAAACGCCCTCGTGAGGATCTCGAGGTACCCAAATACACCTTGTCATCTTCCGAGTCTTTGCTACGGGAATTTGAGACCGTTATTGGATGGAGTATAGTAAAGGAAAACGATTCAGGGAAGATCGATTTGGTTTGTAACAGTAACCAGGACATAGTGATCCGACTGATCTGTCGGGATAATCGGATAGAAGTGCTGTTGGACAATGCGAGCGACGATCCCTCTTCAACAACTACTTTCCTGCGAACATTCAATTCAGTTCCAGGGTACGTAGCCAAAAAGACTCTGGAAGAGCTCACCAAAAGAGTCATTAGAGATCAGTAGTAGTTTAGATCTTTTGCATCTTTCTCCTGGCAAACATCTTGTTCCCAGAAATATGGTCGCACCACTCGTTGGTAGTGAATCCGATTCGAGTCCTTCCACAGCGCGATTGATACTTCCGGATGGTACGGAACATACGATCCCGATCCTTGTCGATACAGAGGGAGGAAAGTTTCTTAATATTCAGAATCTGTACGAGGAAACCCGATTATTGACGTTTGATCCTGGATTCACTTCAACAGCTTCATGTAAGTCTGCCATAACGTATATCGATGGATCTGCTGGCAAATGCCTTTACCGAGGATACCGTGTAGATGAGCTATGTGCGCGAAGTAGTTACACAGAAGTTTGTTTTCTGTTGCTGTATGGCGAGTTGCCAACAGCGGACCAACTTGCTCAATTTGAATCCAACTTGATGGACCAGATGATGGTCCATGAGAAATTCAAGGCATTCTTTGCCGGTTTCGCTTCCGGTGCTCATCCCATGAGTATAATGGTTGCCGTCGTTGGAGCCTTGTCTGCATTCTACCATCACGAACTTGCGGGATGGTATACAGATCCTCTCCAGCGCGACATAACAGCTATTCGAATCATTGGCAAGTTCCCCACAATCGCAGCTATGGCGTACAAGACAGCCATAGGTCAACCAATCAATTACCCGAAAAAAAATCTCTCATTTGCGGGCAATTTCCTATATATGATGTTTGCTACTCCTATGGAGGAGTATGTGGTTAACCCAATAGCGGAACGAGCCCTCAACACGTTTATGATACTGCATGCAGATCATGAACAAAACGCTAGTACAGCAACTGTGAGAATCGCTGGAAGTTCCCAAGCCAATCCTTTTGCATGTATCGCAGCAGGAATAGCCAGTTTATGGGGCCCAGCACACGGTGGAGCGAATGAAGCCGTGATGTCAATGCTCCGTGAGATTGGGGACGTTGAAAAGATCCCTGAATTCATTGCCGACGTTAAAAACAAAAAAAGGAGACTTATGGGCTTCGGTCATCGGATCTACAAGAACCATGATCCAAGGGCGACGGCTATGCGTGGGCTGACGTGGGAGGTCCTGAAAGCTATGGAGCGGGAAAAGGATCCCTTGTTTCAGCTTGCAGTAGAGCTTGAGCGAATCGCGCTTGCTGACCAATATTTTGTCACCCGAAAATTGTACCCAAACGTTGACTTTTACTCGGGTATTATGCTCACTGCTCTGGGTATTCCCACGAGTATGTTTACGGTGATGTTTGCAATGAGTAGAGCCGTCGGATGGATCACACATTGGCGAGAGATGATATCTGAGACCCATATTCGAATAGGAAGACCACGGCAGCTTTATTATGGGGAAGGAGAGAGATCATATATAGAGTTCACAGAACGATTGAAGAACAAATCTACGTCAATGTTTAAGCGTGTAAATACGCAAATGCTTCAAGAGAAACGACCGTAGTTATTCACAAGAAAAAGACAAATTATAAAAATTCTTAATTCCTTTTCAATACTTTATCTTCTTGCGGCGATCTCGACGCTGGCATCAGCAAGTTGAATGAGATTAATCAATTGCTTGAGCGCAGCAAATGGCATCGCGACCATCATAACATACTCAGCGACCATGCCAAGATCAGTGACACCAAAGACATTCATACGAGCACCCTTGCTGGCCCAATGACCTGCATACATAGCCAACAAGTATGCCTCTTGAGCAACACAGCAAACAAGCATGAAAGCCTTCTTGGTGTAGTACATTCTCAAGAGCCAGTTGCGGTTTGATCCAACAGCCTTATGGTGAGCTCCAGTCATGGATGCCGCATACATGCGGAACCAGTGGCTGGCATAGTCCAGGGCAGCCATCATACCCAAGCACATGTATTTGTCAGGGAACATAATGGCAAGAACAAAGTAGAGCATATTGGTGGATACGCGGTCAGTAACCATATCAAGAACAGCACCAAACTTTGTGTCTTGTTTCATTTTACGAGCAGCCCATCCGTCAACAGCGTCAAGGAGAGCTCCAGCGGCATAAAAGCCAACAAACCCTGACCAGCAAGAGAACGCATAACGGAGTGCATAAAACAAGCACGCAACACGCGCGTAACCAATAAGGTTTGGGACATACATAAAGACAGATGAAGTGACATCGCGGTACTTGTTAGTGACAAAAGACTTGACCTTGGTAACAACACCAACAGATGCGGCGGCGGCTGCGCGAGATGATGGAGCACGAGATGTGCCACGAGACTTGGATGAACGTCTGGCTGGTGCCATAATAACAACTGCAAAAAAAGTTTACATCGAAACCGACAAAGAAAACTGTTCTGGAAACTGAGAGCTAACTAAATACAGTAAATTGGTGTCTGTGCTGGGGGGTTTATTGCTGATGACATTCAGGTGGATGACCTTGTCGAGACTCTGCCCGATGATTGGAGGAAGATTCAGCTGTTGTCTTGTCTTCAAGCACCTCATAAACACGACGAATAGTGTCCTTGATTGTGACTGGTTCCAAGATAGTCACTTTATCTGAACAACTCACAGGCGCAGATTGACTAGATGTTTTGGAGTCTGCAAAAATCAATGCCAATTGATCCTTCTCCTTTTGACTGATTGCTTGGATATTTTTCGGGAACTTCACTTCAAATTTGATGTACAAGTTACCCCTAGTTGTTCCATTGACTCGAGGAAGACCTAAACCTGCTGCTATACATACATCACCAGGTGCAATGACACGACCACCAGTACTGGAAACAAGGCGGATTTCCGCCTTGTCTCCGAGTGGATGAAGATTAAGTTCAAAACCACCCAAAGCTTCAGCTAGACTTATTTCATGCTTAATCACGAGATCTGCTGAAGATCCACTCAATCGTTTCCATTTATTGTCCACTTTCGTTCGAACTCTCACTATAACATCCCCAGCTGTATGTCCAGGCAATTGATCAGCTTTTCCAGCAAATCTAAATTCGTGTCCATTGGGTGTGCCTGGAGCAACATTTACTTGGAATGACTCCTTTTGAGACACTACCCCACTACTGTTACATGGTGAACAATGCCCACCTCGAGGAACACTGTATCCCTCACCAGCACAGTCTGGACAAGCAGTTTGCATGTGGACCATAAACCCAATGTTTTGCCGTGTCAAGACAACTCCGCTACCACCACATCTTTTACATGTATCAATTTTTGTGGCTCCTTTTCCGCCACAATTTTTACATGAGACATCCCGATTATATGCAATAGTCCGATTTGCTCCAATAGCAATCTCTTCCAAGGAAAGTTCGAGATTGTATACAGCATCACGACCACGCATAAGTCCTTGATGGTCTCTTTGTCGTCTAGCTGATCCTCCAAAAACTTGGGAGAAAATATCCATTGGATCATGGAATGGTGATTGTCTGGGATTAGTTCCTGGTCCTCCTCCCTCTAAACCAGCTTCACCAAATTGATCATATATTTGACGTTTCTGGGGATCTGATAGAATCGAATACGCATTCGAGATTTCCTTGAATTTATCTGAATCACCACCTCTGTCTGGGTGATGCTCAAGGGCTGCCTTCTTGTACGCTTTCTTAATCTCCTCATCTGTGCTGTTCTTGGACACATTCAGCAAGTCATAGAGACGACTAGTTGAGGCCGATTTCGCAGACGATGAAAAACCTCGCAATATTCGACGAGATACAATCATTGACTAGTTGGATAATGAGATGAAAAGACACTCAAACACGTCACTCGTCAAAAGACATTCGGTAGTATTGAACGCATGTAATTATGAATAGTATGGAAAAACCCACCATTTGCAACATCATTGTATACTTTGAACTCAGGTACCGGCTTTCGTGGACCTACATGCACTCCTCCAGGTCGCCTTGGCCGGTGATCAAACCTGTCCTGAGGACGATACACGCATACCTTCACAGGTTTGGGATGAGACATTGGAACCGGGGTGCACTTTGCACTACAAACGGGGGGATTGGGAGATGTCCAGAACGATGAATAGAACTTTTGGCTGGCCGAAATACCTGTTAGCGGGACATAAAGATACTTGGGAACCTTTGAACATGTAAATGATCCTTCCATCAGAAGCTCATCGATAAGCTGTGATTGCTCTTTGGCCGAAAATCGCGTTGTTATGATCGTTATAGGTTTCTCAGATTTGAAAAAATCAACAAGAATATGTTTCTCCGCAACTGAGAGATCCTTATACATGTCCCGGATATGCAGGAGCACGCTATCAATCACCATGTCCGATACAGACAGTGGTCGCGCTCGAGATGATGCGTCATGGAGGTGATTTATCCCAACAATCATCATATAGGAACTCTGGAAAAGTATATCCGGGCGTACTTCAGTCGTTTCGCACAGAAGCCGGTTCAGCTACGCGTGTGAAAAGGATCAGAGTAGAAAATGCAACTTACTATGGAAGCCCGTTGGCTTTTATCCGAGTCGCGGATGTAATCAATCATATCCAAAAGCAGTAAATTGGAACACAAAAGTATAGCTCTCGACTCACCTGATTAATGATCATAGACGGGGTCTTAAGTGACGCATACGCTGCTCTTCGCTCCACATGTCGAACACATCATTGCGCGACTCAGAGTAAACCCGCGCGAAGTCGGTTAGGACAGTTTCCAGATGTCCGTTTTCGTCTAAAACTTTCCGAAGTTGCGGAATATTGACGAGTTGAAAAAATATTTGAAGCGCTCAATGCGAAATGGGGAGTCAAAGGATCATGTGAACCACCTTGCAGTATTGTCGACAATATCACGATCCCCGAAATACTCAATTCGAATGCGGTGCGGACGAGGATCCATGGACACTGCAGAGACCAGCCCTGGTCCTGGAAACTATTGCCTTCCCTCCACGTTTAAACCGATGAGCGCGAGTAGTTCGTCACGTCACGGGTTCGGATTCGATGTGAGAAAGGTCGTACGTAGCGAAATATTGCGAATTATTGTTCTTAGGCGAGTTTCAAACACGAATGCCCCGGGCCGGGAACATATATCCCAGTACTTACTGAATTCATACCGGCTCGTTCATTCTCGCGAGCACGTCGGGATGTATCGTACATTAAAGCCAACAAACTACCCGGACCAGGCACATATGAAGCATCAAATGGTGATCTTTCAAGTCCGTCATTCACGCTCAGTGGGCGACATGGAAGTGTTTTCACTGACCGCTCACGATCGCTTAGTCCCAGCCCTACCTCATATACGATCGTTCCGAGAACTATGACGCCTCGATGGACATTTAGCTCGAGTACGAGGAGAGGCATTCTCGTTGCACCCTCCGGGTCACCTGTACCAGGGCCAGGCCAGTACGAAGTAGGTCGTCCTGAACTTCTTCTGAAGAAAGCGCCATCTTTCTCTATCAAAACCCGCCATCCTAACAAACTTGATACGGGATCTAGCAGCTGCGGAGCCAATTATACTCAATTCGGCGACTAATACCTTTAATGTGCTAAATGAATGATCTAACGCGTTTATGAGTGTATTTTGAGGCCCTAGATGTCCACTGCTCGTCCGTATAATCCATTTACACCGGGTTCGTCATCGTCCGATGAAGATATACTGGCGCCTTCATTGACTCTTGAGGAAGGCTTGAGGCGCGCGCAGTTGCGAGGACTGAAGGGTGTGGACAAGGAATTCACCGACGTGAATGCTGCATACAAAGATCTTCATGGTGAGGCATTGGCGCAACAACCAGCTTTAGACACCGTCGAAGCAAATACATTGAAGACAGCTCTACTCACAAGCGAGACTGTGACGGAGCTGAAGAAAACAAAGGAAAGGAAGGACAAGCGCATGCGTATGAGAGTATACTGTATCGGACTATTTTTCCTTATCATTCTCATATGGTTTTTCTTAGTCATTTATCTGCCGCACCGCAACAGGGGGAATTAGTAGTGAACGAACTATTCTTTGAGTCGCTTGGACATACAGTAGGGTTTGTGTTTGATTTTCCGAGAGCAATTAAGACCTCATCCAACTTGACGGAAGGTTCCGATCCTTCCTTCCAGTATATCCGTAGTCTTCTTCGCATGTCTGCGAAAATATCATTTGAGTCCATAGTGTCCTATATGTGAACTTATTCAGTAGTATACACCCAAAAAATCTTTTGCATGTATTCTGTTATGTTTTAGTCTTTGGTACTGGTATTCCCAAGCTGATTTTCTCGGGGTGCTGGAACGTGATCGTCCCTGTGACCGGATCCTTCGTTCCGATCATTTCGAACATGCGGTACGCTATGCTGTACGTGAATCCATGTGACGCTTCGAACATGAATTTCTGGATGCTACTCCAGGAGCTATGATCTTCGAGGAAAACAGTTGATGATTTCATGATTGTGAATTCGTCGTCCGCTTCTTCGGGTTGCGCGGCATCTTGAGGCAGGAGGTATTTATCATCGATGGTTGCGTATTCGTCGATACCAACCCATGTGTTATCGCCTTCATGGCCTTGGTCACGGAAGAATTCGATTATGGTCGATAGAACCTCTGTTTCTTCCATTTGATCTCTATTTCTGTATGTGACTACGTCGAGAAGGAATAGATGGACTTCATTACTCGGTTGTTCAACATCGTCTGTACTAAGAAACGCTGGAATCGCAAGGTTATGTGTAACAAAGACAAGGTCCAAATCATCCGCCGATTCATTGAGATCCATGGCATTCATACCGCCAAACTTTGGCTCGGAAAATTTACGCTCAATAATTCTCTTACAGTGTTCTAAAAGTGCCGCTGATGGTTTCGCTGTAGCTCTCGCTACGGTATACTTTTTGGTGAACACAACGACTATATTCTCTCTCTGATAAATTTCGTACAAGATATCTGAGAAAGCATCACCACACAACTGCCCTTTCCGCAAAATTGTTGCAAATTCCAGTTTGTCGCATATTTCGTGATCTGTCTCGATTCTTCGCCGGTTTACATACGCCAATTTCGTTGGATCTCTTTCCTTGTTATCCAGAATCACATGGCCCTGGATGTTGTCGCTACTGCTGCTCGTATTCAGCGATAACAGTAGAGACATAATGAGCAAAGCCCTCAACATGATCATCATCTGGGACAAGACACAGTTTATACCGAAACTCGAAAACTATCAATCGCAATATCCTAATCGTCTCATGGACTGATGAAAAATTCATTACCCTTGTGCCTAATCTTTTCAATACCAATTAATTGCCCAATTATGAAATTATAAACATCCTCATTTCGCCAATAGGTGAAATGTCCACCAACTGCCGAAACCCATTCACTAACCGACTCAACAGCTGTTTCTTGTAGAATCCAATCAATACGTTCATTAAAGTTGAGTTTTTTAATCCGCTTGATTTCATCCCTATCATCCGTAGTGAGTGGTCCAGCTGGTCCTCCCGACACCACTTGATGCTGTACCAATTGTTTCCCAGGTATTGTTATAACTGGTGGTGGACTATTGGACGAGAACCATTCCCCAATACTCGACAACACAGTTGCTACACTTTTTCGGATCGCCACATGCACGCGATGTCCGCCTTTATATGGAACAAGGCAGGGCTCGTTTTGCTTCATTCTCAGATCGACTAATGGCTCTAGCCGGTATGCGATGGCATCGTAGGGATGAAAAATATTAAACAGTCGACAATTTGGATGAATGGGGAGTTGGATAGCTGATCCACCCGCTTCTTCCACCGCTTTGAAAGGGTCCCGGATGGTCAGAAACATGGCAAGTGGACAACCCATGAAAAAAACAGCGCTGGGTTTGAATTTGAGATCGTTGAGTGAAGTGGAGCGAAGAAGATCATAGAGAACCACTCCACCCAATGAATGACCGATGAATGAAACAGTGATTTGATGGGTATTGTCAGAGTTGGGTCGCCGGGCAATAAATTTGTCCGACAAGGCATTTATACGCTGTTGAATATGTGCAAGGATGCGGCCTTGAATGTCCGATTGAGTATAGAGAAACACATCAGTAAGTGCGAGGTTAGCGAAATCGCGAACACCAGCTAGATTTGGTAGAGTAACTGCTTCCAATCGACGATCTAGAAAGTTGGAATGAATCGATTCGGACCACTCAACAGGAAGAACTTCTACCCGACCAGGAGGAGCGATAGAGGGGGTTTTCTTGATGGTGTTTTCAACCAATTTTGTGTTCAAGTTGTCTCGAACAAGGTCACAATTTCCCCGGAACCTCATGGAACCCATTTGAGGATCATTCTGGCGATTGTATAAAGCTTCACCTATCCCATGAACAGCAAAGACCAGATGAGAAACATGCTGGGAAAGCTGCTCTTCACTAGTTGGTTCCCATTCATGTGGATAGCCACGGAACACCTCAAGACGTTCTGTACGGGAATTTGTAGGGTTGGACGGATCGAGTAATCGGTACAAGGCAAACGTAATAACTATTTTAGGCACGGGAGCAACTGGATCGGCTGAGGAAGTCGCAGATGACGATGGGTCGGATTTATCCGATTCAGGTGGCTTAGTCACCTCACGAACGAACTGCACGGTGCCAGCTACAATATCTGTATCCACAAGCTCACAATCAATCGGGCCCTCCTCTTTGCCCGACGATATATCCAAATACGCCTCCTCTATTGTTTCCGCATCCGCCTCCCCGAACGGGCATATTATACCTTCGGTAGATTCACGCCAAAACCACGTTCCGCGAACGATTGGCCATTTATTCTCCCTCCAATAGTACGCATGCATCCATCTATTGTGTACATTCACGGTATATCGTCCGAATTGGACAATGACATCTTCCTTCCCACCAGACGAATGAATCAACTCCACGGCATCTGAATCGCTCGGAGAAAATCGCTCCCAGCGTCTGACAGTACCGTCCAGGCTGCGTAGGGGCCTCCTATATACCATCCACACAGGGGAATGCCCCTTCATGCAATCTTCCAGCGACATGCTCAAGTGAGCAATTGAATTTTTCTGGACGCGGTCATTTTCGCGTGATCCATGTTACTTTTTGACAACATGACGGCACCTTTTCACGATGATGGTTGTCATCTCCTTTGCTGCCCCAGGCTCAAAACGATAATCTTCTTGATGTCTTTTTTATAATTATCCTTTTCTCATGAAGTATTTTGCCGGATCCCCAAGATTACTATCACGAACGACGACGTAACCCTCACGACTCCTGAGTAACCCAATACTGTAGTACGTTGAAGCTCGCATCGGTGTGAATATTCTAAAATTCCTACGCGTCTAGTAAACTTTCTTCACTAACAAGTAAACTCTATCATCCAAGTGGGCACCTTCCAAATCGGCTTTATCAGCAGCAAGCGACATGAGGAGCCCGCCGAAAGATGCATACAGTGTTACTTCGCTCGAAGAATCCGAAGATTTCTTGTTGTCTGCCTTCTTGTACACTTTTCCGTACATCACATAGTCATAATCATCCGCAAGCGACCCCAAAGAAGACGAACTACCATTCCAGTTCTCCATCTGACCGGACCCAGTGGACGCTAGGGCTATGCGGAGACAATCCGTCAATTGGATGGGGTAAATATCAGTGTTAATATCAACTTCGATATCAGCCAGGAATGTTTGGGCCTAGAAAAAATACCACAGGTATCATAAAAGGGATCCGTACCTTCGCCTTTACGCGCGAAACGTTGTCAAACTTCTCGTTATCAACGCCGTTCACCTCGAAGGTATCATCGAACACGATTGATGCCATTTATAGATGTTGCCGATTGAGACCGCGCTCGTGAAGCAGAAAAATTTTTGCCTTTTGTTTGTTAAAACCCGAAATTCAATACCGTACTGCACTATCAAGGAAGGGCCTTAACGGTTTATTACATTTGCAATACATCTTACAACTCTTGGTTGACACTATCGCTATACTCTTCAGGTTGTTCCTCGGTAACCTGGGCACTCTCTTCCGAAGGTACATCAGTAACTGATTCGGTCGTTGGCGAGTCTGTCGTTGAGGTCGCCTCAGCTTCGGCAGCCGCAGCAGCGGCCGCAGCAGCTTCGGCTTCGGCGGCTTGTTTCGCTTCCTCTTCCGCCTTGAGCCGCGCCGCAAGTTCTTCGGCTTCCTTTTGTCTCCGAGCCTCGTCGATCTTATCTTGAATAGGCTTCATCGAGTTGACGAGTACCTCAATCTGCTCTTTGAGTGCATCTATTTCGGCCTTGTACCCCTTCTCATCGAGCCATTCCTCGACTTGTTTTGTTGCCTCAACAACAGCTGATCGTTCTTCCGCAGTGGAATGGGAAAGAACAGTCTTGTCATCTTCCATACGGTCTCGGAGTGAGTATATCATTGCTTCTAGATCGTTCTTGGTCTTTGTTCTCATCTTGATCTTGTTTTCGGCATCCGCGATTTCTCGCATCTTTGACTTTACTCCTTTAATTTGCTCTGGAGTCATGGACAGTGGGAAAGCTTCAAAGACTGTCTCTAATGTGAGTGCAAGTTTCTGCTTCTTCGCAACCTCTACCTTCACTATATCATACTCGACCGCTGGGGCTGGGGTGGTTGTGTTGGACACATCCTCACCCTCCACAGGAGCCGGAGTAGTTGTTGTCACATTTCTCACAACCTTCTTCTCCTCTTCAACCATAATCTCATATGACGCATCAGCACCTGTCACTGCAAACACTCCATTCGCATCCAACTTAACCTTAACACTAATGACTGGTGAACTTGTTGTGTTTGAAGGAATCTTGTCGATCCCTGAAACGACAAATTTTTCAATCAAGTTTCCATTCTCGTGAACACTAACATCGAAATCCGTTGTCAAAGACGATAATTTGATTTGTTTGTTTGAGTTGAGTTTTTGGCCTCGTCCAAAAACTGTCTGAGTTCGCGGCCATTTTCCAGACTCCTCCGACGAAGGCAAATCGCCTATCGGATTCAATGTAAGCGAGTACTCGTTCTCAGAGATGTCTGTAAAGACAACTTTCCGAACTCGGAAACTTGAACTGGAATTGGCGGCAATATAAGCGCCCCCAAACACCGTTGATTCGTCTCCATTCAAATGCTGACCAAGCGGTAAAGGGGACACTAATTCTTCAAGACGAGACTGAATGCAAGGAACACGCCATCCGCCACCAATCACTTCCGCTTGGTGAATATCCGACATGGACAATCCACCAGACTTCATCAAGGCCGATTGGATTGTAGACTCAATCTCGGTCAGTACTGGTTTTGAGAACTCCTCAATGTCTGATCGAGATAACGGTAGTTTGAGATCGGTTTCGTCAAAAAGAGACTCTACCGAATACATTGTTTCCTTGTTGGCAGAAAGCGTGATCTTGGAGTTCTCAGCTTGCCTGAACAAACGGACTTTAGATGAAAGATCTTTCTTGAACTCTTCCGATTTCTTGGGATACTTTTCCATGAAAGCATTAGATGCTTTTTGGGCAATTTTTCTCGTCACTTCAATCCCTCCTCCGAGAAGGGAATTCGCACAACCCAATACTTTCGCATACGGAACAGTCGTTGAATTAACAACCAATCCATAACTCACCACACATGCCTCAAAATGAGATGATCCCATATTGAAGTAGACAGTGTTGATGGGTCCTGGAGACTCGGGTTTCAAGTCAAGATCAAGAGCTCGCTGAACTGTGGCTGAACTTGTCTCATGCACCAAGGTAACTCGAGGCATGTTTGCAATATGCGCGGCGTCAATAATGGCTTGGCGCTCTCGTTTAGTGGCCCAACTTGGCACTGTAATAACCAAATCCTTCAATGATCCAATTTTGTATTTGCCTGATGAAACAGTATCGTGCTCCTCAACCAAATTCTTCGAATACCAAATCAAATGAGCCAAAACTTCCTCAATGGAACGATGTCCGAAATCTTTGTTCCCAAACTCAACTGACTTTCTTGTCTCGTTCAGGGTCACCTCGAAGGACGGCACATACTCGTGCGGATACAATTCCATAGCGTCCGACGGAGATGTCACATTCGCACCAACTAACCAACGGAAAAACGAAGCAACCTTCGTAGGTGTTTTGGCTGAGCCCAAGACGGCGTCATCGCCGAATTCGCGAATAGCGGATTTGAAACTTACCGATGAGGGAGTTTTTCGCTTCGACTGTAGGTTGTGCACGATCTCAAATTTGCCGGTGCTGACAAGAGCAACCTTGGTAAACTGACTGCCGAAATCGATTGAGAGGATATCCGCTGAAACGCTGTGTAGTCCGAGCAGCGCACCAATCAAGAAGTGTATTCTCATGAAGTTCCGAACTTAACTGCTGCTGAAAAATTTCAGTCACGCTGCTTGAAAAACCAAATGATGAATTATCGGGAGGAAGTACTCAATGACAAGAATGTTGTCGATCGTCTGAGTACTACATCGACCCGCGAAGCTAAACTGTGCGATCAACTTTCGAAATTAGCCGTCGTCCAAGAGGATGTGCAGCCTTCCGGTTTACTATCGAGGATTAAATCGACATTATTCTCAAGTCATGAGGCAAGCATTCGATTCCCTTTTGTCACGTCATGCACGATAATATCGAGCACCGGACGATCGAGGGATCCCGCCAATCACTTTTGCGTCCGAGCCGATGGTCGATGCTGTTTGTTGAAGCCCGTGTTAGAATCAGCCGTACCGTCTGCGACCGAAGTTGCGTCGTACTCGCTCCCTCCGTCAGCTGACGGATACTGTTCGACTTCGCTTTATCTTGGTAGCCGCCAAGGATCGCTGGTTGCAGTGTCTCTGGATGAAGGTCGTATTATGCTTCTCTCCGTCAGTTCGTCAGAGATATCACTCGCGAAAACACTCAATATTCCAGTCAATAAACCAATTTCACACCTTTGTTTAAAGGATCGTAACGGCTTAGTGGAGCTGTACGTGGGAGTTGACAAGAAGGACGTTTTCATTCTCCCGGATGTTCGCAAGTCTGACAAATTCGCGTTTCTATACTCGGATGAAATCCGGTTCAAAATCAAGCAATTCACTGTATCCACGCTCACTCATTCATACTTGGAGAAACTTTGGTGTGGTCACAAAAGCTCAGGCCACCCTTCGCCTCTCCAGGCAACGGTTCTCTTGGGGTCTCGATTTGATCCGTTCAAAGATTCTCTTGATTTCTTTGCCAATTATGTTTTTGAGGCTATTGAGGAAATGGTTAGTGTTCGAGGGTCGAATCTTCCACCATCTGTTCGAATTGATTGTTTGAGAAGAATCAAGGCCGCGATCGCGCATGCAGTTGAAACAAAGTGTTTTCATGCATCATTTTACCCAAATTTGATTCAAAAGGAAGTTGAACGTCTAATAAAATCATCCGCTTCGCTTCATATCGACTCTATTGAATACGACGAAACGTCTGAGAAAGTGGTCATTGTTTATGACTCAGGACTGTTTCGTGAGATTGTCCCAATCGACTCTGAGTTGACCAAGTATGTGCTCACATTCCTCTCGCTCCCAGTCACTTTTCAAATAACCAACAAGACCTTGTCTCAGTCTGCTGCTGCTGATCTTTTTGAAGGTACTAAGAACTGGCTCAACGTGTTTGCATGTTGCTCGGTTGGTGAAGCAGGTGACTCTGTTCCTCCCCCTGTTGCAGAGTACTTGAACGCATGCATTAGTCAATCTGGGGGGTCCGCGAAACAATTGGTTGAAAAAACGAAATCGTTTTTACAATCAGAATTGGTTCGTTCATTGGAGAAATCGTCCGCCCGAAATCTCCAGGTTCAGATCTACACTATGGAGTACTTGATGCGCAATTTGTTTGCCTTGGAAAAATTTGCCAACTGTGCAGATGACAAACCCTTATCGCGTGTCTATTCCCGTCTACGACATGCGCGATATGTTCTAGATCGCCTTGGCAGTCCAGGTGAAGACTTTGTGGCAAGCCGATGTGAGTCGATAAAATGTGTGGAAGATTTCTTGAATCAGCTAGGAACCATTTTCTTTTCTCCAAGAATTTTCTCGCCCAATATTGGATTCGTCGCTGCTTCTGTTGATGTATCTCACGATACCTTGGCCAAGTTCCATGCTGCTCGAATATGTGTGGGGGACGATATCGCAAAGGCATGGAAAACGTTTGTGGAAATTGAGATGGAAATCGCACTGTTTGTGGATATGATCAAGCCACCAGGTGTACCACCTCTTGGAGGTGGTACACCACCTGCTTTCCACTACTATCAGTACCTGTTGGACGTGTTTTCGGGTAACTATGAATACGAGGTAATGATTATGGATAAACTGGTGGTTTTGTCGAGGGATGAAAAAATTTCAGAGCAACTTCGAAACAATGCGATTGAGAAATCAATCGCAAATGGTGATTGGGAAAGAGTCAAGAAATACATTGATTCGCTTCCAGTTGGTCGTCGACCGGACATGATCCGTCTGATGTGTACAGAAGCAAGGATCAGGAACGAGTTGCCGAAAATATTTGATATGGTTAAATCAAGTCCGGAAATGATCCAAATGATTCTTGGGGAGATTGATGCTGATTTGGAGAGTAATTTCACCTTGTCAAACGCGATCCAAGCGTATAACTTGAACTTGGTTGTGAAGAACTTTGCCGGTGCAATCAACGCTGCAATAAAAATTTATGAGGGACTCTTGTGCCCGTATACATGTATTGCAGGAACCGCTGTGACGGACGACACTGTGTTTGATATAGTGGACATCAATATGCGTTTGGATTGGCAGTTGAAATCGTTGGTTCTTGCCCGATCAGTGTATGGGAAGTGTGGTCGGTCAGTGAGAGCACTCAAATACTCAATCGGGGAGCTTGAAAAACGACTTGTTGTTGTTGACGGTCTCCGAGCGCTGTATTCGTACACGGAAGATCCGATAGAGGCGATATTAGACTCATCTGGTAGAGGTGTTTCTGTTGTGGAAATATGTCGTAATTTGGCAGCTGTTGGATTGGTGAAATTGGCTTCAAAGATTGCGCGGAAATTCAATCTAGATATTTTCAAAGCCGTCATATTACCCTATGTAGAGCTGATCTTGAAATGCCAGAAAGACTCGTCCTTCTTACCACCATGCAGATTTGAGAAACCCGCGGAAGGTGGATTGTCGGTCCTCCTTCCACCAGTTACACCATCTATGGCGTTCACCCGCTCTGACAGTACAGGTCCGATCAGTAGTGGAGGCGATCAATTGAGAGCGATGTATATGATGCTGGAGTCAATTTTGCGATCTCCCGAGATCCCGAACTGGGTTGTAATGGACACAATTGAGTTTCTGTATTTGAATCTGTCGTCGGGATGTCCGTCGGCGTTAATTGCGATAGGAGAGGAACGCGGAATGTGGTTGGAGCTTTTGCGCATGCATATGCGGGCAGAAAATTTCAGAGAAGCTGTTCGATTAGTAGAGTGCCATGTCAAGTACTGGAAACCTCGAGTTGTTGATGGATTCGACACCAAGATGAGATTAGATGTTCCGTTACTGGTACAGCTGCAACGAGCGCTCGATATTGTTCGAGGAGAGTACCCAGACGCAGACTGGTTGAGCGATAAACTCGCACAGTCTTTGGATGAACTCAAATCAACGCTCATGCTGCTTAGTCAAAGAATGATAATAGCGAATGGCAATTAGAATATATATGCGGATGTAGTCTGGGCTTTGGGTGGGTTTTATGTATAGTAGTATTCGTAGAGCATGACGCGTAAACAAAAAGATACATCAGTAGTTGAGCTACCTCAAGATGAACTGATCGCTTGGGTTTCAAAGCAATTGAGTTTAGGGGTTCGAGGAGTTGTGAATGATGTCGAAAATGCATCGGGAATCGACAAGGCGGTTTCCATGATCGATGACGCATTCAAACTCAAGAAGGAGATTGTTAAGGCTTCCAAGCAAATCTCGAGTTACCTCAACAATATCTTGATCGAGGAATGGAAACTGATCGAGACTGAGATGGCGCTACTTGATCAGCGAAAGAAGATAGCGGAACAGAATGCGATTCTGACAAGTTTACGCAATAGGGATTACACTGTTCATGTAGATGAAATAGTTTCGTGTCCTGTATTAAACGCGGAAGTAACAATTTCCAACCCATCATTTGTGAAGGAACATATAGACTTGTACAACGACTTTCGGAAACGAATCGAATCTGTATGGACGAAGATAGAGGCGGAGTACGAGGAGGATTTGCTGGCGAGAAAGGCGGAGGACGAACTTCTCGAGATGGACGCAAAAGGCAACAAGCAATTTGTGATGTCGTTGTCTGAAAAACGTCAAATCGCACTCGACGAATATTTGAATGAGCGTTTCATCCTGAAGCGACAGAAGGAACGAAGGGAGGAATTGGAGACGGAGATGAGACGGGAACTAGCCGCGTTGTCGTCGCAACTACATGCAAAACGCGACCTAGATAGAGTAAAGGAGGCCGTGGTGGTTGAAGAGACAGTGAAGAAGGATGCAGATAAGGAATCCAGAGAGAGGGAGATTGAATGGAAGTTAATGGATGAGGAAATGCATCTCACGAGGAAACTCAAGAGTCTTGAAGAGAAGTTTGCTGCAAGGAACGAAAAAATTTGCGACGAGATAGCAAAGGTTGAACACATGTATTCCGAAGAGCGTGAGTTTGTGGAAACGCAAATGAGAGGAGTAGAATTTTTCCGGGCCGAAATTTCCGCATTGAGGGCGCATGTGAAGGAGATCGAACAAACGGTTTCCCGGTTCAAGAGTTACCTTCGTCACGCTAAACGCGAGGAGAGAATGGTCAGAGAGTAATAATTCATACAATCCTCAAAGTAGCGTGTTTGTACTGTACTAAAACCTTCCGATGAAGAGATCCTATCACTGCTGAGTCCGTTTGGGTAGAGGGGGAAGTCCTCGATCCTTGTTACTTGGTCGACCCCTCTTCTTGGGTGCTTTGGGAGGTAATGAAATCACTGGAGCTGTCGATTTCTTCTCTCTAATGATCGCGCCTATCCCGATACCGCCCGCGGCACCCGCTGTTCCAGCTTCTTCGATTGAAAGGTCTGGAAGACCTCCTGCAGAGGCGGCCGAAGGCGTCGCTGGCATCGCCAGAGTTGACACCGCGGCCGCCACCCCAGATGAGGGCACATTCGGCGACTGTCGACTTCCTGGGCCAGTTGTGGCAACCTGGATTATTGAGGTTACATCAGGAATCGAAACTCCCGCAAAATTTTTCAATGTCTTGCATGCGTCCCGGGTCGTCACGACTGAACTTGTGTTGGTACCGGGTGCTATCGCCACAATAGCGTTTCGAATTACAGAGTTGTGGGATCGGTATGATTTGAGATTGCTTACCAAGTCGAATATGTATTTTTCGATCTCCTGACCAAAGGTTAGCGCGGCATCCTCATCTACCGCGTTTGGGAGAAGTGATCCCAGGAGTGCGATTGGAAAAAGGGACTGATGGTTACTATGCATCTGTGAAAGAAAGAATTTGAAACATCTATCCAGATTGGCGTTCATCTAGGACTAGAATTACCAATTAAGTGTTTAATTGTCTGGAACTTATCTGACAAGACTGAGGGAGGCGGAAGACCGGCTAATGCGTGGGGACATGATCCACTGCGGCGACGTCCCAGCGTCGGTTGACCCGAACGATTAGAAGAAATTCGTTTTGACGGACTGATTGACTTTACCCTGCCATGATGTCCTCCATGGTGAAATATACTGTAGAACAAGTGGCTGTTCCGGTCCCGCTTTCGATTTTCTTCTCTTTCACGCGCGAGGCTCACTAGAGCATAGGTCAGTTCAGTTTCTGTACGTATGAGCTCCCTCTGGGTCAACTCTAAAGCTCGCCTTAAGCGCGTCATTTCGTGATTGATTTCATCAATATCGAAAGCATCACTAGAGTGACCGATAGACGAGGTGGAGTGTCTTCCCGTGCTCGTCCTACGGTATCGTTCTCTTGCGATATTACCAACATGACGGGAGGAACGTGCGGATGCTTCCGACAATCTTGAAGACTGAGCGCGTGAAAAAGCGAACGTGGGAGATCCCATGTGAACTTCTACAGAGCTTCCAAACTCATCAACGAGTCCCAATTTCGATTGGAACTGGAGGGACTCTGTCACAGCCGACGAATCCGACAAATCACATTCACTGGACTTCCTGCTGTTCCGATCTCTGCTGATACCACAGCACGAGAATACGGTCATGTCAGTAGGACTGAAAATTTTCGCATTCCCGATTCCGGTTAGCATGAATGGGAAACTCATTCATTTTGGAGAGAGACTCGTTCGATCGGAGCATGGGACCGTGAAACTCGCAGTCATATGTTTTACAGGGTCAGACGGCATCGCTAGTTGGGGGACAAAATTATGCGAGCATCGATTCAACCCCTGCTTTATGGACGAGTTTGAGTCCTGTCTCACTACAGTCGAGAGTAACTCGGCGTATGGAGGGCTCATTTTGACCGGGAGCGGAAAATACTTCTCGAATGGATTTGATACGCAATTTATTCGTTCGAACATTACCGTCACCTCGGCGCTTCAGAAGAGGGTAGAGTTGGTCATGTCCCGAATACTCAAACTCCCGCTTCTCACGATATCTCTGATAAATGGCCATTGTACGGCTGCAGGAGCTGTGTTATCACTTTGTACCGATTTCCGTATCATGGCAGAGAAAGGATTGTTCTTCACACCAGCGGTAAAGCTTGGTATCGTTTACTCACAAGGTCTGATTGAGGTAGTAAAGTCGAAGGTTTCTGATCCTCATCTTCTTCGAGATATACTGCTTTTGAGCCGTCGATATTCCTCAGAAGATCTTCTTCGTCTCAATTTAATCCATTCTCGGGTCTGCTCAATCGACGAAGGTTTCAACGAAATCGATCGTATCATTCAGACTAATACAGGGTTTGTTGGGTCCAGTTTGGGTGAGGTCCGCGCTCGCATGCATAAGCAGGCAATCGAAGCACTCGAGTCTGACGTTAATTCCGATATGTGGTGGTCTAAGTTATAAACAGTCGTCCCCAAAGAACAAGTTCTCCTTCATATAATATTATTTAATGTGCCTTGAATCGTCTAGCTAGGCAATCGGCTACGGCTTTTCGCACTCCAATATCGTTTGATGGAATAAGCTTTATCATGAGATCGAAAATCCATCTCCTGTTTCGGTTAAACTCCTCATCATCCATATGCGCGAAAATTTTTTCAATCACTTGGGACGCAATCAGGTTATTGAACCCGGAAATCGAACCCTCAATCTCTTCATGGACATGGTCCTGTACTTGCACAGAGACTGAGCTAAGTAACCTCTCTTTTTCCACATACTCATCAACCAGTGCCACAATGACTGAACGAAGCCGCTCACCGTCCTTGTTTGCAGAGAACACTCGAAGTAGTATATTGAGACCCAGAATCTCTTGCTTAATCAATTTTGGCAATTGTCGTAGATCTTTCATGAATCCAAGTTTCTTCAATCGTTCACGCAATCCAGTCTCTGCATTAAACCTCACAGCAAAATTGTAGGATTTTTCCACACTGTTGGCTAATTTGGAAAAACTTTCGAGCCACACACTCTTGTTTTCTCTGAATGATCGCTCAATAATGTCGACTATATCGAGTACCAAGGCCAAGACACTTAGATGAGCGACGCAAGTGTTCATGACCTCCTGTGGGTCGAATGGAAGACGCGTCAAATCAACATGTTTACCTCCCGCATGTTCCATCAAAACGTCCGGAATAGTGGAATCTACAAATCGGTTCATACAGTCACAGAACTGGAGCCATTCAACTGAATGGTTCGCCAAGAAAACAATGTTGGGGCCAGTGAAAATGTTGCGGATATTGTCGATAGCAGTTTGGGGGAGTTTATCACTATGGTGACTATCGAGGAGGATTTGGAATACAGAGAAAATCTCAGGAACAAACTTGAAAAAACTTTGCTGGAAATTCTTCACACATACTTGGGAGAATGAAAAAGCAATTTCTATAATCAAAGAGTCCCGCATATCGTCTGCATGCACTTGGTCATCGACCAACGGCACAAGAACACCACGAATAAAGATACGGACAGTTTCGTGGTCCAATTGGCCGGGAGTGTCGAGGAGGTTACTAAAGAGAATTCTATTCGCCTTCTCACGTAGAGTTTGGCGAGAGTCACACAAAACTGTTGCAAGAGTTTGGAAAACTGTTAGCCAGATTCCCCCCTTGTTGAATTCGGTTAAGCGGGATTTCAGATCACCATCAATCACGTTTGCAATATTACTGTCAATGAGAGTCGAAACGGATTCATGAACATCAATCGGTAAGTCTCTGCGCATTACCAGAATAGTGAGGATCTCAAAGAATTCGCGGAAATACTCAATTTTGATAGGATGATTGATATTGATGGTGGAGATGAAATCAATGGTGGATGTGACCAGATCGGAGGCGGCGGAAGACGCCGCCGCGATCTGGCAAATCGAGAACAAGGATACCCATCCACTCTTGATGTTTTCAGGAACAGTTTTTGCTAGGGAGCAAACAATATCCATGACGAGATTTTTGCTGGTAACATTGGTGGAACCATTTGACATAATTACGAGAAAAGGTCGCAAAAATTCAGCTTGGAAATGATAGTTTGACAGTTCCGATTTCACAAGGTACTTGAGAGCCAATTGACGAAGAGCATCAATCGAGAACGAAGCAGCAGAAGACGATGATGCGATAAACACTAGATAGGGATGAATTTCGGCCCATATTTTACTCCACACAATTCTGATTCGGTGCATATTGAAGTCGGCAACCTCGACGAGTTTTTGCAAGCAAAATAAACGCGGAGGATTGGATGTGATCTCGAACGTTTTGGAAACCTCTACCAATGCTCTGACAAGATTAAGGACCGACATTGGACTTAGCAATGTGGACTGATAAAAGAGGGAATCGATTTTATCTTGAGCATCAGCAGTGCACGACACAAGGAGTTCTAGGTTGTCTTTTTCGAGCTGGGAAAGTTCGGCGATCTCATCAACAGGAGTTGTGGATGAAGATGATCGATTGAACCACCATTTCTTTGCACCTCCAACCATGGATGTGATTAGGGATGATGTGGAGGCAACATTGTTCACTTCAGGTTCGGTCGACGCAACTTTCAGCCGAAAACTGAGATAGTTCCATTTATCAATCATGGAAAAAAGTGTTACCATTTCGACCCAATTCAAAACAAGGTTTGGATGTGACACAACCATGTCAATCAATGCCTCAATTGCATCGATCGATCGGGGATCGATCGATGGGTCTTTCAGTGATACAGTTTGCGCAATATGAAAGAGTTGTTTGATAAACTCGGACTTCACTGGCTCAAGATCTTCGTGAAAATGACCACATACTTTCACAGTATTTGTCCATGCTTGAAAAATTGTTTCCGCCTCTTCGGGGACCATTTCGGGAGAAAGAGAGTACTTCAACGCATGCAGTACTGGCCACGAGATCGCCAAAATCAGCGGTGGAATATCCCCGAGCACCGGCTCGGGGATATGTGACGCAGATTTTCGTTGTACCTTGATGGTTCCAGTAAACATTTGTTTACTTGGACCAATAAGGACAGGACGAGTGGAATGACCACTCGTTAGTTGGGATCTTGTGGTCTCAATCATTCGTTCAGTTTCTCGAATAAACATTTCAAACCGACGTCTTTGTGCACCAATCGGGTCCGCATTGGGATCTATTGCTGGAGTAGTACTGCTGGTTGCTGTCTTGTTGCCAGAAGCGTCAGATAAAGTGATTTCCTCTGCCTCAATGTTCTTGTACAATCGGACAAGTTCAGATTCAGGGATTTCAATATCCGTATTGATTCCCTTTCCGAGTTTCACAAATTCTTCCATCGTC
>Ga0214917_10000949_pt1 | contig 37960 bp, 33 predicted proteins | sample LL_1208_BB_MetaG_FD_177983 | JGI IMG/M metagenome (GOLD analysis project Ga0214917, IMG submission 177983) | Freshwater microbial communities from Lake Lanier, Atlanta, Georgia, United States - LL_1208_BB | ecosystem: Environmental > Aquatic > Freshwater > Lake | place: USA: Georgia | collected... | reverse complement strand
CTGTTGCTGAGTCAGAGCTGGCTGCGGCGGGCGTGACGGTGGAGTGATGCGACAGCGCTGACGCCATTGCCCCACGTGCTGGTGTCGCATTGCCTTAAACGGGTGACGGCGTAGGCCGTGCCTTTTGATGACTGCAGTGGCGTGTATCTAGAAGACAGTTTACACACAGAATGTACTAGATCGTTCCTTCCGCTGACCTTCGGGCAGATCACTTCCTATTCCGCCACAGCGGTGCTGTGGGGCAATATGCATTTCTGCTGGAAACAAACACGGTGGGCGCAACTGCGGTCTCTGGCGAAAGCGTTCAACATAAAGCGTCGCACGATTGAACAGGCTCCGTGGCTCATTCAAGAGATTCGGAAGCAGTTGACGTTCGTGTCCATGGAGACGGCCGCTGCCGTGCATCCCATTCTGGCGTTCAATATGCCGAAGAAATCAGTGCAGTGCGCTGAGCGTGTTGAGGCACTCGTTCGTCTTAGCCGTCAGGGTCCAACGGTTTATGTCCACGCTGGCTGGGCAATTGAGCAGTTAGAAGCGCATATGCGCACCCTCATTGCAGAAGAGATACGGGCAGCTCACGCAGCAGAGAAGGCCCGTTCGCAGCCTCCTGCATGGATGGCTGATGCGCTAACGGAGGCGCCGACGGGCCCTCACTACAAGATCACGCTCCGCACCGGTGAACAGGAGCACGATGGCTACTGCACGGGCACGGAGGAGGATGAACTGTACGTCTCGGCATGGGAGGAGAGCACTGTTAACCTGCCCATGACGGCGGCGAAACCGGCAGAGCACTTAATGCGAAGAAGTGCTGGAGTAGGGGTGGCGTCGGTCACTGCTGCTGCGGGGCACGGGAGCTGACGGAGCTCACGGGCTGGGAGCGGGTGGAGTAAGGCAAGCAGTATCAAGAGTTGGCGGTGGCGTGCGACCGCGACTTTTGGTTACTGCTAAAGGTGACGGGCTAAATCTAGTGACCTCACGGCCAGGTACGATGTCCGCCTCTACGACTACGACCAGTGCAGCCAAGATGACGACTCCCCAGAAGACTGTGGGTGTGAAGGGCTCTGATGTGTACGATGGTACCGGCGACCCGCGCCTGGACCTCAACGTGAAGCTGGTTCGCGGTGCGGACCGTGCCGATCTGGAGGCCAGCGTGCTCGCTGCAGCGGGGGTCTCAGTGGCCGATGCGGCGGTGATGACGTTCCACGCGCGCAACGTGCGCGGCGGCAAGGGGGAACGTGACTTGTTTCGGCACATGCTGCTGGGCCTGAACAAGGGAGGATACCCAGAGCTCGTGCGTCGCCTCGTGGAACTGACGCCGGCCTACGGCTGCTGGCGCGACATGTTCGCGCTCGCCGGTGACGACGCGTGCGACCGCGGGCTCAGCGACGCTGTGTACACGTACACTGTGTCCGTGCTCAAGGCAGACGCGGCTGCGCCGCTGACCACAGAGGATGGCAAGACCGTCTCCATCTCTCTGGCGGCCAAGTGGGCGCCGCGTGAGGACTCGGCCGGTGCGCTGGCGAAGACGCAGGCCCGTGTTCTAGCGCGGCTGCTCTTCCCCGAGGTAACTCCCTTCTCGGCACAGATGCGTGCGTACCGCAAGCTCCTGTCGGGCCTGAATGGACGCCTCAAGACGGTGGAGACGCTCATGTCTGCGGGGCGTTGGGATGAGATCGTGCCGCTGTCCGTGCCGGGCCGCGCGGGAAAGCTCTACACACGGGCCTTCCTCAACCTCGTCAACACCAAGCGGCGCGGGGAGACTCTGGGTCGCGACGACCGTGACCGCCTCCGTCACCCGGATGACGAGAAGCGCATGGCCTGCCGTGCAGCGTTCAAGGCCCACTATGAGAGGGCCAAGGCGGGCGCTGCGAAGGTCCATGGTGCCGACACGCTGTCCCCGCATGAGGTCGTGAAGGCTGTGTACCACGGCCTCCACGGCGGTGGCGGGATGGAGCAGTCCCAGAAGGACCATCTGTCGGCTGTCTGGCGCTCAATGGTGGAGAAGGCGCGGGCGGCTGGTGGCCTGCGGCGGTCTATCTCCATGAGCGACTTTAGCGGCTCCATGCAGTCCACCTGCCAGGGTGATACGCCCTACTGGGTCTCCATGGCACTCGGTCTGCTCGGCGCAGAGGTCGTCACAGGCGATGGCTTCCACAACCGGTTCATGACCTTTGACTCGGATCCAGTCTGGCATGAGCTGCCTGCGATCGGCGCCGACGGCCAGCCGAGTGACATCTTTGACCGCGTTGCCTCCATCTCAGAGCGCATTGGTCAGGGCACCAGCACGGACTTCCAGAAGGCCATGGACCTCGTGCTGGCTCGTCTCAAGGCGCAGCGGATTCGGCCTGGTGAGGAGCCCGAGAACCTCATCGTCCTGACCGACATGAACTGGGATCAGGCGTGCGGGTCCTCCGGCTACGGCCACTACACAGGTCACTCGTATCGTCACCACGTCAAGCACGCGCCGTGGGAGACGCATGTGGAGATGATCCGTGAGTCCTTCCGTCGGGCTGGCGAGGACATGTGGGGCGAAGGCAATGGCTGGGCGATGCCGCGCATCGTCATCTGGAATCTGGCGGCTTTCCCTGCGGGGAGTCCGACGGACTTCCACGCGAAGGCCGACACGCCCGGCGTGGCCATGCTCTCCGGCTGGTCACCCACGCAATTCCGTGTCCTCTGCGAGGCCGGACCGCGGCAGCTCACGCCGCTGGAGATCCTTCGGATAGAGCTGGACGATCCGAAGTACGACGCCGTGCGGCGCGTCGTGGCGGAGTGGGAGGCGGAGCAAGGGAAGCCGCCCGCAGCGGCTTGTGACCGACCCGAGGATGACTGTGTCGGTTGCGGCGGTGGCTGGGGTGGTTAGGAGGGTGGAGCCAATCCGTGTCACGCTGCTGGCGTAGGACACTATCCGTGTTACGCTGCTGGCGTAGGACACTATCCGTGTCACGCCAATGGAGATGGTGCGCGGAGGATGAGATCTAATGTGCGTTCAAACTGAACCAACAAAACCAAAGACAAAAGGGAAAGGGCCGCAGAGTCCTTTTGGTTTCCCGGTACCCATGAGGTCACTAGCAGCTAGTTGGCACCAAAGTTGTCACGGGTGCCAGCAGAGGTGAGTGGCGGTGTACCCCCCGGTAAAATGACAACCATTACGTAGCACGCAGCGGGGGCTGCCTCCCCGCCCCTGAGGATGCAAGGGGGAAGCCGCATAGTAATCGGTGGGGTGGACTCTAAGGGCGCGCACAGCAACTCTCTATCATTGTGACAACTCCGTGCCCTGCATCTGTGACACGCGGTAGCGTGGGTCACAGGGTGGCCTGTACAGGCCGCACACAGCAACTAACTACCATTGAATTTCCTTGTGACACCCGTTGGTTACTAGATCGCGACTAGTGATGCAATGGGTGCTCCGCCAGGAGGTGGCTTACAGCAACTACTCTGTCAATCTTATGTTACCAATGGGCTCTCACAGTAACTTTAAATCGCATTTGATTTAATCATAGGCGCAAGCCTATAGAGCCCTGCCTCACTCGCGAGAGTGAGGGTTTCCCTAGCACCGTAGCGCAGCGGAAGCGCGTCAGGCTCATAAGCGCAGCGAACGCCGCTGTTGCGACGTAACCTGAAGGCCCGTGGATCGAAACCACGCGGTGCTACACTCTCCCACCTGGTCTATCGGTTAGGATATCCGGCTTTCAGCGCGGGGCGCAAATACCCGGAAGGGCCGGGTTCAACTCCCGGTGTGGGAACTTTTGTTGCGTCTTACACCTATACGTGAAAGACGCAATCCTCAGAGAGGAGAATGCCTGGCGAACGAATCGGGCTCAAAGATGTCCCTTATGATCTACGCGCCAACGACTTCCAACGGCATATTCTGAACATTGACTCGCGGTTCCGTATGAACCCACAGGAGACTACCGCGGGTAACTTCTATTTTCTGCTGCCCACCACGATTCGCAACGTACTGCGCATTCGGCTCACATCCATTGAATTCCCGAACAACTACTACCAGTTTACCGAGAAACGCAAGAATGTCTGTTTTCGTGTGATTTACAAGGTCGGTACGGAGGCCATGGCAGTACCCATCTGTATTCCCGATGGTAACTATTCCGCATGTGAGATGGAGACAACACTCAATAGTATTTTCCAGAGTGTGGCAGAAATCAAATGGCTGTCCGTCACATTCAGCCCCGAAACGGGATTTTTTGAATTCAGCGGTACACAGCTCTTCGCGATTGACCCCACCTACGAAAGCAAGGATCGCGACTTTGATTACGGGCTAGCCTATTATCTCGGACTCACCCGTAAGTTGCAGCGGGCGATTGCGGTTCTGGTGGATGATAAGCCCGTATGGAAACTTACAAGCAACTGTCCTGCGAATTTTGCGGGTGATTCCTATCTCTTTCTGCGTCTGAATGACTACGCCTGTGTGCGTCACAGCTTTTACGGCAATTCACTGAACGTTTTTGCCAAGATTATTATCAACCAGGCCAAGAATAATATGACCTTTGATGATTACGCGGGGCAGCATATTAAGGAAGTTGTACTCACGGGGCCTGAGGATTTGCGGCGCCTGCATATTCAGATTCTGGATGCATACGGTGAGCTCGTAGATATGCCATGTACGAACTTCAGTTTCTCGCTGGAGATCTTGGAGATCATGAATGTCAATCTTTTCAATGCATTCCGTAACTCGCTGTCCATGCCGTATTTGCTGACGGACCCTGGTCGCAGTGGTGGCCCCGCACGTGTCTAAAAAGTTGACAGGCGGCCGCCGGACCTGAGGCTACTGTACGTGCCTGCTCTAGAAGACAGATCAAGCCGCCCAACATTACAATGACGACCGCATTTACTATTACTGCGCTGGAGCGCATCATGCGCCTTACAGCGGATCTGCCTGCCAAGCAAGCAGCAGCAGATGCCGCCAGGGGACGTGATCGCCTGGCCGCCGTACATGCTCTGGAGTCGCAGGAGGAGGAGATTGCAGAGCTGCGTGAGTCTCTACCGGCCGATATGGAGTCCTCCCGTAAGTGGCTCTGTGAGGCTGTCGCGCGCTACCGCGTGGAACATGATCAGCTCGTGCAGGCAATCGCCGATGCTGCGGCGGCAGTGGAGGCCGCCAAGGAGGCCAGCAAGGGCGATACCTGGAAGTGGAAGGCGCGGGCAACTGGAACGGGTGTTGCCGCAGAACCCAAGGCCGTGACGGCTGCACGGGAGGCACTCACAGCAGCAGAGAAGGCGCTTGCCGCGCGCGAACAGGCCGACAAGAAACTTCTGCAGATGGCGGCAGACACAATGCAGTGTGAAGCTGAGTTGGCGGAGATTAACGCCTGGGCTGCGCGGGGCTACACGGATCCGCGACCGGCGTGCATTGTCCGTCAGGAAGAGGAGTTCATGGCGGAGATGGAGGCGGGCTGTGTGGCGCTGCCGCTGCCCAAGAAGCGGCCGTACAATCATGGTCGTCACGGGCACACCGATTGTGGAGCTTCCCGCGGCAGAACCCGAGGTCACCGCAACAGAAGAGTGGAAGCCCTTCAACGTGGAGGAGTATCTGGCTTCTCTGGTGACGCCAGAGCCTGAGAAGAGGAGGAGTTCCGTTTCTCAGGCACGGGTCGTACTCCAGCCTGGATGACGCGCATCATTGAAGGGCGGAAGGCACGGCGTGCTCTGCTGCTGCTGCTGCTGCTACCCACTAACAAAAAACAGCAGCGCAAAAACGGACCAAAAGGAGTTGTGGAGGACAACTCTTTTTGGTTTGGCTGCGTGGCTGCGAGAGTTTTACAGCGGGATGCATGCCTCTGCACCCGTACGTTCTGTTGGTTCGCGCCACTTCAACTTCAGCGCAGCGAAGATGTCACGCTCCGACTTGATACCACTCACAGTCTTGCCACTGCTGACCTGGGTGAGAGCGTGTTCGTTGAGCGTGAATCCGCGGGTCAGCGCGTGGGCGCGCATGGCGACATTGAAGCCGTCGGAACCTGTGAAGTAGAGCACCGCAAAGGGAAACTCGGCCGGTGGTGTGACTAACAGATCCAGACGGCGGGCCTTGTGGTCGCCAGGCAAGGCGGCGACAGCCAGGCACTTGTGCTCACCCTGGGCCAGCACTTCGCGAATGTAGCCGCGGGCCTTCAAGTCGGCAACGTATGCGGCCAGAGCGGAACCCGCATCCACTGACGCATCCGCCGTGCGGATCAGCATGTCAATGTCGCCGCTGCTGGTGCAGCCACGGCGGTAACTGCCCACAATGACGCCCTCCAGCGCGGGTGGCTTGGTGGCCATGAGGAGCGCTGCGTGCTCGTCCATCTCGGAGCGTAGGATCCGGCTGTTGATGTCTTCGTAGTAACGCAGCCCCACGTGCTGGTTCTTATTGAGGAGTTTCGGGTTCTTGGCAGCTGCGGTGCGCACAGCGGCGATTGTGGTGTAGCCAGCAGCGACGAGATCCTCCGCCTTCTTGGGGCCAACACCGTAGATACCACGGAAGGCCGTGAGTGCAGTGGCTTTCGCGCGGACCTCGGGCTCAATGTCCAGGCCCCCGTACTCCAGGATGCGGAGGATCTTGGCGCGGATCTCCTTGCCGAGGCCATCGCCCTTGGCGGCCGGTGGAAGATCCTCTGCGGAGGTCACGCGGGGCAGCGCAGCGATGGTCTTGATGCCCGTGGCGTAGGCGCGAGCCTTGAAGGTGCCCGCGGCCTCCAGGGGCGCCACGGCTTCCAGTACGCGGAGCTCTGCGATAATGGTGTCCTTGTAGTCAGTCATTCTTCTTGTGTGAGTCACTGTTCGTTGCCTTTAAGAACTGTGGCTACAGCGGAGGCTGTGGTGACCACAGCGACACCTTCACTTTTTCGCGGTTGGACGGCTCCGCCTGAAACCCGGGGTCGCTGTAGAATGGCTGCACCTGCGGATATCTTTGAGATCGCCAAGAAGTGGGAGACCGTAACGAATGCGGAGCGTGATATCCTTCGCAGCATTGTACGCGGCCTGGTGAACTACTCCTTCAAACTCGCATGCTATGAGAATGATGGTGTAGTGGATATCTACGTGCAGAATGAGAAGAAGAAGCTTGTGACGGACTGGTTTGAGCTCCAGCCCAGTGGGGCGATCGGTGTTATTTTTGACGAGTATCCCAACCCCGATTCGCCGTCACTGACGGACTTGGATAACAAGTGTGCGGCGTATAATGAGTCTATTGGTATGGAGTTTGAGGATGAGGACTCGGACTCAGAGGAGGGAGAGGAGGGAGAGGAGGGAGAGGAGAGCGGGGAGGAGCAGCCAGACCAAAAAGAGAAGGAAGATAGTGCATGAGTAGAATGACTGCACTCACACAACTCACGGCGGAGTGGCCACTCCTGCTGATTGCGATTCTGTTGGTTGACGTGGTGACCATGATTGTGTCACGACACACGGGGATCTTTGGGCGCGTTCTGAATCGATGGTACGATCAGTTCGGCTTGAGTGCTGTGGTCGCAGATGTGCTCTCCATTGCAATCGGCTTTTGGCTGGCACGCTGGGTCTACAACACCTGGTTCAGTGGCCGTGGTCTCCTGTGGTTCCTCGGTATCCTTGTGGCGGTTCAGATGATCCACGATGTACTCTTCTATGTCGGTGTGATTCAGCCGATGCCCCGTGGTCTGAATTCGATGATGGATGTCTTCAAGGCCTACAGTGCCGAAAATGGTGCTGCGATCCTGTTCGGTGACGCGGGGCTCATGCTGGCCTCAGCAGCGGTCTTCCTGGGCTTGGAGGCGGCAGGGCGACCGGCGCAGATCGGTGTCGGTCTCCTCACAGCCTATGCGCTGCCGTACGCGCTGACCACGCGGAGCGTGTAAAATGTGAAACCGCTGGGTACCCGTGCTTGCATGACTGTACGATGACAACGACGACGATGTCCAACAAAGACAAAATGACAACTAAGAACAACGACGCTAAAGGAAACGTGGAATCGCGATGCCGCGGCTGTGGAAGGCCTGGACCTCGCGATTGGTTCCAAGGTGCTGCTTACCGGCGCCTCTTTCACACTGACACGGGGTGACCGTGTGGCGCTTCTGGGGCGCAATGGATGCGGTAAGTCCACACTGTTTCACTGGGTGGCGGGGCGGGCCGAGGCTGGTATTGCTTCTGTGACTCACGGTGCCCATGTCACAGAGTGGTCAGTCTACGAAGTGGCCCAGGAACTGCTGCCTACAGAGTCCACCGTGGTCTCTGTCGTGCTCGCCGCGCATCTGGAGCGGGGGCGACTGTGGGCACGGCAGGCAGAACTAGAGAGACTGGAGGAGATGACCGACGCTGAGCTAGATGAGTACACAGAGATCGGTGACCAGCTGGCTGCGATGAAGGCTGATGCGGATTCTCCACGGACTCGGCTTCTCGCGGACCCAGACGGAAGGTCCACTGTCGGCGCTGTCGGGTGGGTGGCGGGCGCGCGTGGCACTGGCGCAGGGTCTTCTTCATGCAGCCGGACTTGCTGCTGCTGGATGAGCCCACGAATCCCATCATTGAAGCCTAGATAATTGGAAAGAGCGTTGAAGATAGTGGGCATTCTGTTGGGATGAGGAGAACTACGTTTAGACAGCAGCCTTTCCGATCGGGCACGGCGGCACCGGCGGCACGGCCAGCGTCTTGAGCCAGCGCTGCGCACGGTCACGGGCGGCGGTGGCCGGTGCTGTCAAAATCGGTCCAGGAACTAACAGTTCATCTCCCTTGGATTCCACTGTATTCAAGAGTGATACCGCCCAGAGCGCGGCTTCCAGGCCGCCGTCGCGCAGCGGTGATGCATGGAGGGCGTCGCGGACTTCGCAGAGATACTTGAACTGGTTGAAGAGCCACGACTGACGGGCCAGAACCGCGGTGTACTCAAACTTCCAGGTGCGCGCCGCGGGAGCAACGAGTTTTGGCGGCTGCTGGGCCAGAAAGAGGCGATGGTTTACCGTCTGGAGCTTGCTCTGGAATGAAAGCGGGAAGAGACTCCAGTGCTGATGGAAGAACGTGTAGTAGTCCTGACGGTCACTCGTGCTGATGAAACGGAGGCAGTCACGGTAGATAGCCCAGGCTGCGCTATCCGTGCCGTAGTGTTCGCGGATCCACGATGGCAACGTTTCATGGAGATGGAGCCCCGTGAGATTGAGGTCATTGTTGTCCAGCTGCAGATCCTCCTGTAAGCCCAGATCACCGGCCAAGAGACGCATGACCAGATCATGGACTGTTACGCCGTGCGTGATTTCATTGGCTGTTTCGGCCTGCTGGCCCGCACCCGCGGACCACTGTTGGAGTTTCCGTAGATCGCCATTGTATCGCGTCCACTGCTCTTCAATCTCGGCGGGGGGTTTTTGCATCCAGGCCGCGCAGCTCTCCAGATCCGGTGTGCCGATCTTACGGCAGAGTGCCAGGCGCATCAGGGGCTGATAGCGTTTCTCGGTCCACTCGTTGCTGATGCAGATGATGGCGTTGGGGCCGCGATAGTCCTTGAGGATCCGCACGAGTTCCGTGAGTCCTCCACGGTCACCCGTGGACATGCCGTCAATCTCATCCAGAATCACGCCGAGCGCCCGCTTGCCTTCGGGACGGAAGTAGTCGCTGACGTTCTGTGAGTTGAGGAGGGGTTCAATGAGTTCGGACATGGCGGCCTTGTGACGGAACTGGCTGGCGTTGCATTCTACCGGTCGGAGGCCAGCGTCGTTGACCACGCGATGGGCCAGCGTTGTCTTGCCGACACCCGGTGGGCCATACAGGAAGATCGCGGGCGGATGACGCGGGGCGGGAGAGGCCACCCAGGCCAGAAGTGCTTCGTAGTCGGCGCGATGGAGGGCGTTACTGTATTGCTGCTCTGCTGGCATCCCTTAACTGGGTCAGAAGAGGAGTGTGTTTAGCCCGCCGTCACGCGCTGTAGTTAGTTAATCCCTTCGTCGGTGCGGTAGCGCCGACCGTCGGCATAAATTATCTTAATTTATGCCTTTGCGAGGAGGCGTAGCCTCCGAAGAGTGGGAATCAACTTCAGTTGATTCCTTCCCAGCTCAGCCCATACTGCGTCGCCCGCGCAGCCTTCTGCGCGGTGGAACCACTAGAATCAAACACGTGCTGTGAGTCACCGGGCTGCGGCGGCACCGCAGGATCCGACGGCTTCAGCAGCGGAGAGTTCAGACGACTGTAATCCACACAGGCGTTCGGGGCGATGAGTGTCAGATAATCGGGGCAGCTCCGAATATACGGAGGCCAGTGGCTACCGGGGTCACCGTACGGAAAGTACACAGGATAGATCAGCCACAGAAGCATGACACCCAGGATCAGCCACAGAATACATGTAATCGCGCGATCATTCGTGAACAGGATATAGCAGATATACAGATGGATCAAAAGACCCAGGATCCAATACAGCGCCTTCATCAGCTTCAGGGTTGTGGTGCTGAACGCCATTCTCTACTCATGGGGTGGGGTTTTCAGGCCTTTGCGTCCTCAAGAGCCAGGTCGCGCAGTATCTTCACCGCGTTACGGAGATCATCAAAGCCCCCTGTAAGCAGAGAGTAGATCTCCTCATGGCACATGTAGTGACCCACAATGGCACAGAGATCAAAGATCACTTCCTCGGCCGCAGCGAAGGGAATTAGGGGATCTCCTGACCGGCTTGTTGCCAGCTGTGGGGGAATACCGTACGTATAAAGCAACGGGCGGATCCTTTCAGCAACCAGAGCGGGCGCATACCAGTCCCGTGGTTCATCGTGACCATTTTGAGAGCGCCAACAGCGGGCAGCAGCGTCTAGACCCGTGCTATAGCGCTCGTAGATCTGATCCTCATAGGCCTTGCCGATGCGCAGCGCCTTGAGCTTCCAGAGCGGCGTGTACTGTGGATTCACAAAGTGGCCAGCGCCGTCGCGAAGCACACGGTACTTGGAGAAATCCACAAAGCAGCCAGGATCACCACCCGTGATGTCAAACAGGACCTTGGAAAGGATGGGTGTGCCGAAGGGCTCAAGAGGATAGTGCCGGCGAATATCCGTGCCCGAATAGTCCTGTACAATCATATGCGGGCCACCGGGCTGGAGGCAGCGCTGCACAAGCGCATGCAGGAACATCTTGCTATCCTCGTAGCCGGCTGCCTCGGGCCGCCAGATGAAATTGGCGCGCAGCGCTACGAATGTTACCGGTGGCTTCCGCACGTGCTCAAGGGTTAGTGGCACAGCGTCGGGTAGAGCAGCAGCAGCACCACCCGCCTGCGTGATACCAACAGGTTCCTCTTCAAGCTCTGGATCAATCAGGATACAGAGCTTGCGGCCGAGCCACTCGGCGACGAAGGGTGGGTACTCCTGGGCGGATTCCGCGGCGCCCGTCTGGAGATACCACTTTTGCGAACAGCCGATTGCCACATAGATGAGGTCACCTGCGGCTAGCGGGGTCTCGTTGCAGGCTTGCAGGAGCTGTGCGTACGTCGTCATCGTACCTGCGTGGCGGGTCGTCACGGGCAGGCGCAACTTTATGCGGCGGTCGCCTTCGGCATCTTGAAACGTCGGGCTGCTTCGCAACCTCAGTTAGCAGACGCCTTCGGCATCTTGAAACGTCGGGCTGCTTCGCAACCTCAGTTAGCAGACGCCTTCGGCATCTTGAAACGTCGGGCTGCTTCGCAACCTCAGTTAGCAGACGCCTTCGGCATCTTGAAACGTCGGGCTGCTTCGCAACCTCAGTTAGCAGACGCCTTTGGCATCTTGTACCTCCGCAGCACCGCCTCACCAAACTCACGCTCATCCACCGGCCGACTGTCACGCAGACGCACTTCAGGCACACCCGACTTCTTCGTCAGATTGATCTTTACGAGATCCGGAAATGCCTTTACCATCGCCTTCGCCGATGCCTCAATGCGGCGCATGGTCCGCGTCTCCTGCATGCCGCCGGGCTCTTTGTAGTACGCGGACTGGGGTGCCACGTCGTTGAAGCGGAGCACACCGCCATCCAGCACGTACATGATCACCGACCGCAGATAGTCCTCTTTGTCGTCAATCGTGACGGTGAGAACGCGACCCGGATTAATGATACCCCACACACTACCGATGACGTACCGTAAGTCCGTAGAAGGTGGGCCCGGCTTCATAAAGTACCCGTTCGCCACGGGGTAGACACCGAAGAGGCGGAAGCCGGTCGCACGCGCCTCGCGGAAGCCGCGTGTGATGAACTCACTGAGATCCCCCAGACGCTTTTCTTTACGGCGGGCTGACGGCGAATACTCCAGAAAGCCCCGGATATCATCATCCATGTTGAAAATCTGTGTGCCCACGGGGAAGTAGCCCGTGATGAAGTTGCGCACAGCGGCCATGCCAGGAATCGCAACGTGCATATGACCGTAGGTCGCAGGATCCAGGATCGCCTTGTACGTCACCTCCTCCTTTTTCGTGACGAACACGTGGATTCGCTGCTTGGGGATCTTGTACTCCTTGAGCAATGCCAGAGTCTTATCGCGCAGTGTTTCGGCGCGCTTGTAGCTGGGAATCGCGACAACCCAATCGTTTGCCGCCTTGGACTTACGGGTACGACGACTCATCTCTCTGTTATGGCACGTCAGTTTGGAAGGGGCCGGCAATCTCTTCATTACGAGTAGGGGAATGGATGTATCGGGTTCACAGATGATCGCCACTGCACTCGGTAACGGTATCGCCGTGGGTCTTCTCACGATGCTGGGCATCACAATTCTGTTTCTGCCAGCATCCTGGATCATGAATCGCTTCGTGTATCACACGACGCTCATGCGAGTCTTGTTAGGGGCAGCAACGGCGCATTCCATGGGTCTGGGATTTGCCGTGGTGCTGTTTGGATGTCTGATGGGCTCTTTCAAGAAAGTCCACTATTTCGGTCTCTTTCCCACGTTTCTATCGGCTGCTGCAGAACCAGTGGGATGGATGGGGCCTCTGCTCCGTCTGTGGAACGTGGTCACACATCCGTTCCGCATCAACATGGATGGCGGACAAGCCGACGTAGATGCTCTGAAGGCGACGATTGAACAGTTCCTTGTACCAACAGATGCGGCCGAGTCGCAGGATACGGACGCAGGTGTAGCAGATGTTCTACGAAGTCTCTCAGGTGAAGAGACGGGGCCCAAGATCTACAAAAAGGCTGTGTGTGAGCCCTTTTACGCCGCCGCACGGGCCGCGGGTGCGCTAAAGGATGATGATCAGTGGGTCGCCACGATGAAGGCGCTTGAGGAGACCGGTGTTGGTCAGTATCAGATGTCTTAGCCCGTTGCGGAATATAATTGGTCACTAAACAGTCGGCTCTGCCGACTATTTAGGCTTCAATATCCGCAACGGTTAGCGAGCTAGACCTTTCCGAGTGACAGGTCTGTAATCTCAAGGGTGGGTGCTGCTGCTGCGGCGGCAGCTGCTTCCTCTGCATCCTTCTTCTTGTAATCTGCCGCTAGATCTAGATAAAACTGCCGTAGAACCTTATCCTGTACCAGACTTCGCATCTTGATTGATACTTTCTTCAGTAGCGGATTGTTCTGTTCCAGAAGTTTCCGCTTATCAAACGTGTTGTGTGCGTGACAGATAACTAACATGGTATCTTCGGGATTCAGTTGGAGCACTGGTGTGTTCCAGCCGTCCATGAATGCTTTCTCCTCTGCCTTTTCGGCCTTGTCATCATAGCGGTGATTCTTTGCATAGGATCGCCAGTACGCCATTGTACCGTTCGTACAGTGATTCTGGTTATACGGGCCAATGGACCAGATCTCATTGCGATCTGAAAAGAAAAGATACAACTGGCTGCTACCTACGACCGGAATACGATGACCGGCGGAAGATCGCAATTTCTTGACGGCCTTGCGCACACGATCAGGTGGGTAATAATCATCATCGTCAAAGCAGACACAGATATCTCCCTTCGCGAGATCATTGAGGCGGTTCCGTTTGTTGCCGATGGGGAGCTTTTCGCCTGACGGTACATCGTAATATCGCACATTCGTGAGCCCCGCCGCATCAAAGAGATCCTTCACGCGATCCGCACCGTCATCCAGGATGATCCATTCCATGCGCTCCTGGGGATAGGTCTGGTTCTTGAAGCAGCGAATAATGGCTGGAATAAACTTACGTCGGTTACACGTTGGTGTCAGGACTGACACGAAGGGCATTTGGTTAGCCATTCTATCTTACCGGAAAGATGTGTCTTTACGTGGAAACGCGGGGCGGCGGCGCAGGGCTAAACGGGATGACGCAGAGGCAAAGAAACACACATGTGGCACCAGGAATACAAGGATTATCTGGAGGGCGCACATGCACACCATTTATCCGCGGAGTCGGAGCAGGCAACGCAACCGTCATGGATTCGGACTGCTCTGCGGCCCCACCAACTGACACTGCTGGCCGCTGCACGGCGACTGGAGGGCCAGGCAAATCTGACACAGCTGTCACTGGAAACTCAGACACTCCTCACACGATTCGGCTGTCTTGCAGATCGCGTCGGTGCTGGCAAGAGCCTCGTGGCGCTGTCCCTTGTGCGCGAGCCACCGGTGGCCCAGGCCCAGATTACGTGTAAAGAGGACGGTGCGGCGCGGATACTCAGACTCCGTCATCTGCCGCCCGTGAGCGATCTGCCGGCAGAGATGTCGGATCTTTCAGGCGCTGCGCTGCGCGCGGCCATCCATGACAAGAAGATCTATACACGCACGGCACTGTTTATTGTTCCGCACAATGTGGTAACCCAATGGGAAGAGTACATCGCGAAACAAACGGATCTGCAGGCCGTTGTGATCAAACGAACGAAGGACTGTGACTATGATGCCCCGCGGTTTCTGCAACGAATACTCGGAGCCGATCTCGTGTTAGTCTCGTGTACGATGCTCCGCAAGTTCGTGGGCGCGGTGTCCATGTACGGTCCACGATTTGACGCGATATGCTGGTCCCGTCTCTTTCTGGATGAGGCAGACACGATGCAATGTTCACTGCGGCTCGGTGACGTCAATGCGCGCTTTATGTGGTTTATATCGGGGTCGTGGCTGAACATGCTTTTCCCCCACGGCCTCCACGAATATATGATTAAGAATCTGCCTGAGGAGATTCGTGCTCTCCTAGGAGAAGGCTATATCGCCGGTATACGGAGTACAACAAATCTCGTGGGATCCATGATTTCGGAGTCACGAGATCCGCGATTCACTGCGTTAGTTCTGCGCAATCGCAACGAGTGGATTGATGCGTCACTGACACAGCCCGTCATCGTCCACGAGTCGGTCATGTGTCGTGCACCGGCGAATCTGGGTCTTCTACAGGATTTTATCTCACCGGCGGCGATGGAGGCACTCCATGCAGGGGACACCGCAGGAGCACTGACTACTATGGGAATTAAGGCGGTGAGCAAGGACTCCGTGGCGGCGGCGGTGACTGCATCGCTGCGGGGTGAACTCGCACAGGCAGAGAAGCTGCTTGCCTTCAAACGAGAAATGGAGTATTCTACGGCGGCTGCCAAGAAAGAGGCACTGGCCAAAGCGGAGGCCAAGGTTGCGCGGTTGGCAGGGCAGCTCCAGTCGCTGGAAGCACGCATCGCAGGAGCGGCGAATGGAGAGAACTGTCCCATCTGCTACGACACGCCGCGCACTACAACGCTGACACCGTGTTGTCGGCAGGCGTTTTGCCTGTCGTGTATCTGTGAGTGTCTCGCAAACAAGCCGGCCTGCCCTCTGTGTCGAGTGGCAATTCCTGGGCCGAAGTCACTCCACGTAATTGGTGCCGGTGATAGGACCGATGAAATCGCGGAGGTGGATCAGCTACCGACCAAGGGAGCGGCGCTGCTGAATCTGTTGGGTTCTGCAAGGGAAAATCCCGATGCGCGGTATCTCGTGTTTTCAGCACACGAAGCCTCCTTCAAGGGGCTGCGTGAACTGCTGGCGGCGCGCGATGTGCGGTGTGAAGTTCTTCAGGGTACAGCGGCGCGGGTGGACCGGTTGCGGCGTCAGTTCCGCGATGGCACTGTTCAGGTTCTGTGTATGAACGCCCGTCACGTGGGGGCGGGTCTCAATCTGGAGGCAGCGACTCACATAGTGCTCTATCATCGCATGAATCTGGAGCTGGAGCGTCAAGTTATTGGTCGTGCCGTGCGGTTTGAACGTGCCAGCGAACTCCGTGTCCTGCACCTCGTGCATGAACAGGAAACAGCGTATAATGGCGCGGCACATTCGGAAGTTATTATGCATATATAGAGTAATGGTGAAGGCGGCCGTGCTGTTACTTACACGAGAACCAACTATGGAACAGGTGTATTTTATGCAGGCGGTTCAGAAGGGCGGCTACGACTTTCGCGTAGTCATTGATGATAATATGATTGAGTATTCCTGTGATGATGTACGGTTTATCCAATATGACAATGCAGAATGTGAGGCTGCAGGATGGAAACACGTGAACCAGTTTATTCGGCCTAACAGTGCTGCAGCATGGGAGAAAGGTTTACGTTGGGCCCTTGAGTCTGGTGTAGACTATGCATGGTTCTTGGAGGATGATGTGTTTGTGCCCAATGTAGAGACATTCCGTCAGCTAGATACGAGATACAGTGATGCCGATATACTTTCTGCAGCAAATACTATAAATGCAACTGGAACAACAGATGGATGGTGTTGGTGGGCTGAAGCCAAAAAAGCGATAGAGGCACCATGGGCAAGTAGTATGGTCTGTGCTGTGCGCATGTCACGGCGGGTTCTGCAGGCGATTGATGAATACCGACAGAAACATGGCCAGCTCTGTTTCCTAGAATTTATGTTTCATACGCTGGCCTTGCACAAGGGATATACTGTACAGGTCGTGCCAGAATTGGCCGGCATTGTGTTTCAGCGCAATTGGACAGCAGCGTCTGTTCGCACGGGGCACTTGTATCATCCCGTCAAGGCATGGGATCGTCAGAAAGAGTTACGTTCCGCCCTCGGCCTCTGAGCTGGCCGACAGGAGCCGATCCAGTTCCTCCATCTCTGCCACTGTGGCCAAGATCTCCATAGTGTCAATGATGGGAATCCCCGCATAACGGTGTTCCTCTGGTGCTCTATCGGGTGCCTTATTGAAGGTAGGTGAGAGGCCTAACTCTGCAAATCGTTCCTCTGCGGTTGCGCGTATCGCGGCTTGCGTGGCCATCTTACGCACGGGGGTGTTCCGTTTCGGAAAACGGCGAGCCATATACGTACCCGACTGTAAGTTGTAGAGGATCTCAGTACCCGCTTTCAGGAATTCGCCCGCAGCCTCAATGTCACCACCGCCACTGAAATAATCCAGATTACTGTGGAGTGTACCGAGTTCTTGTTCTGTACGGGCTCGTGCAGCAACTAACATGAGCTTGCCGTTACGCAGCTTCATGATCCAGGTGTAGGCTCCATCGGGGGCTGCCGTGACCGCGTCATCCGTGAGAATATGACGGCGGAAGTAGTTGAGCGCAGCGCTGAGCGGCTTGGCTTCGGATTTAGATGCACGATAGGTGCGACGGCGACCGGCGTTACTGCGCGTGGCGCGCCGTGTCTTGATGGCGAAGTGCTTTGCGGCGTCTGCCATCTCTCTGTTGGGTAGGCTGAAAGTTGATGCGGGTACCTTACGGTTACAACACGGGGTACGATGACTGACACCACCCCTATCGTGATCTCGCTGGATGGCAACATCGGCGCCGGTAAGTCCACACTGTTGGCTGCACTTCAGGCTGCGATGCCCGATGTGGAGTTCGTGGAGGAGCCGGTTGGTGCATGGATGACTCTCAAGAATGCCGAGGGCAAGTCACTGCTGGAGCTCTTCTATGCCGACAAGCGGCGATGGGCGTACACGTTCCAGAACTGTGCGATCCTAACGCGGCTGCGGGCCATTCGTGGTGCGCTCGCGACAACCAAGAAGCGTGTGATCGTAACGGAGCGATCTGTTCTCACGGATCGCTACGTCTTTGCGGAGATGCTGCGGGCCTCGGGTGACATTGATGAGATGGAATGGCAGCTGTATCTCCAGTGGTTTGATACGTTCGCGGCGTATCTGCCACTGCGCGGGATCATCTACCTGACGACGTGTGTGGGAACATCCGCGAAGCGTATTGTTCAGCGGGGGCGCGAAGGAGAGGAGGCAATTCCGTTGGACTATCTGTCGGCTCTGGATGCCCAGCATGAGCGGTGGCTGGGCGCGACGACGCTGCCGGTGCTGCGTCTGAGCACCGAGGCAGAGGTGCCCGCATCCGCCAACGTGACGGCCGTGGCGGAGTTTGTGCAGGGGCTCTTGACTTCCACAGAGGAGCGATCCACGGAGAGAAGCATCTACAAGCTGCCATACTGAACGTACCATTGACGGAGAATGGGTGAAAAATAGGTCACACCAGTAGAATGCAAAACGCGGACCGATCGGCTTCGGGACGCATCGCCAAGATTCGTGGCGCTGCATTGCGCGCGGGTTATTCTCTTGGTGTACCTGGCGGTCAAACGATGGACCGTGCTTTTGGTGCAGAGAAACTGATGCCAGCCTGTTGGATCTGATTATATATCAACCCGGCCACTAACCTGGCTCACTCAATGACCATCGGCAGACCAGCAGTGTGAGCGGCGACGGCAATAGCGCTCATCTTCTCAATGCCGATCTCTCCCTGACCGCAGAAGGCGTGACGATCCAGGCAGGACCCGCAGGGGGTCGCGCTATCATTAAAGTGGATCAGGCGGGTCAGAGCGGGATGAGCGGTCAGAAAGCGCTGGAGATAGGCCAGCGGATCGTGACCGCACGCAAACACGTGGCACGTGTCTATACAGATACGAAGGCGCGGATCGTTGATCTCCGCCACGAAGCCCGCGAACTCTTCCCACGTGCGAAGGACCTCTGATCCTTGGCCCGCGGGCGTCTCCAGAAGGAGCGGACATGCTGGGGTGGCATGGGCCAGTGCCGCAACGGTGTTGGCGCGCATGGTGGCCATCGCGGTCGGCAGCTCCTGCTTCGTGGACTTACCGACGTGGACGACGACTCCGCGGGCGCCGAAGGCTGCGCTGTACTGGAGGTTCTTGATGAGGAGCTTGGTGTGGAAGCCATCGTTGTCCGCAGATTCAGGCGTGCAGAGGTTGATAATGTAGGGGCTGTGGACGTAGACGGCACGGCCCATCTCAGCAACGGCTGTGGCCGCGGCGGACAGCTCTTCGTCCGCGATGGCTAGGCGCGACGACTGCGGTCCGGCCAGAAAGATCTGGCTCGGTCGGCCGGCTGGCAACCCGCGTACGGTGTCCACCAGTGACTTGAGCTTGGGCATGTGGCTGCCGATGAGGTAGGACTCAATCAGGAGCGCTGCGACCAGAGCGGAGCCCGCGGAGGCATCCTTCTTGGCCGCGGCACTGTTCAGGAACTCACGGTAGGCGGCTCGGTTTCCCCAGGCGGTGGCGACAGGGTGATGCCAGACGATCTCCTGGAGAGGTAGCACGATGTAGAGGTCGGTCGCAGTCATGTCCAGAGCGGCGTAGGCGAAGGCCTGGAAGCAGAAGTCCACCCAGTTCTTCTCCAGCTGGCCGGTCATCTTGACCTCAAAGAGCTGCGTTGGTGTGCGAATGTCGGGGTGACCCTCCACGCGCTCGGAAGCGACGACCTGGTCGTAGGCAAAGTCGCCGCGGGCTGCGAAGCGAAGTTTCTTGCGGGTCTCGCGGATATGGTTTAGATACGGCTCAGTGGTGACGGACTTGGCGATCTTGGCGAGCTGTTCGGCTGTTGTTGTGGGCGACCACTTCTGCGTGAGGGCAAGGAGGAGGTCTACGGTGATGTCTACGGGTCGGGCGCGCAGCAGCTCCTCCGTAATGTAACCGGCCAGACTGTAGGATTCTCCCTTGGGGAGTTGCGCAAGGAGCGCGGCTGGATAGCGGGTTCCTTCGGGTTCCGCGGGCGGGGCGCCCGCGACACCCTTGGGCAGCAGTTTCTTGAGCGCGGCACGCTCCACGCTGTTCAGGCGACTCAGGAGAGCACGAACACGGATTCTGTCAGTCATCTTGCTTCTATCTTAGTCTTGTCTTCTGAGGTTAAGATAGTGGCAAAGGAGCGCCAGCGACGACGGTAGCCCTTCAACTTTACGTTCTTACGTCCCACCACTCTATGCTATTATACGTGAACTGGAATCCTTTGCCAGCAAAATACGACTGCAGAAATTTATTCTTTTGGAGGATATCATCATCCTTCAAAAACATGCGAATCGCACCTTGTTTGGCGCTTTCTTCAATCTGCCGATAGACACCCGCGATCTCTTTGGCATGATCTCAAACCGTTTCCGCCGTTCCACTTCATCAAGCCTGGCTTTTGCTGCGCTTATTTCTTGTGCTTCATCCGCTATTCGTTTGAAATACGTGGCATCCATCTGTTGGTTTATAGAGATGGGCGCCGGCTTTAGCTTCCCCACTGCGTGCTGCAGACGTTACACGCGTACTGGTACTTGAGATTCTTCGGATCCGTCTTGATGTAGAGGATATCGCGACTTGCGGGATCGGCCTGTGTCGGGCACGCCTGATTCGGGCACGCGATGGTCTTGAGGCGGGGCAGCGTGGGATCTAGCTTCGTGAAATCATTCAGTTGGGACGTGGTTTGCTTCTGCGAAGATGCAGCGGCAAAGTTCGTCTCCAGAATGAGCGCCTCTTCAGACGTCTTGGGCTTCATATCCTCGCGGTAGCCGCAGTGACGGCACAGCAGATCCAGACCCTTGCCATCCCCATCCTGGCACACAAGATAGAGGTAGTTTGAGCAAACAGGACAGAAACGCATCGTACTCTCCTGGTCACTGTGAAAATCAGCGGGTCATGTTTGGCGCACGGGTCCACAGCATGAATGAGCAAGATCACGATGGTCCTATAAGCTGCGTGTGACGAAGTACACGATTACGGAGAGTAAAACGATAGCCAAAAGTTGGCAGAGGCGATCCTGCCGATTTTGGATGATTACAATGATTCTGTGAGGCGGGGGAGGTTGAGGGAGCTGTGGATGCAATGGTGGCTGCCGACAGATGACACAGACTGCGGTATTTTTGTTGTGTTTGACCCATGAATTCCAACATGCAGGGTGAAGATGGGGACGACACAAGCAAAGGGTCGGTGGCTGGAAGGTACCCCGATAGCCAGTGAGACAGATCATGCAGTCCTTTGTGGACATTCTCTACCCGATTCGGTGTTTACGCGGGCCGCATGCCCGCGATCAGACCCGTGGCGTCGTGCTGGATCTCCAGGTTGCTCCAGGTGATGTAGCCCTGCGCCCAGCCGGGCTGCTCCTGGAGGTCGTCAATGATGTTGCGCTTGCCGGTCTCGCGCTTGCCGAAGTACGGATGGCTGATTACGGGACCGGTCATCTCGTGGCCGAGCGTGCACGTGATGACGCCGTTGATGATGAGGACCTCAGGGCGGAGCGCCCTGCCCGTGTTGCGGTCCTGCGGGCTCCACTCCAGGACGAAGTTGTAGATGGCGTCGGTCGCCACTCGGCGCACGGGGCCCACGGAGGCGGGGTGCTCCCAGATGCCGTTCACGAGGACAGGGTGCCAGAGCGTGAAACCTCCGCGCTGCTGCGCAGCCTCCTCCGTCGCCTCGGGCGTGCGATACGCCTGCAGATCGGCCACCACGCCCTTAGAGAAGCGGTGACCCTGGTCGTCCTCGTAGGTGTGGCCGCGGCGGAGGAAGACCACATCGGCGTAGGGCACCTCTGTCTTGACGACGCAGCGGATGACGTAGTTGGGAGCCGCCACGTCGCCTGGCTTTACCTCGTCGCAGCGCTTCTCCGTGCCGTCGGCCATCAGGACGCGGCTGGCACCCAGAAAGCACGGACCAGCCGCGGAGTTCGTGGCGGCCAGAGAGCTCGTCGCGGCCAGAAGCGCGCCCGCGGAGCCACGGTAGGCGTAGGTCGCAGATGGCTGCGGGGGAGGGAGCGCGTTGAAGATGGTGTCACCCGCATTGATGAGGTCACGCGTCGCCTGGCCGCCCAGGAGCTTCGCGCTCTCATCCTTGAAGTTCGTGGGCCACTGACGCTCGTGCTCACAGAGGATGCTAGGGATGTAGTGGCGTCCCCAGCGCTCAAAGTTCGCGGGAGTCGCAAAGGCCTTGGAGATCTGGCCCTTGTGCTTGTCCGCATCCTCCAGATCCGTGCGCAGCGCCCAGATGCGGCGGTCTGTGCGCACAGCGTCGGGGAGCGCATCCAGGCGGGAGATGAGCGCGGCAACGGCCGCGGCGGCGGCCGGCACGTCGCCAGCCTCTGCCTTGGCCAGTGAGCCGCGGAGAGTGCGCAGGAATTCCATCCGCGCGGCCGTCACGGGGCCGTCCAGCGTGGTCTCCGTCAGCTCGGCCATGCGGACGCCCTCCTGCAGGACGGTGTGCGGGCCGGCCTCCAGAGAGACCGTGAAGGACTCATCTGGAGGAGGCGACTCGTAGACGAACTCGCGCCGCTGGCCCGGCTGCAGGAAGCCGATGACCTCGCAGATGCCCATCTCGGGGATCTTGAGGCGCACGTCGCGGTACGTCGCCGTCATGAGGTTGGACATCAGGTGGATGAAGACGGTGCCGACCATGCTGCCATCAGGGATGTAACTGACGGTGCCGTCGCCGATCTCCGCGATCTGGCGGAGGAGCGGCATGTCCAGCGCGCGGCCGAAGCCGTAGCCGACCGTGTGGACGGTCATCCGGGCCGCGGGATGCGCGTCGCGCCAGGCACGGAAGGTGTCTGCGATGCCGCGGGGCGGGTTGTAGCTCGGATCAGACTCACCGTCCGTCTGCAGGATGATGACCACGTTGCGCGCCGGATCAGCAGTGCAGGCACGATCGGCGATCTGGAGCGCCCGCTGAAGCCCCAGCCAGATGTTGGTGCCGCCCTGGGGGTGGATCATCGGCAGGCAGCCCTTGGCAGCGAGCTTGCCGGCTGCGACCATCGGTGTCGGCTCCAGCGCCACGGTGGCGTTGTTGTCAAAGAGCACCAGAGACAACTCGTCACAGGACCGCAGAAGCTCAATCTGCGTGGCCACCGAGTGGCGCACGAGGTCGGAGCGGCTGAAGGCGGCGGCCTCCGTGGTGGCCTGCGTCACGTCCACGCTGGAGGTGCCCATGCTGCCGCTGATATCCAGAACGTCAATGAACGTGGTGGGCAGCGCCGGCGTGTCAGGGAGACCTGCGACCATGGCGCGCACGTAGAGGCGACCGTCGGTCAGGCGACCGAGCTCCAGAGACGGCTCGGGTGCGGGCACGGGCGGTGGTGCAGGGGCCGCGCCACCGGCAGCCAGGCCTGCAGCCGGGGACCAGCCCGCCGCCAGAGCCTCCTCAATGGCACCGCGGAGAGCCAGATTGGGGATGAGCTGCTGACCGGTCAGGGGCTGGCGGGTCAGCGGCGAGGTTGCGTGGCCCGCGGCAAACCAGGCCTCAATGGCGGTACGTTCGTACGTCACGCCATCGGGGCCAATCACGGGATCCTTCATCACATCCTGCGTGATGGGGCAGTAGAAGTTCTGATTCGTGGTGCTGGACATCTTGGATTGTTCTGAGCTGGTGATCTGTCTAACTCGTCTTCTGAGCAGGCAGTCACGGTGTCAACTTTGGGCCGCAGGGGCGCTCAACTTTTGTGGTGTGTTGGGCGCCATATGAGCTTTAAACACTGAACATTTAGTCTAATGCTTTTCCGCCTCTGAGCCTCAGGACCAGATGAAGGACACTCTCCTTCTGAATATTGTAGTCAGCCAGAGTGCGGCCATCCTCCAGCTGCTTGCCGGCAAAAATCAGACGCTGCTGATCGGGCGGGCGTCGCCCCCTATACCTTTCGGCATAGGACTGGACTATACCTTAAGCCACCTCAGACTTGCTACAGTCTTCATCAGTAACCGAAAACCATCTAGTCTCTGAACCTTCTCCATGGTCTGCTGAGCGACCGAAGGAGCTTGGCTGCGGATTATCCAATCTCTGACGTTTTTACCTTATACTAGGTCATTACCCTGTCCTGCACCGCCTTTCGGCCAACGCATTGGTAGTCAGAGCTCTCAGGAAGTTCCCGCAATTTGGTCTTCTTGCAGCGCAGAGGCGCCACTAGCAACTGGGTGTTGGTGTTTATTCTTGACATGTCGACTCCTTGCAGCTGGATTTGCGTACACTTTATCGCACAGCGCACACTTATATTTACATTTATCACCTTCTGCAAACAAACTTTATCACTGGCTGGTGACTTGCGTACACGCTTCTTAATTGTCCCACCCCATAAACTCATACCTATATCAAGTGGGGCCCTATCATTCTGTGCTATACCAAGGCGCAAGCGATTGTTATTCCCTTTATCGCTACATACCCAGCCTTCGCCTTCATAGGAGCCACAGAACCACACTCTCTTTCGTGATCATTTAACTTATTTCTAAAAGAGTTATCACATGTCAATTTTCACCAAAAGGACCGCAACTGTTTATCCAGGGCTGGAGCCTTTACAGTCCTGGCAGGATGCTTTTCGGAACCCGTTAGTTGATCCCCTCCTTATCCTGAATCTTCTGCTTCACGTTCTCAATCGTGTCACTCGGCTCGGCATCCAGCGTGATCGTCTTGCCCGTCAGAGTCTTCACAAAGATCTGCATCTTGGTTACCAGCAATCCGCAGGCCGGCTTTAGCCCCGCGCTAAGCCATCAACGTCGTCGGCGCGGCAGGAAACTCACAGAGCAGTAGATCGTGTGCCCTCATATCAATCGGCGCACGAAGGATGCCGCCACCAGGTACGCGATACTCCTGTAAGAACTGTTTGGGGACTAACAGGGTGCTGAATGACCCCGTCCAGGACATGTGTCGCCGTAAAGTCGCGCAGGGCCCTGGTATCACGGCTTTCGCACGCGGTCTGATCGTTACAGAGGAAGCGGCCAAATCTCATTGCCGTAAATGCGCGTGAGCTGGAATGCATGAAAATATGTGGCGGACGGCCCCTGCCACCAGCGGATATGATGCGGGGCCCAGATGTTACGCATTTGGAGGAGTTCTGCCTGTGTTAGGGCGCGCTGAAGCCATACGGCGCGCATTCTCCTGATATTGCCAGCTGGTTCTTTAGCCGGATGCGCTTCCTTACGCAGAGCACAGCAGGCACTCCGCGGGTTCGCTGCTGCCGTGACCTGCACTACCTGCTTCACGAGATGCCTTGGCCACCGTCGGATCCACCGTGAACTTGATGGCCTGCACCGCCGACTTGGTGCGCAGATAGTAGATGCCCGTCTTCAGGCCGCGCTTCCATGCGTAGAAGTGCATGCTGGAGAGCTTCGCGATGGTCGGATCCGCAACGAACAGGTTCAGGCTCTGGGACTGACAGATGAATGCACCGCGGTCCGCCGCCATGTCAATAAGCGTCTTCTGCTTGATCTCCCACACCGTCTTGTAACGGGCCTTGATCTCCGTCGGCACCTCGGCGACGCCCTGAATGGAACCGTTGGCCGCGATGATGCGCTCCTTGAGCTCAGGTGTCCAGAGACCGATCGCCATGAGGTCGGCGATGAGATACTTGTTGACGACCGTAAACTCGCCTGCCAGAGTGCGGCGAACATAGATGTTGGTCGTGAATGGCTCAATGCACTCGTTGTATCCGAGGATCTGACTGGTGGAGGCCGTGGGCATGGGCGCCATGAGCAGGGAGTTGCGCAGGCCGTCGCGCATTACCCGTTGGCGGAGCGCGTCCCAGTCCAGATAGCCGGCTGTGAGGATCGTGGGAGCCATGTCGGTTCCTGCGACCCACAGATCCGGCTGCAGGAGGCCCTGACTGGCTGGGCTGCCGCGGAACGTCTCATAGGGGCCCTCCTGTGCAGCCAGGCAGTATGACTCGTGAACCGCCGCGAAGTAGATGTTCTCGAAGATCTCCTGGTTCAGCGCGGCGGCCTCTGGCGTCTCCCAGGCCAGGCCGAGGATGGCGAAGACATCGGCAAGACCCTGTACACCGAGGCCAATCGGCCGGTGGCGCATGTTGGACCGCCTTGTCTCGGGCGTGGGATAGTAGTTGATGTCAATCACGCGATTCAGATTGCGCACGATGACGGTGGTCACGGCCCGCAGACGGTCGAAGTTAAAGCGCTTGGAACCAGTCGCGTCAGTCTCCAGGAAATGCGGCAGCGCAATGGAGGCCAGGTTGCAGACCGCCGTCTCCTCAGGTGAACTGTACTCAATGATCTCTGTGCAGTTGCCCGTGAGGACGCCATTGAAGACACCGGCGTGATTCAGCGGCTCATTGAAGCAGTAGGTGTCGTCTACGCGCCCATCATCCACAACTGACACCACCGTGACGAACTGCTCCGCATTCCGCTGCGGCTTGCGGGTCGTGAATGTCAAGCGATGGCACTGGAACCCAAGACCAATCAGACGATATAGGCCGCTGGAGCTGATCAGCAGGCGCCATAGGGGCTGGCAGTCGTAGAGGCGCCGGCCATCGTGCCCATCAGGAAGCAGAGTCTGCCGATAACCGAAGGCCTGAGCGACCTTGCTCTGTACACCCAGCGTCTGCAGCATGAGGCGAATACGATCAAGGAACTCGTAGTTGATAGAGCCAATCTGGATAGACTCATTGTCACCGTTGGTTGCTACAGTCCCATCCGCATCACAGAGACCTGCAAACCACTGGAGACGGCATGCCAGAGTGGCATTGATGGGAACAGCGAACTTGTCAGGGATGTACTTGGGTAGGACGCAGTTGATACGCCCCTGTGCGTCCTCCTGACCGCTCGTTGACTTCACCTCGAGAATTGGCAGGAGATTTTTCTTCTCACCATAGAGCGCCACTACCTTGCTGCCCCCACTTACAGTCCCATCTCCGCAGAAGAATCCATGAGTGTAAGGGTGAGGGAAGTTATCTTCGGGATTACCCTCAACCACACCCAGGTCGCACTTCGCGAGCTTCATTCCCTCCTGAAGATCACCCGCTGCGACACGGCGGGTATCCTTCAGAGAAGTCTTATCAGTGTATCCATCTCGGACGAGGAACTTGTGGTAAGGTGTGCAGTGGATCTGTGCGCCGTTGCTCAGAGACACCGTCACCAGGCGCTGCTGCTCACCCGTCTTGAGGACTGTTGTCTTGCTCCAGGTGTCACCGTTCCACACATTAACCTCCTGTCCAGCAAGCTCCTGAATGGGGAACTGACCCTTATCTGTCAGGATGAAGGTCTCTGGCGCAACGCAGAGATTTGACGACTTGATCGTACCCAGGTTCTTCTGGTTACTCTTGAGGTTCGCAGCATCCTTGTAAACCAGGTACGGCGTGCCCGTCTCAATCTGACTGACGAGGATCTCACTCCAGAGCTTCTGTGCCGGTACAGTGCGGCGGGCGCGACCCTCGGCCTCGTAGCGAGTATACAGCGCCTCAAAGTCGGGGCCCACCGCGTCAGCCAGACCTGGCGCCTCGTGAGGGCAGAAGAGACTCCAGTCCGCGCCGGCCTCCACACGCTTCATGAAGAGATCAGGGATCCACATCGCGTAGAAGAGGTCACGGGCACGTTCCTCCTCTGCGCCCGTGTTTGACTTCATCTTCAGGAAGGCCTGAATGTCAGCGTGCCACGGCTCCAGATAGATGGCGAAGCTACCATTGCGCTTGCCGCCGCCGTTATGAGCGATGCCCATATGGGAGATAGTATAGTCATGCGTAGTATCAATCTCAAAGTCGTGGACTACACCAGCGTAGACATCCTCATCAATACTCTCAATCCGTGAGAAAAGAGTATCCTCGTGACGGAAGAAGGTGAAGTACTCGCTTGCAGGTACGTTCGGGAACAACGCTGCAATCTCTGGCAGACGTGGGATACGAATGCACCAGGAGGGGAGCCGTGTAGTGATGTTCTTGTATGGAGAGACACTACCAATACGGTCGCGCGCGTATCCAGATGTCAGGCCACCCAGTCGCAGTACCAGATACCGCACCTGCTCAAGGAGGGGTTTAGAAGTCAGTTCAAGTGTAATCTCCTTGGTACCGACACACCCGTCAGTCTCGATGATGCCCCGCAGCAGCTGTAGAATCTTATGGCGGGGTAGGTGGAGCATTGTGGAGGGGATCGTTTTCTCACCAGCAGAGTTATAGAGCTGCGCATGGGTGAACTTGAAATCCGTCGCGGCGGTTGACCAGCTAATGCCGGTGACATTAGGTTGCTCATCGATGTAGAGCTTCACGCCACGCTGGGCAAAGTACTCCTTCACGAATGCGATGCCTGCGGCCTTTGTAGTGGTGTTCATCTTCACACCACTCGTAGATGAAGAGATATGCCCATCGCCCAACAGGATACCGAAGAGTCGACAGTCGGCCTCCGTCAATGAGGGGATGTCCTTCTCGTAATTTGGGATCTGGAACGCAAGGAAGTCGCCAACCTGTAGATCCTTCACAACGACCCACTCCACCTCCTTGAGCTTCTTGGTCAGTCGATTCGCAATTACAGTATGGTTGAGCATCTTCGCTTGGCCGGTAAGGGCGAGCACATTGTGCTCAGGGGTGACGAAGATGGGCTCTAAACTATGCTTGATTGTTAGTTTAGAAACAGCCCCAGAGTACTCGTGGCGCAGAGGGCGGTTCACCGTCTCAAACCCACCTGTACTGGTGAGAACCTTCTCACCTACGCCAATATCCTCAATCGCGCGAGGGCCAGACTCGGTGTAGATAAGAGTACCAGGAAGGAAGCATTGGTCCACATAGCGCGCGCAGTTATTGAAGACGCGGAGCATGGGGACCAGGCCGTTGCTGGTGCCCTGCGTGCCGGCAATCGGCGTGCCCTGTGCGCGGATGTTGTGCACATGGAGACCGATGCCGCCCGCATACTTGGAGATCTGCGCGCACTCTTTGAGCGTGTCAAAGATGCCGTCAATGCTGTCATCCTTCATGGCCACGAGGAAGCAGCTGGAGAGCTGGGGTCTCATTGTACCGGAGTTGAACAGCGTCGGTGTCGCGTGGGTGAAAGCCTTCTGGCTCATGAGATCGTAGGTTTCCCGAATACGGGTCAGACGGAGCTCCACAGGGATAGCTGCACCAGCATGAGAAGAGCCCCAAATACCCACCGCCACACGCAGCCACATGTACTGCGGCGTCTCCAGGATCTGCTTGTCGCGGCCGCGGAGCAGGTACGCCTTTTCCAGCGTCTTGAAGCCGAAGTAGTCAATTAGAAAGTCGCGGCCGGGCTGCACCATCTCATTCAGGGCCGCTGCATTCTCCGCCACGAAGGCCGCCACGTCGGCGGCGAGGGCCGGTGTCGGTCGCCCTCGCGAATCCTCCAGGGCTGCAAGCGCGGCCATCGCCTCGCTGAACGTGGCCGGTGCCGATCGCTGACAGTTACTGACAATGATCTGCGCCGCCAGAGTGCCCCAGTCAGGATGCATCGTCATGAAGGAGATCGCCAGGCGGGCGGCCAGCTCATCCAGTTCCGCCGTATGGACGCCATCGTGGATCTCCGCCAGCACCAGCTGCGCCAGCCGCGTGTAGTTCACGGAGAGGCCCGTGGCGGCGCGGCGGATGCGCTCCAGCACCTTGTCAAAGCTCACGGGCTCCCGTGCACAGCTGCGCTTGATCACGAACATGTCATCGGAAGAGGGCATACTGCTGTTCATCGTACGGGCGCGGTTTAGGCGACGGTGATACGGGGCAACTTTTTGTGGCACCGCGGGAATCTCTCCGCGGCTGCTAGAGAATGTCCTGGCTCATCTTTGTCGCGCTGATCCTCATTGGTCTGACCTGGCTCTATACACAGACGATGGATCGGTCACGTGCGCACGAGCGCTTTTTGGACTATTTAGCAACGCCTCGTGCAGGCAGTGGCGGCCCCGATGGAGTTGCCCCTGAGCTCGCGTCGGTGAACGCGGGGCCGCTTCTGGATACCATGCTCACACCCGACACGGGCCTGAGTCGGCTCACCGCGGCATCCTGTTACGCACAGGATCGCGCGGTTGAGCTACAGCTCGGTGGACAGTACGCCCAGCGCACAAACAACTATCGGCGGGACTATCCCGACAACTGTTCGGCGCCACGCAGCGACTTTGTAGATGCCATGTATCGCGCACCGGCGGGAGGTCGCGATGGTGTTGGACTCACAGTGCCCTGCGCCGGTGCGTGCTTTAACTAGATTCCACAGACCCGAATGGCGGTTTGACTGGCGGGACTCTCAAAGGTATCCGCACTTGCGGCTGCCAGTTGGGGTGGATTCCAACGAGTGGCGGTGACTCTACTTGGTGCTTCTTCTGCCCTTCTGGGTACAAACGAGCTACTGACAGGTGTTTCTACTGCGGTGCCATGTTTGCTATTGCACCCTCCCATTTAAGGTGGGTCGCGATATCTTTTAGCAGATGGAATTGCCTCCAACGATTTCTGATGTTTCGGGCTCTGCTGCCGACGTTTCTGGCATTCACATTTTGGTTTCGGATGGGCAGCCTGCAACCGCAACCGCAACCAGTACAGAGAAGCCGGCCAAGCTGAGTTACCGTGCCGTAGATACAATTATCAAGACCATGTACACGGATCCGAATACCGCACGCAGCACGGCGCTGGATATTCTAGCGATCTATCTCAAAGGTCAGAAGATCCTGTATACCGAGGCCAAGATGTACTGCGAACGCCGACTCATCCGACTCATGTTGCCCGCGATTTCAATTTCGTGTCTGACCACACTGCTCGGCGCCCAGCTTCGCGGTGTTCCCTATGGAGATACTGTTGTGGCAGTCCTCAATGGAATCAACACGTTCATTCTGGCCTGGGTCTCCTATCTCAAACTGGATGCGAAGGCGGAGAGTCACAAGATCTCGGCCTACAAGTACGACAAGCTGCAGGCGTTCTGTGAGTTCAAAAGTGGGAAAATCCTGTTCTTGAACGATGACAAAGAAAATGTCAACACGATCATTGATCAGATTGAGACGCAGGTCAAAGAGATCAAGGAGACGAATCAATTCGTGCTACCAGAGCGCATCCGTCACATGTTTCGGAACACCTACGGGCTCAACGTATTCGCGAAAGTCAAGGAGATCCAAACGAAGGAAACCCTGCTCATGAATGAACTCAAGGGGCACATTAATCGGCTGGTGAACCTACACGAGGCCTCCCCCCGTGACTTGGAGGCTATTCAATCTGCGGAAGATGAACAGAATGAGACGATTAGCAAAATCGTGGCATTGCGCGACGAATTCCTGAAGATTGATAAGGTCTTTGAAACCGAGATTACGCGGTCCATTGATGTCGCCAGGCGCCGGCGGAGATGTCCTATTTGCTAAGCGCGGATAAGTCGGCCGATATCGCCCATCAGAGTACGGGACGTTACGGCGGCTAGGGGCGCCGCAAAGAAGAAGGAGCTATTGATGCGTGACTCGGAAAGATTCCATTCTTGAGAGAGAACCCAGGAGCGCAAAGTATCCACCGCGAAAACTAACAGGGGTACCTGGACCACAAACTGGAATGCTGGTGATAGGGGCGCACAGAGGGTATCCAGAATCACTGATATCAGCAGCACGGCGATGCTGATACCAACGATCAAAAGATAGTGGAGCAGCAGGAGCATCTTGTTGGTTGCTGCGATTTGGCTGTGCGGGGCTAAGGCCATGACGCATTCCGGTTACCTAGACAGATGGTTGATGTTGAGGATGTTCTTGCGCGGCTCGCTCGGCAAATACGTGAATGTACTTCCCGAGGCCAGACCTGGTATGAAGAGGAAGTCTTTGTTGGTGACCAAAGCGTGGAGGGTGCCATACACGTGTCTATGATCAAACGTATCATTGACGCCATTCCTGTCTTAGTAAATACAGCAGACGTGCAATACATTATGATTCCTGTTGAAAATGCGCCACCACAACGCCGCCTGCGAATTACGTGGTGCCTGCCCACCCCACATGCTGAATGACGTCGGCGTCGTTGCTGGGAGGGCGCCATGACTCGCGGAGTGACTGTACCTCCGCCCAGAAGAGCTGCGCTGCGGGCCATCCCGTTTCAGCCCACCATGCCGCGTTGCGGAGTACAGTGCGGGGGTGCCAGCCAACGAGCCACCAAATGGAGCTCTCCAGAAGCGGTAGATCTGTCGGTGGCGGAGGAGCAGGTGTCTCCTCCAGATCTTCCAAGTCCTCTACGGGGCGACTGTAGCGGTAGACCCAGCTGTCAGGCGACTCGGCGAATCCGTAGACTTCAATGCGACCTTTCCAGGGCGCGGCCTGGAGTGCTGACAGATCCTCGGCGCTGAGACTCGCGGGTTCCTCTGTCGTAGCCAACTGAACGGGTCGCTGTGCGAACTGCGCCTCCACGAACTCCACTGCGTCACAACCGCAGACCTCCATCTGAATCTGCATCTGCACGTAGTACTCGTCGGGCACGAAGGTGCCGGGCACGCGGGTCTTCGGTGACTTGATCTCCACCAGTCGCCCCGCAAGTGGACCGCTGAGAACCACACCATCGGGGCTCGCAGAGAGCCAGGGAATCTCTGCATGGGTAAAGCGGCCCAGAGTGTCGTACACGGTACCGACACCGGCGCTCTCTAGCTCAAGGATGTCGCGCACCACGGGCTCAAATCGGTGCCCCCAGCTCGTTGCGTTCATCTCGCCGTCGGGTTGTGCGATTGCCACCGGCGCCTGTGGGGCGCGATCGGCGGGCGCGCCTTCGGGGGCGGGCTCCACTTTGCTGCGCAGAAGGGCGCCGCGGCGGCCATCCAGAATCTGCGCGAACTCGGACGCGGTCAGTCGGTTGCGGCGCTGTGCATACCAGTCGGCGGAGTGTTGGCTCGTCTGCGGCTTCGCCATCAGTGCCTGGAGCGTAGCGGCACTTGCGGAAGGAATTCCTTCTGTGATTGTCGTGTGATGCTGAGAAAACCAGTCACGCGCCGTCTCCTGAAGGATATCCGTGGCAGCCGCGGGGTCTTCAAGATAAGCCACTGTATCCGCGATCACAGTGTCAACCGCTTCCCATACGTCGTCACTGATCTCCTGGAAATCAAACATGCCTGGATCATACAGATCTGGTAGAGTGGTCTTGGCCCAATCTACGAGGTCATCGGCATCCATCTCTGTCAGTAGTTCATAGTCGGTTTGCTTAGGCTGTCGTCGTCTGCTGCTGCTCGTCGTTGCCTGCTGTGGCGGTTGCGGCGGTTGCGGCGGTTGCGGCGGTTGCGGCGGTTGCTGCTGTGGTGGCTTTACGGGTCTTTTGCGTAGCACGGGAGGCATCAATGCGATAACTGCGGAGTCCTGACGGTGCGGTGCGTTCGCGGAGCCCACGGACGCTGGTAACCTGCGCCGCCACGGGGTCGTATTCAACGGCAACTTTGGTGTTGAGCTGCTTGAGCTCATAGCCTTGGAGGATAGCCGTCAGTAGTGACGCCCGTTCAGCCGGTGTCAAGTCCGCCCCCGTCGGCGGCCGATATGTCTGCACAAACTTACGCAGACGATCCAGCCGACTGCCGCGATCCAGCTTCTGCCACGGCTGCTGGAAGTTCGTCTGGCTCTCGGCGGCAAAAAATGCGTCCAGCGAATCTTCCGTGGCCTTGACCACATTGTCACCACCAAATGGGCCGGCGACCTCGGGGGCAGGAGTACTCGGCATGCGACGACGCTGGGTCTTATTTCTTTGCTGCTGGAGATGCTGCATCCTTTTTCTTCTTTCGGCCCTTTGTGTTTAGACTGACGGCAGTATTCCAGGTCTGCGCGTCGGTGGCGAAGCGATTGTCGGGTGTCGTGTCGTGGAGGATGAATTTGCCGGCGGCGGTTCGTTGAAGCTCCAGGCCGGCCGTTACACCACCTCCGCGACACACGGTGCTCATTCTCTAGAGGGTGTGACGGGCGGTGCGGTTTAGATAGCGATCTGCGAATTGACGTCAACCGTTAGAGAATGCGCAGCAGTCAACAGGCTCGCATGGGAGAGCGCGAAGCCCAGACGCGGGGCTGGGCTGCTCCGTTGCCGGACTTTGCGGCGATGCCCCGAGCCAATGAAGCGCCGCGGCAGCGCGTGGAAGTGGATACACGGGCTGCCGTCAATACGCGCTTCTGGGAGAATATCCAGATCAGTGGACCTACGGCTGTCTCGGCGGGCATGCTGGCGGCACATCCCAGTCACGGGGTCTGGGAGCAAAACCCCGTGGTTGCCCGTCAGGATCGTCGCGACTGGCGTGCACATGCAGCGCCGCCGTATTTTCCGGCAGCCGAACGTGCCGGAGAACGCGCACAGCTGCCACCGTCGTCACTCTGGGCGAATCCGCATTTTGAGGGGTGGAATCCCGAAAGTAGTGACACCATGCGGGAGCTTCGTTTCGTCGTCAAGGAAGAGAACCGTCTGCGGGGCGATGACGCTTCTCTGCGTGCAGGAACACGCGCATTTCAGCACCAGTGGGGCCCGACCGTGACTGTGGCCCAGCTGGCCGCAGCGGAGAGGTTACGACCGGCTCAGGATGATTGGCGGTCTGGTGCTCCTCTCACGGATCGGTCGGCGTGAAATAGATGCGTCCGTTTTCCCATAACAGATCATGGAGCAGCTCTTCCGCTCTCTCCTCTGCTGCTTGGGAAAACTCATACTCACACCGGCCTCCCACTACGGTAAAGAGATTGCCGCGGCCATCCATCGTGCCGATCGGCATACGACGCAGCTTCGTGATCTCGTCTTCTGTGAATCGCACAGTTGAATCCATGGTAAATACGGCCATGGAGGCGGGCCTGTGGGCTTCATAGAACTCGCTGTAATCGGCCTTTTCTACCAAGGACGCCAGTGCGTCCAGGGCCTCTTCGTTGCCGGTGTACTGCAGAAAATACACGATTTCTGTGGGTTTGTATTCTTCTAGATCATTCTTGGTCGGATCGTGATTCACGAACTGAACATGAAGCATTACGTACTCTTTGCTTGTCATCGTACCGGCTGGCCACAGCAGTGCTTAGCCAGGTCACGATTTCGCAGCGCCATCACTCAAACGACACGACGACCGGCAGCGTGTGATGCGTTACGGCCTTCATCGCCGATTGCGACATCTCCTTGCGCTTGCGGCGACCAGTAGGTGTCTTGGCCTCAGGCTCTTTGCTATAATGCTCCCGGAAGCTCGTGTTCATGTCTTTCTCAATGTCTTCCGCGTGCTCCAGAATGTAGTTGACTACTCCCTTCTCCAGTGCCCACCGGAAGAAGTTGAGCTGACCCACGGTGGTCTCGTCAATCGGCGGCTGACCGCGCACCTGGAACGAAATGCGTTCGCGGCGGCAAAACGGGTCAAACAGGCGCTTGGAATACGCCCTGAGCTCGCGCTTGTAGTGAAAATGCACCATGAACTGACGGTCCCCCAGCATGTAGCTCACGTTGAACTTCTTGCTGTAGTTCGTCACGAACCAGTCAATGAGACGGAGAGAGACGGGCGATGTTCCTGTTAGGATAGGCATTACCTCCTCAAGCCGCCCCGGTTGGTTGTAAAAGTCCTGGAGCCACTTGACAATGAAGTCCTGCTTGCCCTGAACGCGATTCTTGAGAGTCTGACGTGTGGTGTCCATCCTTGTAGCGTATGATATTTGTGTGGGTTTAGGTGGACGCAGGGATTTTGACGTTGGACGGTAGAGGATGGGCGATGCAAATCTGGATAAAGCGCTGGCCGCGTCGGCTGCGGAGATCGCTGCTCAGCAGGCGGCGTGGGCTGCAAAGTACGCACAGGTAGCAGCGGCTATTCCATCAATCTTCCCAGGCGGAATGCTGACGAAAATGAAACAGGACGGCAATTGTTTCTTTGAAGCGATTGCTACCAGTCTGGGTGAAGGGCGAACAGCGGATTCCGTACGTGCCGAAATTGTTGCCAAAGTACAGAAAAATTGTCATGAAAGTGCGGGTTATGAAGCGAATATCGTGGGAAGTCTGGGCAAACCTACCGTTACCGACTGTGCGTCGTACGCCGAGGAACTCGCGAAATCAAGCAGCTATGCCGGCGAACCGGAGCTGCGCGTGGCAGAAGAACTCTACGACATCAAGTTGCACATATTTGAACCCGCGGGAGGAAGACTTGTTGGGCGGTCGCCTTTAGACAATACGCCGCGATCAAAGACTGTGAATCTATTATACTTTAACGAGACTTCGGGCTCACACTACGATCTTCTGATTCCTGCAGGACAATCCGCCAGTGAAGATGAATATGCGGCGCTCGGGGCTGCGCTGCTCCTGGAGGCAGCCAGCGCGGTCGCGGCCTCCGTCGTTAAGCCTGTGCCGGTGACACGTGGACTGCCGCCGCCGGAACTACGACCCGTGACGACAACTCTCAAAGATATCGGTGGTGCTGGACTAACAGGTGTAACAACCGCGCTCAGCGGGCTTGCTGCGGTAGGAAAGGCTATTGGGCGCAGTGTGACGGGTCTCTTGAAGCCCTCTGCGGGAGTCGCGCGGCCTGCAGCAGCAGCAGCAGCAGCAGCAGCAGCAGCAGCAGCAGCCAAACCACCGTCGGCGATAACGGTCACGTCCAGATCGGTTCCCGCCAGTATCGCCGAGTATCTTTCGCGTCTGGCGAAGAAACCGGTAGCGGACACGGGTGCTAAAGCAGCCGCACCTGTAACAGAAGAGGTTGCCGGCGTGCTCGTCCTCAAGGGCGGCGACAAACTGTTGGTTCACGTGCGACCGGCGACGGCGGATCCCGCAAGCACAGTGTCAGTTCCCATGGGTACACGCGAAGATAGGGATGCAACGATTCAGGCCGCCGCGCTGCGTGAACTGGCGGAGGAAGCTCAGCTCACGATCAATGGTTCGGCGCCTACTCCTGAGAAGTTAGAACCTAATCCCTACGCTGTGGTTGAGGGTGGGAAGCGATTCACATTCTTCAAGCTGCTGATTGAACCTACGGAAACCATTGTTGTTGGTGGACCTTTGAAAGCAGAAGAGGTCGGTGACATTTCGGCACTAGATGGTCTCGGTGAAGATGGAGAGGTGCAGGGTAAGCACAAGTGGGTCCTGGTGAACGATCTCACCGTGTGGCTGAAGGATCCCACGCATGCAGGGCTTCGTACAACTCTCATGGATGGTATTCTGGCGTACCTGGTCGGCGCCCCTGTGCCTGCTGAACGTGCAGAACCCGTTAAACCGACAGTGCCCCCCTCGTGGCTCCCTGCCGGTTGGATCAGCGATGCGAATGTGAAGCCGGCCTGTAAGACGAATGATATCGTTACGCCCGATTGCGCGCCCAAAACTATTCTGCGGGACATTGCGGTGGCCGAAGAGTTTGCGGCGAAGGGGCGGATCTCCAAGCGGAACGATCCAATGCTCAAACAGTACGAACAGATGGTCCAGGACTACAATCGCATCAAGGACAGTACAGATGCGGAGGATGTGGCCAAGGCGGCTGTGCTGAAGGATGCGCTGGATGCGCAGTTTGCCGATCGCACGATTCTCATTCACGGGCCTGCTGGAACTGACAGTTACGTTGTGCCGAATCCCTATCGTGCTCTGGCCTATCGTGAAAATACGGTCAATCCGCCGAACTTTGCGAACCCCGCGGGATCAGCAGAATCGGCGGCGGATCCTGGTAAGGCAATGATGGGGCTCAATGCACAGGTGTTGGGCGCCATGGCTCCACCTGAAATGATCGCGGACAATCGCATGGCCATCGCGCTGTTGGAGAGTCTGTGGTTCTGTGGGCAGAATCCGAATGTAGGTTCGGATCCGCGCTGCTTTCCCGCACGCGTTCTGGGAGAGCTGCGCGAATGGCAGACCAACAAGCGATCTCGTGAGTTAGAACAAGAACTCAAGCGGCGGCTGCTGGAGTCGCACTGGCCTCTGCTCTCGTTTTGGCTGGAGGGCCTAAAGAAGGCGGTGGGGGGCACGGGCAGGATCTATCCGCTACCGGTACCGCGGGTCACTTCCGCTGCCTCTCCTGCTGCACGTCCTGCTGTACCTCCTGCTGTGCCGCCCACAAAAGTAGAAAGGCCAGAAGCATCTCCTGCAGACGCAGTAGCAGGAGCAGGCGAAGTAGCAGGAGCAGGCACAGTAGCAGGGAAAGGCGCGCTTTTGCTCAAGTCCGATGTCAATCCAGTTCGCCCACGTGGAACATTAGGGCCCTTGGCCGGCATCCCCATTATTCCTGTTCTTGGTGGCCCGCTGAAGCCGTTGTTACCGCTCGTGTTGTAATCTCATCCCCG
>Ga0214917_10000948_pt1 | contig 37961 bp, 29 predicted proteins | sample LL_1208_BB_MetaG_FD_177983 | JGI IMG/M metagenome (GOLD analysis project Ga0214917, IMG submission 177983) | Freshwater microbial communities from Lake Lanier, Atlanta, Georgia, United States - LL_1208_BB | ecosystem: Environmental > Aquatic > Freshwater > Lake | place: USA: Georgia | collected... | reverse complement strand
GGCCGCATTGTCGGTTCCGAATGTTTGCCATGGAGTACCGTCGGTGTTCACCGACCAATCTACGGTAACCAATGGAACGGTTGCCCAATGGTTTTGGGATTATGGCAACGGAGCTACAGGGAATCAGGGTGCAACCAACCACACCTATCAGGCACCCGGAACCTATCCTGTTCAATTGATTGTGATATCAGCGAACGGCTGTGCCGACACGGCGTATGGAACCACAACCGTGCACCCCTTGCCTGAGCCTGATTTTACTGCCCCAAGCAAATGCAGCCGCGAAGCGGTAACCTTTACCAACGCTTCGACGATTCAAGGTGGAAGCATCACCAGCTACATTTGGGATTTTGCGACACCTACCGTACCCAACTCGTTCGTAGCCAATCCCACGGCGGTATTTCCGGCAGATGGAACGTATATGGTTACCTTAATTGCCACCAGCAACCAAGGGTGCATCGACAGCATAAGCAAGCCGGTTTCTATTTATCCGCGTCCTCGGGTAGATTTTACCCCAAATCCTTTTGAAGGATGTGCACCATTGTTTGTGAATTTCACGAACAATACAACCATACCGGGAAGCAATACGATTAGCAGTTATTTGTGGAATTTTGGAAATGGTCAAACGGCTACCATGTTGAATCCCACACAGTATTATATGATTCCGGGTGTTTATACGGTATCGTTGTATGCGAATTCCGACAAGAATTGCGACACCACATTAACCATGGTTGATACCATTAAGGTGTATGCCTTGCCTGATGCGGAATTTGCCTTTAGTCCGGAAAATCCAACCATCGTACAACGGAATTTGGAGTTCACGAACCTGAGTCAGGGGAATCCAACCCAATTCTATTGGGAAATGGGTGAGGGAAGTACCTATACTTCTCAACATGTATCGCATGTTTATCCGGCCGATACAGGAACCTACAATGTATATCTATGGATTGCCACCGACAAGGGCTGTTCGGATTCTATTTACCATGTGGTACGGATTAAATCCGATTTCACGGTGTACATTCCGAATTCCTTTACTCCAAACCGCGACGGTACCAACGACGAGTTTATGGTTTACGGTCGGGGAATTGTAGAAGCAAAGATGTGGTTGTTTAACCGTTGGGGCGAAGAAATAGCGTATTTGAAGGATTTAGAGCCCATGGAGAAAGGCTGGGACGGGCAGTATGCGAATGGTCCGGCCAAGCAAGACACCTATGTGTACCGCATCATTGTTCGGGATTTCTATGGTGAGTACCACGAATTCCGCGGGAATGTGAATTTGCTTCGCTAACGCAACGAGGCGCTTCCGGCCCGGATTGAACAGGGTAGCCCACAACGGGGCTTGCCGTTTTCCAAACCGGTTTGGGAGCGAACTTGTGAGCTACCCAAACCGGTATTGGAAACGAGCAAGGCCCGGAGGACTACCCGTGAAAGCCGGAATAGCCGGCCTAAAAACAGTCAATTATCTTCATTTTTTTAGATTTGGGCGGCTATTCCGGCTGTTCGCTGTAGTCACCTTGGCCTTGCGGTTGTGCAATGTACGCCCGTGGCTTACTCTGCTCGCCCCGGGCGTCCGTTGCACAAAGCCGCAAGGCCTGCGGCGCCTGCCGCTGCCATCCGGGCCGCCGTGGCCTAAATGGAATCAATTTTGAATAACCAAGCTGGTTTGAAGGGCCGTTCCACGGCTGTTGCTAAAGTTTACGGTGTAAGTTCCGCCGGGCCATGAACCTGTGTTAAGCTGAATGGTAGGCGTAGCCATGGTTTGCTCAAAAATCCGGTTGCCCTGCATGGAACTAACCCAAAGCTCACCCGGTAGTTCACCTTGCCTAATTTGAATGGTTGTTTGGGTGTCTGCCGGATTTGGATAAAGTTTAAGAACGGAATTGGACTTTATTTTTCGAGGTCGAAAGGCGACAAAGAATAGTCCTGCGCCCAAGGTTCCTACAGTCAAAAAGCCGGCCAGGCTTAGCAAGCTGTTTTGCAAACGCATTTGCTCTTGCTCCTTGGCAATTTCAATAATTCTCTGCCGCAGTGCAGGATTGAGTTTCAGCAGTTGTTTGTCGTACAAAAGGCTGGAATCTTCGGCCTGAAAACCAATGAAAATCTGCCTTAAGGAATCGGAAGCCAACATGCTGGGAGTTTCATAGGTTAGCTCATAAAATGCCTTGATTCGGTTTTGAATGAGTTGGTAGGTGCTGTCGAGCAAATTGGCGGACTTGGCGTAAAAAAACTGCCCATCCGTGGAATTGGCTAACAAATCAAGGGAATCCATTAAAACATCACCAAGCCCAACGATGTAAATGGGAATGTCTTTTTCATTCGCCAAGGTTACCACGTCATCAAGGTTGAAAACCGAGGAGTTATCCATTCCATCGGTAAGCGCCACAATGACACTCATGGAATGATTTGCCGGAAAATTTTGCAAAGCGACCATCAAAGCATCGTAGAAAGCGGTTAGGGAATCGGCTTTAATGTTTTCAATGGTTGTTTGAAGCTGTTTTTTATTGTTGGTAGGTTCTTGGATTGCATCTACCGTGGTTGAAAACCCGACCAAACCAATTTTATCTTTGGTGGTGTTTAACCCTTCAATAAATCGGTTTAACGAATTTTTGGCGTGCTGCAAAGGAGATGTGTACTTGTTTGGGAAAATGGGTTGTCCATTTTTATCGATTTTAATGTCGTTGGGACGGATTTTTAGCCGGATTAATTCAGAATAATCCATCAACATAGAGCCCGAATGATCCAGCACCATATTAACAGTGATGGGAAGGGCTTCGGAAAGCGGTTTTAGGGTCAAGACCGGGCAGGACCGGTCATTTTCTTCTAAGATGATGGAAGATTTTGAAAGTCCAAAATAAGGTGTACCGTCTTTTTTTTCGGCTCGGAACAGAACCGAAATCTGCGGAATGGAATCGGGGTGAATTTGAAGGATGGAAAGTTTTCCGTTCCCTTCGTGGTACAATTTTCCTTGAACAGGTTGATTTTGAGTAAAGGAAGAATGCGCAAGGCATAATCCTATAAAACCGAACCCCAGTTTTACAATGGACTTCATTAATCCAATACAGTTATAGAACCGCTGACCTTTCCTTCATTGCCTTGGCAATCGACATAGCTTAGAACCGCGAAATAGGTTCCCGGGGCAACCGGGGCTCCGGTGGGTGAGGTTCCATCCCATCGAGCATTCAAATTGTTGGTTTGGAAAACCGAAACGCCCCAACGGTTGTAAATGGTTAACAGGAATTCTTCGGCAGTTTCCATGGCAGCCACAAAGTATTTGGCGTTGTCGGCATTGGCGGTGGCACTGCGGTATAAAATATTAGGCAATTTGAAGGGAGGAATGCCTTCAATTAGACTAACAACCACCTGGTCCTGGGTGCTTCCACAAAGATTGGTAATGGTAAGGGTAATGGTTGTGTCCCACCATACAAAATTGATTGTATCGGTTTTTCCGTTCCACCAAAGAATGCTGCCCAGGGTATCGGTTACCGTCAAAACGGCGGTATCGCCCGTACAAACTTCCTGGTCTGCTACATCAAAAACAGGAAGAAATTGAGCGTCAGCGAAGGTAGAATCAAGTGCTTTGCAGTTGTTTGCATCGGTTACTTGAACATAATACCAGCCCGGCTGAATTACGGTGTAGGTTTGAGTATTGGGTCCGTTTTTCCAGGCATAATTAATAAAACCGGCACCGGCATCTAAAGTAACGTTTGAGTTTTCGCAAATGGCAACGGTATCGCCATCCAACAAAACATTAGGCCTGGGAAAAACGGTAATGCGAAGGGAATCGCGGGTACATACTACACCGGAAGAATCCACAGCCAAACGAACAACCAGAATTTGATTTCCGGGCCCGTTGTGGCCGTATTGAAAAACGGGAGTTGGAATGCTGCCGTTGTTCAGGTTTGAATCCGGAGTCCAAGAATAACCAAAACCGGCCAATACATGAGATGGGTTAAGGGTTACAGGCACATCGGAACAAACGCTGAGGTCATCTATTTTTACATTGGGTTTGGGGAATACCTTGATGCTCATGGTATCTATAACCGTTGTATCGAGGCATTCATCGTAAATGCTAATGATGTAAGCACTATTTCCGGGAGGTTGAACCAAGTAAGGGGGGCTGAGCGTTGCTCCATTCAGCGTCCATGTTGTATCAAAGAAACCGGATCCGCCTGAATTTGAATAGGTTAGGGGTATCACCTGCCCGCTGCAAATGTTGGTGTCAGAGGCCGTCAAACTTAGCGGTGAAACGTCTTTAATGACCAGGGTAACTGTACTCATTACGGGTACATTGCAAATGGTATCTAAAATGGTGATGGTAATGGTTTCATCGGGTTCAGGGACGCCGTCGAAAAAAGGAATAAGGTTTAAAAAAACCGTGTCAATGCCCGGCGGAAAAACAACGTAATTGGGGAATGCCGGGAAATCTGCCCCTTGGGTTGCAGAGCCCGATGAATTAAAAAAGACGGTATCGTTTTGGGTGCTTTCGCCGGAGCGGATAAATTTCAGGGTTGCATTGCTGCAGCCCTCGTATAAAACGGTATCGTTGCTAAACCCGCCGGTATTGTTAAAGTCAATTTGGCTTGAGATTGAAATCAAACCGGCGTTGAAGGAATTGGCTTTTAGAAAAACCGCCGAATTTAATGCCCCGTCAAAGACATCGGCCACACCCATTCGTAGGGTGTAAGTGGTACAGGGAATCACAGCGGCTTTCGCTTTGAGAGGGGTAGTGAAACCACCGAAAACAACCGAGGTTGGGTTGCAATTGTCAACAAAATATTGGCAGTTGTTGCAGGGGCCTGTGGCGCAACCGCCTGACTGACCATTGTTTACATTGTTTATAGCTACAGGTAAAATGGTTCCGGGGATTAAGGCAATATTTTCATTGATGTACTGACCGCCCCCCGGTTTTGGGCCGGTCAGAAAAAACCCAAACACATCGTTGAAAGAAGAATTGACAAAAAAGTTGTATTCGCCCGAGGCAAAAACATACTCAAACTCAAGGGTATCGCCACCGGGAATAAAATCAAATTGAATGATACCCGCATTGTTTGTTACTGAGCCATTGGCCAGTTGGCTTAGCAAAGGATCTCCGGGGGTATTGGCTCCAACCAAAATGCCGTTTGCGTCCAGGCCATTGGGAGGGTTAATGTCGCAGGTGGCAATAACTACTCCGCTGGAAATACCCAGATTTGAATTGGTTCCATTGAATATGCCAAACTGTTCAGGAATGCCTTGGCTGCTGATGTTGCTAACATTTAAACCATTGCCTACCAAAACGTTGTTAATTAAATTGGCAGGGGTATCGTATTGGGTGGTTAATTGAGCGTTAAGTGAGAATCCAAATCCAATCAATAACAACAGGAAACTCAATTTCCCTTGTACCTTTGTGAGAACTAATTTCATCTATTTTTACCTAATATGTCGAAGGTATCAAAAAATCGTGCTAATTCCATAGTTTATTCTACCTTTTCCGACTTGAACTCCATGCTTACCGAGTCAGAAAGTGTACCGGAACCGTCCGGGGGTTCAATAATATTGGGTGTTCGATTGGAGAAAAAAGGCCGGGCAGGCAAAATGGCAACCTTGATTTTTGGCGTAGAATTGCTTTCGCTTGAACGAAGAACAGAATTGGCAAAAGAGGTTCGGGTGCATTGTGGCACCGGAGGAACAGCGACCGAAAATTCTATTTTGTTGCAGGGCGACCAGGTAATTAAAGTTATGAGCTATTTGCAAAGTCAAGGGTACAAAGTCAAAAAAATAGGAGGATAATTTTTTGCATGGTATTTGAGTAGAACCATTTTATACCTTCACACATATGCGTTTACATTTCGTACTTATCGTATTGATTCTTGGGAGTTCATGTTCGGTGTCGAGCCAAACAATCAAGCAGGCCAAAAGCCTTGAGCAAGAGGGAAATATTCGAGCTGCCGCAACAGCCTACCACCAATTTCTTTTTCGAAAACCCGGGCACAAAGATGCCAGGGCTGGCCTTCAACGAACCGGGCAAAGGGTATTGGACGAGTTGCTCGGAAATTTCTGGGTTAAATACAATTTAGAGGATTATTCAGCGGCCGTAATATCCTATCAGGAAGCACAAGAATTTGAACGTCAAATAGCCGGCATGCAAATACAGTTGCTGTGGCCTGACCATTACAAGGGCTATTATTCCGAGGCCTTAGGAAAAGAAGTAGATTCCTGGTTTGCACAATCTGCTCAGGCCATTGACGCGGGCGATTACACCAAGGCTCGAAATTTGTTGCGCAATATTGAATCAAAAAAGCCCGACTTCGAAGGAATCAGGGAATTAAAATTGGCCATAGAGGTTGATCCCTGGTATCGGAATGGATTAACTGCCATGCAGGCCGGTCAGGCGGGAAAGGCCATGGAATGGTTTTTAAAGGTAAATGAAAGAGCCCCCGAATACCGAGATTTAAGGCAATTGATGCTGGAATTAAATACCAAAAACAAGCGGATTATTGCAGTATTACCATTTCAGGAGCAAAAAAAAGCGCGCCGGATTGCCACTGAATTTGGAGAACAAGTAGTAAATGCCCTTTTAAATCTGAACAATCCTTTGATTCAGCTTATTGACCGCGAAAATGTAGAACAAATCCTGGAAGAACAACGCATGGGGTTGTCAGGTTTGATTGATGAAAAAACGGCCTCGCGTGCAGGCATGCTTCTAGGCGGAAATGCCGTACTGATTGGCTCGGTTGTGAATATCTTTGAAGATGAACCTGACTTGCAGCGAGAAACCAAATCTGCATTTATGCGTGAGCGTTATACATATCGTGATCAACGAACAGGAATGAGTAGGGCTGACGTACGTTTTACCCCCGTAAATTACACCGAAATTAAAGCTCAAAGAACCATCACCTTAACCTTTAAATACCGCTTAATGGACGTCGAGTCCGGAACCATTATGGATTCGGATGTAATTACAAGGTCTGCAACCCATCAGGTTTTTTACGCGGAAACGACATTGCCGGTGGATCAATTGTCGCCGGTTCAGGGTACACTTTCGGCAGCCGAATTGGCCAAATGGAGAGAGCGTTTTAGCCAGAATACTTCTTTAAAACCCTTTGCCGAATTGGCTACCATGGTTGAGAAAGATGTTGCAAAGGAAGTAGCTGAGCACATCCAATCTAAAGGTTTAAATTAAGTATGGTACGTTTTTTCGCTTTTGCCTTTTCTTTTTTGATTTTGAGTTCCTGTGCAGTAAGGAGCAATCAGGGGATTAAAGAAAAAGAATCTGCCGGCAATACCATTCCGGATTGGTTTTTGCAAAAGCCAGCTTCTGATTCCTACTATTATGGAATAGGATCAGAGTTGATTGCAGGGAATCCGGAGTTGGCCTTTGAAAATGCCCGAAAAAAGGCATTGCGCGACATAGCAACAGAAATTGAAACGAAAATCGAATCCAACAGCATCCTTTCTCGGTTTGGAAATTCAGATCAGGTTCGCGATGTGTATTTGTCGGAAATTAGAACCCGAACCTCAGTTCAAATTGAAGGGCATGAATTGGTACAAACAAAGGAGTCCGGTTCACGCTTGTATGTATTGTATAGGCTTGATCGGGCTGCTTATTGGGCGATGGTGAAAGAAAAGAAATTGGCGGCCCTTGTTCAGGCCAATCGGATTTTGGAATTGTCAAGGCAACAGGCACAGAAAGGTCAGTTTGTTGCGTCCATTAATCAAGCCTTAGTTGGTTTGCGCTTGTTGGAGCCGTATGCCGATCAATCAACCCTTTTACCGGATGGAGAAAAAAACATTGAATTGGCGGCTGAATTTGCATCCTTTCTGTTGGGACAGCTCTCGGGCCTTGCTCTACTACCCAATACCACCAAATTGACGTTGAATCCTTTGGCCAACGATGCACAAAGGAGTGTATTTGTCAAGCTGAATGATGGCGGGGCATTTCCCATTGCTCAGGTACCGATTCGAATGCAGTGGTCGCCGGCCGGGTTAAAATCCGAGATCCTTCCGGGGGTACATACAACGACATCCAACGGAGAGGTACAGGTTGTATTGCCCAACTTAAGTGGGGCGGAATCGGCACAACTTACCGCATTGATTGAGCCGGTTTCTTGGTTCCCGGATTCCTTGATGCCGGGATATTTAAAATCAATGTTTCGTTCATTTACACGTTCGGTTGGAGTTTCAGTGGCGTTTTTTAAACCCACCGTTCGATTGAATGTGCGCGAAACCAATCCTGATTTCTCGACTTCCTATCCTGCTTTAGAAACTACGGTAATAACCTGGCTTCAGGATCAGGGTTATCCTTTGTCGGAATCAAACAGCAGCCCTGCCGATTTGCTATTGAATATTGAAAGTTCCTCGTTTAAGGGGCAGTCGCAAGGGGGGATTTACATTAGCTATGCCGATTTGCAGCTTACTGCAGTGCGTACCTCAGACAATAAAACGATTTTTAGCAGTCAATTGGATCGTTTAAAGGGGGCGGATTTATCGTATGATGCCGCCAGAAAGCGTGCCATGGTTAGCAACCGTGCAGAGCTGCAAAACTGGTTGAACGAAGTTTTTAAAAACACCCAAAAGCCATGAGGTTTAATTTAACCGATGTTCAAGGCTTAATTCGCGAACGGCGAAGTGTTAGGCCTGAACAGTTTAAGCCTAGAAAAGTGCACCGTGAACAAATTGAAGCGTTGATTGAAGCAGCAAACTGGGCTCCTACCCATGGTCAAACGGAACCCTGGAGATTTAAGGTATTTACAGAATCTGGGTTGGAAATGTTGCAGATGAAATTGGCTGAAGCGTATCGAAGAACCAGCAAAGAAGATTCTTTTTTACAGTCCAAATACGATAGAATCAAAGACCGTTATTTATTTGCATCGGCGGGCATATTGGTGTACATGAAACGGCAAGCTTCTGAAAAAATTCCTGAAGTTGAAGAGATTTTGGCCGTAGGTTGTGCAGTTCAAAATATGAGTTTGATTGCCACCAGCTATGGAATGTCCTTATTTTGGTCGAGCGGATCGGCAGTGTATGACAATCAATTTGCAGATGAGCTTGGAGTCACACTACCAGACCGTATTTTAGGGGTGTTGTATCCGGGTTATCCGGAAGGGGAATGGCCGGAAGGCCGACGGCAATTTTGGATGACGAAGGTGGAGTGGTTTACAGACTAAGGTTTATTGAGGGTTGTTTAATTTTTAACGCATCGGCAGTTTAAGCCTGTATTTAAGGTGTTGCCTATTCTGCGAATCCGGCCATCGTTGTAATACATATATCGGGCATAGGCTTGACCTGTGCCGTCCAAACCAACAGCCCAAAAGGCCGCAATTTCCTGGATCGAGTTGAAGATTCCACTTGGCCCACTACGCCCACCCGCTGCAAGGGCATTGAAATTTGAACTGTTGTTGCCGTTGCCATTGTTCTGCCAACCGCTGACCGATTTTAATGCCTGGGCTTCCTGACTGCCGCGGTAACCGATGGAATCGGCCTGTACCTGAGTTAGGCCAAGGCTCATTTCAAGGTTTTTCCAGTCGGCATCCGTGGCCACGTGCCAACCCAAAGGACAGAGTCCCCGGGCATCGGTAGCAGCGGCATAGTTGTAGTACTTTCCAAGGCCCGATTGGTTTATATCGTTGTTGTAGTAGCACCAGGCCGGTGTTGCGGTTTGGCTCCAGGAATTGTTGCCTTGAACCTCAGTAATAAGATTACCGTTTGTAAACCGGTTCGTTCCTACATTTTGAAGGGTCCAACATTGGTTTCCCAAGTTAATTACGTTGTAGCTAATTCCGGCGGTATCGGTTATCAGTGCCGGGCATTGAATAGGACAACCTTGACTGGCCCAAACGGGTCTGCCTTGGCAAAAGAAAAGTCGGTCACCTTGGTTTCCGGGTTGAACAATAGACCACTGAATTCCATTCCAATACAGCATTTCTCCGCCTGTTTGACCGGGAGGCAATCCCAGGCAATTCCAGCCTTGGCCGGTATAAAAGCAATATTTGGCAGAATCGGTGTCAAAGACAAGAAGACCTGTGGCAGGTTGTAGAATAGATGAACGTTGGTTGCTGTTCATTCGCGGAAACAAAACTCCTTTTAAGGTATCTTGAACTTCAAAAATAGAAGAACCATGTGGTTGAGCGATTCCGATGCCCACGGATTGAGCCTGCAACTCCCCAAAAAATGGAAGGAAGAAGACCAGAAAAACCAAAGATATGCGCAATACCATTAGTTTACAAAATTCAATTCAGAGGTATATTGGCCTCCTCTTAGGGAGTCAATGGTAATGGAATTTAATTTTAATCCGGTCATGTGCAGCTGAGAACGCGATGAAAAAATACCCTTTCCACCGGGAATATTCGTGTAGTCGGTAGCACGTGGTACAACGCTGCTGCTTGGTTTATTTATAACCAGATAATCGTAAAATTCTTTTGCAGCTCCATAAACCGAAATGTCAATTTGTATGAATTCCCTACCTTTTGTTTGGTCAATAGGCAGGTTGTTGGCAACACTGCTGTAAAACTCCTGTTTGGTAATTGGAAGGCGAATAAGGTTTTGTTGGCAATCGGTGTTAGGTATCAGAGCATACCTATTTGTGAACGACTTACGAACCCGGTTGTTGGGATTTGACTGAAGGAATTCATCGTAGATGAAGGTAAGTTCAAACTGATAGGCCTGAAGGTTTGAAGATGCATTGCAGGTCCATTGAAAAGATACCACCTTATTGTTGGTATTAGGTTCCCAGTTTAAGGCAACCGAAGGAGAGTTTGGATAATTAAAAATAGTAGAACCGGCAATGTTGGTGATAGCCTCGGTGCGTTTTAGGTTATCGGGATTAAAAATGACCAATTTATATAGGTAATTTTTGTCGATGGGGCTTGTGGTTAGGTACAAGACATTGGAATTGCCGGCAAAAAGGCCGGTGTCTTTAAGGATGGCATCGGTGGTTTTTTGCAAGGGCAGGGAATCTTCTGTGGTATTGGACGATTTATTGATTTTCAATAAAGCAACCTGCAGGTTTGGGTAATTAAGGGAATCTGCGATTTGGGCAAAAACCAGGGCGTTTCCATCGCCAAGGAAGGCTTTATTGACACGCACCCAATTGGAATCTTCGCTGGCATCGAGTAGACCGTAAACTACAGGAATATCCTTGAAATCTGAGGTTAAATCAACCTCATTGTCGTTGCAGGAAAGGGTTAGAAATCCCAAAAAAAGGGAAAACAGGTAAAAACGAAACGAATTCATAAGCCAAAGGTACAACTTAAATTACCAGCTCAAAAGTTCTTCAAGGGTATATTGAAGTCGGTTCCAAGGTAAAAACGATTGTTCCAAATTAGGAGCAAAAGGCACAGGCGTATCGTCGGCCGACAGTCGTTTTACGGGAGCATCCAGCCATTGGAAGCAGGCCTCTTGAATTTTTGCGGCCAAATCTGCACCGATTCCACCTAAATCTGTAGCTTCATGCAAAACCAACGCCTTTCCTGTTTTTTTTACACTTTGGAAAACCGCATCGTAGTCCAAAGGAACCAAGGTTCTTAAGTCAATAATTTCAATGGTGTTTTCCGGAAAATTTGGAAGGCATTCCAGGGCTTTAACCACGCCCATGCCGTAACTGATTAGACTAATTTTTTCACCTTGAGCACAAATTTTGGCTTTTCCTTCGGGGATGGTGTAATAGCCGGTAGGTATTTGTTCTTCTTGGGCCCTGTACAGAGCTTTATGCTCGAAGAACATTATCGGGTTTGGGTCTTCAAAGGCGGTCAGCAATAGTCCTTTAGCGTCGTACGCATTTGATGGATAATAAATTTTCAATCCTGGGGTGTGAAAAAACCAAGCTTCATTGGATTGGCTGTGGAATGGGCCGGCTGCTACTCCGGCTCCGGTTGGCATGCGAACAACCACATCTGCATTTTGTCCCCAACGCCAATGCGATTTGGCCAAGTTGTTTACTACGGCGGTAAATCCTGAACTGACAAAATCTGCAAATTGCATTTCAACCATTGCTTTCTTGCCCTTGATGGATAGGCCAAGGGCAGCACTAACAATGGCAGATTCGCAGAGAGGGGTATTTCTAACTCTTTCGGGGCCTGAGGATTCCAGCAGACCTTCTGTGGCTTTAAAAACTCCCCCGTATACCCCAATATCCTGCCCCATTAGAATCAGATTTGGATGCTTATCCAAAGCCAATTCCATTGCATTTCGAACCGCGTCAATCATTCGAGAGGGTTTCGTCTCTTTGCTTTGAGGTTCATTTGATTTGAAGGAATGTGGTGCATAAACATCATTCAAGCTTAGTGCTCGGTCGCCGGAAAGTTCGGGTTCATCAAATACAGCTAAAACATCGGCATCAATGGATTCTTTTAATTCCTTCCTTATTTCTTTTTGCTCTTTTGAGGGCATGATTCCTTGTTCATGAAGCCACAATCCGTACTGATCTATCGGGTCCTTTTCTTTCCAAAACTCAAACAAATCTTTAGGAACATATTTGGTGCCGCTTGCTTCCTCATGTCCACGCATTCTGAATGTTAAACATTCTATCAAGACAGGTTTAGGATTGTTGCGCAGTTCTTCCGCCAAACTACGTAGTGTTGAATAGACCTCTAAAATATTGTTGCCATCCATACGAACGGATTTCATTCCGTAGCCCAAAGCTCGATCCGTTAGTTGAGCACAACGGTATTGCTCGGACGAAGGGGTGGATAACCCATATCCGTTTGATTCGATGATAAAAATCACGGGCAAATCCCAAACCGAGGCTACATTTAGGGCTTCGTGAAAATCACCTTCTGAGGTTCCTCCATCGCCCGTAACCACCAAGGTTGCCTTTTTTTCATTATCAAGCAAGCTTGCCAGAGCAATTCCGGCGGCAACTCCTAACTGAGGTCCTAAATGAGAAATCATCCCAACCATGTGAAACTCATTGCTGCCGAAATGAAAAGAACGGTCACGGCCTTTTGTAAACCCGTTTTCTTTTCCTTGCCATTGAGAAAACAAACGACGGAACGGAACCCCACGGGCAGTAAACATACCTAAATTGCGGTGCATTGGCAATAAGTACTCTTCTTGTTGAAGGGCCATTGCAGCACCCACTGAAATGGCCTCTTGTCCTATACCTGAAAACCATTTACTAATTTTACCCTGTCTGAGTAAAACCAACATTTTCTCCTCAATAAGTCTGGGGAAAACCAATTCTTTGTACAGAGCTCTAAGTTCTGCATCGCTGATGCCTTGGCGCTCAAATTTCATACTGACAACTTTGATGCAAACATAATCAGAGCACTTGGATTCTCCTATTTTATGCCTGGCAATTGAATTCAAATTCAAGGTTTGTTTAATCCGTTAAGATTAAAGTGTAATCAAAGTGGAAAAGAATTTGAAATGGCTGAAATATTTTGTTATTTTGCTTGCTATAATGTTTCTTATGAAGTTTTCATGGTTTTTTGTTTTAAGCTTTTTCGTCCTAATTTCAAGCAGTTTTTCTTCTTGTACCACCGAGGGCTGTACCGACGAACGGAGTGACAATTACGATTCTACGGTAGATCAAGACAATGGAACTTGCCAACCCATTGAGACGGTACGTAAATTCTTGTCTACTTATATTGTAACGGAATCTTGCACCAACGGTTCCAAAACCCAGAGTTATATTCAATTCATAGAGGGAGACAAATTTCAATATGAGGTAAAAATCAATCATTATGTTGACCCGGAAGGCACCTTGGGGGTATTGACTTTGGGAAAAGGCAAATTGGTTGCAGAGGTTTCTAAATATACTTTCACCATTCCGGCTCAACAAATGGATACATTGAGCAGCATCTGGTTTGTAGGACAAGGTTTTATTTCGGCCGACCGGCTTGAATTGCAGTACAAAATGATAGACTCGAATGAAGCAAATCCTGCGGATATGGTTAAAAGGGATTGTGAGTTGCTCGGTCTTCGGTTAAAGCAGGAGTAAAACATGGCAAGTCGCTTGCTCTGTTTTTTCTTTGGAATATTGTGTATTCATATTTTAGGAGGTTGTGGGGAAGAACAGGGTTGTACTGATCCCCGCTCCGATTTTTATTCCCCTACCGCAGAAATGAACGATGGCTCCTGCCGGGAAGATGAAATGGAGGCCAAGTTTACAGGCACTTGGACATTTATTCGGGCCGATAGCGTTTCATATACTGCCAGCATCTTACCCTCGGAGAGTGGTGGCGATTTCAAGGTGTTTTTCAGCTCAGACTTGGGCTATTCTGCTCAAAATGTTTTTTTACAGCCTGCTCTTTTTATCAACAAGGACATTGCCCGGGTTTTGTTTTGGGACGTTTCAGGCGCCGGGAATGGAAGCATCGACAGTATGGTAATGGTAAAAACAGGTACAAATGAAGCGGATTTGTTTTGTTATCTAAAAGGCTTCACATTTGTTCCCAACGGCCCTCAGAAACATACTGGCATTAGATAATTTTTTGCCGCTTTTTTCGTAATTGGCAATATGGCATCCATTAATTTAAAGGGCATTTTCTGTTTTTTCCTGTTTGTAGTTCCTTGTGTACACGGGCAACTGCCTTCAGATACTTTAAGAGATTCAATTTCTAGGATTGTTGTTCTGCCTGAATACAGTGTTTTAGAATTAAGAACCTTTAAAAAAAAGGGCCTTCAACGCAGGTACGATCGTTTGGTAGAACGGGTAAAACGCACCTATCCTTTGGCAAGGCTTGCGGGAGAACGCATGAAAACCTATGCTCGTGTAGATGCCACAGGAAAAAGACGAGAAAGAAAAGAGCTTATTCAGCAATTTGAAGCCGAATTGCGCGAAAAACACCTTCAACAATTAAAGCGCATGTCGTTTGCTGATGGTCGAATTTTGTTGAAATTGTTGGATAGGCAAACGGAATTTACTTCGTTTGAATTATTGCAGGAAATGAAGGGGGGTGTACAGGCGCTTTTTTGGCAGGGGGTGGCAAGTATGTTTGATTATGATTTAAAGGCAGAGTTTGACCCGGTTGGGAACAACGAAGATTTGCTGATTGATGAAATTTGCCGAATGATAGATTCGGGTAAATTACAATAAAGAATTGTCGCTAAGAACCTTGTTGTAAACAGCTTCGTATTGGGGTAAAATCAAATCCAAACGAAATAAATTGGCTTGTTCTATGCAATGAGTTGAAAAATCAAGGTAAAGTGATGGGTTTGTTAGAATTTTCAACGCGTTTGCTGCCATGTCTTGGTAGTCTCCTACGTCACTTAAAAATCCTGTTCTTCCCTGAATTTGGACTTCGGGTAATCCACCGGCATTTGATCCAATCACAGGTATGCCGCAAGCCATGGCTTCTAAAGCAGAAAGTCCAAAACTTTCACTTGCCGAGGGCAAAAAGAAAACATCGGCACAAGGTAAAATACTCAGAGAATTTTTAACCTTTCCTATGAACATGCAATGTTCCCGAATTCCAAGGTCAACCGATAAATTTTCGGCCATATTTCGTTCAGGCCCATCGCCAACCATGATGAGCCTTGCCGGTACTTTCTCGGTAATTAACCGGAATGCCTGAACCACGTCTTGCACTCTTTTCACTTTTCTGAAATTGGAAATGTGCATAACCACTTTTTCTCCGTTGGGAGCAGCGGTTGCCTTAGAGCATTCTTTTTTCTCTTGTGCGATTGCGATGGGGTCAATGAAGTTGTAAATTACCTCTATGTTTTTGGTAATGCTGAAGTGCTTTAAGGTTTCTTCTTTTAGATAGGATGAAACTGCAGTAACGGCATCCGATTGATTGATTGCAAAGCTAATTACCGGTTCATAGGATTTGTCTTTCCCTACAAGGGTGATATCTGTGCCATGCAAGGTGGTGATAAAAGGTACAAACCTGCCTTTCGTTTTTAGAATTTCTCTTGCCATAAAAGCTGCCGGAGCATGAGGTATGGCATAATGAACATGAATAAGGTCAAGTTTTTCTTGCAAAGCGGTGCGGACTAATGTAGAGGTTAAGGCAACCTCATAAGGGTCAAAATCAAACAACGGGTAGGGTGGAACTATCACCTCATGAAAAAAAACACCCTTTTGGAAAGCATCCATCCGAACCGGCTGGCTGTAGGACATGAAATGAATCTCATGGCCCTTCCGTGCCAAAGCTTTTCCCAACTCGGTGGCTACCACTCCGCTCCCTCCAAATGTGGGGTACAAAACAATACCTATTCGCATTCTATATCTCCATTTAGAGTTCAAATGACTAAAAACTTTTACTTTTATCCTATACCCTTAAGGTTAATTAAATGCCAACAACTGCCGAAGAGAATTATCTGAAAGCCATATTTAAGCTGTCAGGAGAACTTGGTCGGTCTGTATCTACAAATGATTTGGCCGAAGAGTTAAACAGCAAGGCATCATCGGTTACCGATATGTTGAAAAAGCTCCATGAAAAAAAGTGGATAAAATACCAGCCCTACAAGGGAGCTAAGCTGAATCGAAAAGGGCGATTAATCGCGGCGAATGTGGTTCGAAAACATAGACTTTGGGAAGTCTTTTTGGTCGAAAAGCTAAATTTTAAATGGGATGAAATTCACGATTTAGCCGAGCAGCTTGAGCATATTGTTGATGAAAAACTAATTCAGCGGCTGGACGAATTCTTAGGATTTCCGGAAGTTGACCCCCATGGAGATCCTATCCCCAAATCGGATGGCAGCATTAAGCATCATAAGAATAAAACATTAAACGATTTACTGCCAGATGAGTTCGCAGAATTGGTCGGACTGAAAGAACATCAATCTGATTTTTTACAATATTTAGATGGGATTTCACTAAAGCCGGGAGCCTTGATTAAATTGCTAAAGCGGTTTTCATACGACCAAAGTGTGGTTGTTTCGATCAACAATGGACCGGAGCTAATGATTAGTCAGTATGTAAGTAGAAAGCTTTTAGTGCGTAGGACGAAATCCTGAGCCTGATTTTTTGGTGTAGTACCAAAAGGCTGCAACCACGAAAATAAAACCTGAGAGGCATACCATGCTTGGGCCGGGTTCCCAATCGAAAACAAGGGCAAAACCGTAACCAAGTGCAATGCTGATAAGCCCAACCGATATTGAATTCAAAAGCATGGCCCTCCAGGTTTGGCTAATCAACCATGCAGTGGCGGCAGGTAAAATGAAAAAACCAACAACCAAAACCGCCCCAAAGGCATCAAACCCTACAACTATGCTCATTGAGGTTAAGGCAAGAACAAAGCGTCGAAGGGAGTTGTGAGCAATTCCTGCATTTCTGCAAAATCCTTCATCAAAGGCCCATATTTTTAGCTGTTTCCATTTGAGAATTAGAAAAACAATCCAGACTAAACTTACCCAAATCTGATTCCATAGCGGCAAGGGCAGTAAATCGTACCAGGAATGTGTGTAAGAATACCGAAAAGGAACATACAGCAGTTCTCCATACAAAATGCAATCGGCATCCAAATCCACATTTCCACCTAATGCGGTAACCAAAACAATTCCTATTGAGAAAAGGGAGGTAAAAACGAAGCCCGTACTGGCCTCGAACCATATTCCCGCAAACTTGCTTAAAAAATCAATTAAATACGCAGAAAGGAAGCTGGAAACGGCCGCAAAAAAAATAATCTCAGGTCCGGAACGGGAGCCTGATACCAGATACCCAAGCACCAAGCCCGGAAGCAAAGAATGAGCCATCGCGTCGGTGAGCATGGCCGACCTTCGAAGCACCAAAAAACTTCCGCCCAATGCGGCTTGGAAGGCCAGCAACCCGGCAGTAGCCAATATGAATAGTGTCATCATTTTTTAGGAGGAATGGGGGATTGGTGAGGGTCAGCGCCGGGGTTGTTTAATTCCACCGACAGACGCTCTTCTGCATCATCGTCCAGAAGGTGTTCCATTAACTCGGCATTTTCATGTACACTATCTTGAGGGATTAATAGGCGATTATGCAAAAAGGTTTCCCATAAACGGTGCTTTCGAACAATCCGTTCCGCTTCTAATACACCTTTTGGGCTAAGTTCCCAGGACCCATTGTTGTTTGGTTGAATTAGCCTATTTTTTAAAAGTCTTTTGATAGAAGGATTAAGACCTGTTTCCAGATGCACATTCGCCGGATTATAGAATTGTTTCAGTGTGTTTTCATCTTTCCAACGGCCGGCTTCTTTTTTTCTGGCTATCCATTTCATTAGGATTCCTTTTTTTGGATGAAAAAGAAAAAAAGGAAAGGCCAGCAAGAATAGAAGGATTACGGTAAGGGCCCCTGTACTCATGGCAGGAACCGAAGCCGAAATAAATCCGGCCAAAACAGCGGCCGTGCAGGCACTTAAAACAGAGATAAGTATTAATTTTTTGGGATTGTGGCTTAAAAAATGTCCAAGAGCGGAAGGAGTAATAAGCATGGCAGCACTAAGAACAGCGCCCAATATTTGAATGGTTGCCGTCAATACCAACGCAGTCCAGGCGTTTAAAAAAAGACCGTAGGTGTTTTTGGGTAAACCGGAATGCTTTGCGAATTTGGAATCAAAGGCCTCCAACCAAAGCCATTTTTGAAAATAGAAAAACAGAATACTGCCTACCACCGATAAAATGGCCAAGGCAATTAAGTCAGAGGGCAACAAGGTTGCCGCTTTGCCCAATAAAACGTGCTGAACACCCCATAAAGGAACTCCGGAACGTTGTAGCCTGCCCATGAACAACAATCCAACCGAAAAAAATAGGATTAAAACAATTCCTGTAGCTCCGTCTTTGGGGATTAGGGTTTTTTGGTGAATTGATTGAATAAGAAAAAGGGCAAGGCTGCCGACGAGAACCCCAAAAAGATAGGTTAGCCAGCTATTGTTCTCGCCTGAAATCCAAACAGCCAACACCACTCCCGGAAAAATGGCATGCGAAAGGGCGTCGCCGGCTAAAGACTCCCGCCTTAAATACACCGGAATTCCGGTAAGGGAAAGCAAATAGGCAGCCAGCAGGCAACCTGAAATAATCCAAAATAGCTGTTCGGAAACCATTTTTAGGGGTGGTCTGATATTTTAGCAGGCGTTTGACCCAGCTTGTGAATCATTTCAGATAAAATAGAAACATCCGTACCGTAGGCGGTCTGTAGATTATTTAAAGTAAATACATCTTTGATTGGACCGGCAGCAACAAGTCGGGTTTGAAGAAGAATCAAGTGGTCGAACAGGGTTGAGGCAGTTAATAAATCATGGTGAACCATCAAAATGCTGCGGCCTTGTTTTTGGTAATTTGAAAGCACCGCAAGGATGCGTTCACCTGAACCCGCATCTACCCCGGCAAGGGGTTCATCGAGCAACAAGAGGTCGGCCTCACGGGCAAGCGCCCTAGCCAAAAACACGCGTTGTCGTTGCCCACCTGAAAGTTCGCCAACCTGGCGTTTTGAGAATTCAAACATTCCAACGGCATTTAGGTAGAACTCTGCTTTTTCACGATCGGATTTGGAGTAGAAGGGCCCCCAGGAATGTGGGCGAAAACGTCCCATTAAGACAACGTCCATCACGCGGATGGGAAAATTCCAGTCCACAGAATTAATCTGTGGAACATAAGCCAGCCGTTCCCGCACTTCGCCAATGGGTTTTCCAAAAACCTGAATGGAACCCGTAAAAGGGGTAATTTCACCAAGTATGGATTTTAAAAGGGTTGATTTTCCCCCTCCGTTAGGTCCAATTATTCCAATAAATGCGGGGAGTGGAATCGAAAAATCAATGTTCCATAGTGCAGATCGTTTTCCGTACCCGGCGTTCAGGTTTTTTACTTCAATCATTTTTTAAGGCCTTTAGGATTTTTACTGAATTTTCAACGACCATCCCCGGCCAGTTGCCCCCCAAGCTTCCTTTTTTGCCCGGTGCATCGGTAAGAAGGGGTTCCCCCAATTTTAAAGTGTGCCCGCGTTGGGCACAGCCCAGTTGAACAGATTTCATGGCTTTTGTAAGGGCATGGGCTTCAGTGAATGCCACTTTTGCATCATTTTTAACAATGAACTCAACCATGCTCTTTACCTCATAGATGCCGAATTCGGCGGCGGTAGAAACACCTTGAAGGCTTACCTGTTTTAGCCCATATTTTCGGCAGTAATAAGAAAAAGCATCGTGAACAGAACATAAGACCCGTTGCGACTCGGAAAGGCCTTGCCATTGTTTTTGAAGAAGGGTGTCAACCCGAAGCAGAGAATCTACAAATTCCTGGTTGTTGATAAAGACGGTTGCAGATAGGGATTTGCCTAAGCTGTCTGCAGCTTTTTGTGCGGCAATACCAAACAATGGAACGTCGAACCAAATGTGGGGATCAAAAGAATGGGCATCCAGTGGAATTAACGCTTGGTGTGGGACAAAAGTACCCAAGCCAAGGCATGGCTTAGATCGGCCAAGGTGAATAAGCATGGACTCCATGTTGGCTTCCAGGTGTAATCCGTTAAATACCACGGCGTCCGCATTTTGCAGAAGTTGTATGTCGGTTGGAACAGGGCGGTAGGTATGCGGATCTATGCCTTCGGGGAAAAGCACAACAAGGGTACAATTTGAATTTAAATGTGGACGAATTGCATCGGCCACCATTTGTGTGGTCGTTAGAATTTTGTATTGTTTTTTTGAATCATCGGGCAGCTTGGAACAACCCAATAGAAGAATGGACAAACAAAAAAAAACAAAAGGGGTTTGAGGCACAAAAATAATTTACCCAAATATAAACAAAAATTTAGGTTAATCTAAATTTTTTATTCAAAATGAAGGAATGCATTTATAAAGTAGAAATTGCCGAATTGAAATGTATTTAGGAAAGAGAAATAAAAACAAACTGAGGGAACTAGAATGGGTAACCAATTCCAATGTTGATACGAAGGTCGTCCGGGAGTTTAAGTCGGGTAATAACCCAGCGTTGGTCAGCGGGTTGAGTGGGGTCGCGCATTGGGATTGCGAAATCGGCACGGAAAATAAAGAAACCTAGGTTAAGTCTAAGGCCAATTCCAGAACCCAGGGCGAATTCGTGCCAAAATCGATCCCAAAGAAACTCCCCTTGGGGGCGATTTGGGTCAGGTCTGCTCAGCCAAATGTTTCCGAAATCGGCAAACAATGCGCCTTCCAGGTAGCTGTAAATTGGAAAACGGTATTCGGCCTGGCCTAACAATTTAATTTCTCCCACCTGGTCAACCCTGCCCAAGGAAGATTGCTGGTAAGACCCCGGGCCTAAGCTCCGGGGCAGCCATGCTCTAAGGTCGTTGGCTCCCCCGGCAAAGAAGCTTTTTTCAAAGGGAAGGATTTGGGTGTTTCCAAAAGCCCTTCCAAAGCCAATAAAGCCTCGAAATGCAAATTGGTATTTTGGTGCAATCGGAAAGAAGTACCTCAGGTCAATTTCTGAACGAAAATACTGGGCAAACCGGATTCCAAAGATGGAAAACTGCCCCAAGGAATCGGCAGATTGAGGGGAAAAGAGTTGATAGCCCAGGCTGAGCAAATTGCCACCCGCCTGCACATTTAAACGGGCGAACAGATTGGGGCCGTTTTTTCTGCGTGAATTGCGGGAAAATGAAACATTTACGGAACTGGCTTGAATGTAATGCTGGCGGAAGCTGTTTTTTACAAACAAATCCCCTGTTTCTTCTAAAAATTGTTCAAAACTTGCTGTTTTATTGATATTAATTAGGCTGATTTCGGCCAGATTAACCTGATAATAAAGGCTGTAATTTCGGTTTACCCAGGGTTTCTTGGATGGTGGTTCCAGCCACTCATATCCATACAGAAAAGAAGATACCGTTCGGTCGTAATCGGGGCGGTTCTGATAATTTAAAGACAACATGGCACGGGTTCTGGGTTTTGCCCATTTGCTGAGCGAAAAGGGAGCCAGGAACCTGGGGGTTGATAAGGAAAGCTGTCCGCCCAATTCCAAGGTATTGAATGGTAAATCACCTTGTTGAATATTTAGGCTGTCGCCTTGAAGAACTTGTATTTCAGCACCGGCGTTGATTCTGAATTCAAGAATTTCGGCTCCTTTAAAAACATTCCGGTTGGTGTACGAAGAGCCCAAGCTTACTCCAAGGTTTCCATCGGTGTTTGTTCCTTGCAAGTCGGTTGAAATGCCTTGATGAGCCAGCGGAGCCATTTCAATTTCAGTATCAAGGGTGTCAATTCTTTCGCCACTGAATTTAGGTTTAAAGCGTAAGTGCACATAACGAAACACTTTCAGGTCGTTGAGGGCCGACCTGGTTCGTTCCTCATCGCGGGGGTGGTATAAACTTCCCGGATTTAAGTACAAGCTTCGGCCTAGTGGCCTTGCGCGCATTTCCGGTTTTTTGTTAAAGTGCAGGGAAAAATCCTTGCTAATAATCGAATCGGTTAAGGGCATGCCTGACCTGTCCAATCCATCGTGGGTTGCAATGCGAATGCCGCCTAAAATAAAGCGCGGATGGTGGTTAAGGGCAATTGAATCGCCTTGGTACGCAATTTTTGTATTTGGGTTGTCAATAATTAAAGTAAGTTCAACCTTGCCCGGTTGTTTCAGGGTATCGGCCCAAAAAACAATGTTGCTTTTATCCATCAAGTAAAAGCCCTCATCTCTAAAAATACTTGTTAACCGTTCGCGTTCCGTGTCCATGGCATCCAAATCAAAACGTATTTCTTCCCCCGGTTTTAAGTTAAATTGGCTTAGGTAGGCATGTTTTTCAATCAGCCATTCTAGCGTTGGATCCTCAATGTCTTTAATGAACTTATTTATTTTGTAAACCGGACCGGGAGTTATCAGGTAAATTACTTCCGCCATTTTTTGCTTTGGAAAAAAAACAACGGAATCTTGAACCTTGGCTCTGAAATATCCCTTGTTTTTCAAAAATTGTTTCAATTGCTTTGAATTTCTTTCTATGCGCGAAGAATCCAGCAAAACGGGGGCCTCGCCAATGTTCATTAACCATTCGCTAAAAGTTGGGCTTTCCGTTCGCAGTTTTTTAGGTTTTTTTCCTTTTTTTATTCGGTCTGCGTTTTTTCGCCGAACAACCTGATTTATTGAATCGCGTTTAATATCGAGCAAAGCTCTTTTTTCAAGTACTTTAGCGGGGTTGGGAAGTTCATGGAGCTGAAGGTAAAATCGCCAAACACCAAAGAGTTTTTTATTGGGACTTGGAATTAAAAGGTCTTCCATTTCCTCGGTTTGGGAAGTGCTTGCCCCCACTTCTTTAATGCTTTGCTTTTTCAGTAAAAAATCGGTTTGATTCAACCTTCGTGTTGGTGCACATCCCGGCAACCCCACAATGAGCAAGATGGCAATAATTCCATAGGAGGCAACAGGTTTAGCCCAGTTTCTTACCATGTTGCGAAGTTAATTCAATTCGGTCGAGGGAAACCGTTTTGCACCATCATTTTGACTTGAGCATGAATTAAATTAAGAAGGATTTAATTGGCAGGAAAAGAATGAATGGGGTAAAAAGCCTTTCAGGAACTATCTTTGGAAAATGGAATTTCTATCAAAATCAAAACAGGCCATTTTTAAAAGGTTGGCCGATAAAAAATTCCGTTTGGAATCGAGTTTGTGTGTGGCCGAGGGAATCAAATGCATTGAAGATTGCATGGGCTTTGGCTGGATTCCTGAATGGGTGGGTGTAGATGCTCAGCAGGTGGCACAATTAGAATCCATGCCTACCGGGGCGTTTCCCATTTATCTGTTGCCCGCATCGGGTTTGTCTTTTTTGGAGAATCCTACCGGATTGGTGGCGGTTTTTCGTATTCCTGCCCCGGCTTTGTTGCCTGCAAATGGTCCGGTGGTGGTTTTAGATGGAATTCAAGATCCGGGAAATTTGGGAACTATTTTGCGCACCTGCCATTGGTTTGGAGTAACAGATGTGTTTCTTTTGAAAGGAACCGTCGATCCTTATGGTCCGAAAACCATTCAATCCAGCATGGGGAGTATTGCCTCGGTGAATGTGCATAGAGTAGGGGTTGAAGAATTAAGGAAATGGAAAGAGGATAGCGGAGTGGCATTGTTGGTGGCCGAATTGAATGGTAAATCGCTGACCGAAATACCTTTTTTTTCCGGCAATAATTTGGGTTGGGTACTTGGAAACGAAGGGAAAGGAATTCGTGCTGAGGTGGCTGAGTTGGGAACTTCGGTTCGCATACCCTCGTTTTCGCAGGGATCGCCGCCGGAGTCATTGAATGTTGCCGCGGCCCTGGCCGTGATGCTGGGGCATCATTTTTTAATTAAGGCCTGATTTTCACTTCCTTATTCAAAAGTTTAATCAATTGTTGGCCTTCTGTTTTGTCCAATTGAATGCCAAAACGGTATTCTGAGCCCGGCTTTCCAAAGCCGCAATTGCCCCCGGAATCCATCCAAAACGAATCGTAAAACCAATTGCCCTTTGTGTTTTTGTCCAGGTATCTAAAGCTGTTTTTTTCATTCAGTCTAAAAAACAAGGACTTCCCGGGTTTACCATGGATGTCTTTTCGAAGCATAAGTTGGTCACCATTCAAAAAGAGGGTTTCAATTCCATATTTACGGAAATAATAAGCCCTGCTGATTTTAAATAAAAAATAGGCCCAGAAGGCCAGGAAAATTAAAAGGTACAGCTTTAGTTCAGCGGGGTAATTAAAAAAAAGGGCCGAGCCAATTAAGCCTCCTGAAATGGCCCAGGCGATAACCCAAGCCTTCATCAAATTCAATTTTTTCAGGTCGTCGGCTTTGCTGGCTTTGATTCGAACAACCAAGCCATCTTCGGTGGCCTCATAGCCAACCCGTTCCGAAATAAAATTCATGGGTTTGTTTTTATCAATTTCAACAGCAGGTTCCGGTTGTTTGTTTTGCAATCCAAAAGGTAATAGCCTGCCGGGATCTGTTCTAATGAAATCAAAACAGCCGAATGCTTGGGGATTAATTGCAAAAGGCTTCTGCCTGAAAGATCCCTTAAATGGATTTCAATTATTTCTTCGGCTTGAGCAGAAAGAAGGGTGGTTTGGTTTTGTGCCGGATTGGGGTAGATTAACCAGGAATCTTTGCCGGGCGGCTCAGGAAATCCCACTCCAACCACCTGAATCCATTTTTCAATGGAATCGCTGCCGCAGGAATTTTCGGCCCAAAGCCGCACCAGGTATTGGCCATTTTGCAGGTAAGTGTGAAAAAGGGAATCGCTGTTCCAAATGAGTTGGCCATCGCCGGTTTGCCATTTTTGACTTATTTGCGTTTCATTGGGTGAAAACGCCACCAGGCCATTGCCCAATTCTTGCCAGCTAAAGTCCAGGTTTAATGGTTCTTCAACCAACATATTTCCGTGCCATATGTAATTTATGGCAGGATGCCTAAACCGGTATTGATAGCTCCCCGCTTGTGCAAAGTTGAACGAAATCGAATCGTTGGCGGCCTGAACAATGGTATTCATTGCGGTATCAAGCAGGGAAAACTGTGGCGAATTGCCCGGCCAGGAAGGAAAAAACTTAAATTGGGTAGGAGTGGTTCGGCAAACCCGCGCGTAATTGCCGGGCATGGCCTCAAAATCAAGCGTGTCTAAAAGAACGGCATCCAAGGCCAAATCACCACGAAATCCCGCCTTGGTTTTTCCCTGTACCACCAGTTGATATTTGGCAAGGGGAAGGGTGTTGATTTTTGCTTTTTGCGTTTCCCAACCCGGATGGCTGCCCAATGTTGAAATCTTTAATGTATCCAGCCCTGAAGGGCCCAATAAAAAAATTTCTGCCTGTTCTACATCTGCTCCAAAGGCATGCAAGGCGGCATACAGGTTTATTGGTTTTGGAATGCCTGAAAAGCATGGGCCGAATGCAATGGAAGCAGTGGGAGAACAAAGGCTGGATTCCAGAAACAGGTATTTTCCGTTGGAGTTGCCCGGCAGTGCGTCTATGCCGCTGCCTGTTCCGGCACTGGGACTTGGCCCGCTGTGGATTCTCCAATCCAGAACATTTCCCAAATCGTTCATCCAAGGGTTTGCGCTTTGGCAGGTTGGAACCTTGCAATCTGTCAGGTTGGGGCAAGGATTGGCATTTTCAAAATCGTCCAGGTATGGAATTGAACTTTCGCTTTGAGAATACAGGGTGTAGGTACGGCTGATTGCATTGTTCCAGGGTAGGCCGTCTTGAAAAGAGCTAACATAAATATGAATCGTCATTTCAGAACCGGTTGCCGGACTTAATTTTTGAGAAAAGGTATGGGCAATGTTTGCGTTTGGAGGCAGGTTTAGAAGAGTATCGGTAAGCCAGATTTGGCCGTTTATTTTTACGGACAACAGAACGGGACCTGAATTTTGACTCCCATTGTTTGACACCGAACAACGAAGGGGTAGCTCTTGGCTAAAAAGGCAGGTTGATAAGGCAGTGCCCATGGGAAAAAGGATGTCGTCCAGAGATAGGTCGATTGCAGGCCTGCAATTTATCAAGCTGTCGCCTGCCAAGATGGCTCTGCACCTACGACCCACTCCGCCCCAAATGTCCATGGCGGCAACGGCCCAGTAACGCTGAACACCCCCCCAGTCTTTTGTTGAAATCCAGTGGTTTCCTGCCACCGTATCAACCACCATTTGGTTGCTGTCTGTCATGGCATACACCAACCAATAAGGAACAAAGGAGTTCGATTTCCAACTCAGGCGCAATCTGTTGGGGCATAAGGTATCTACAGTAAGGGAATCGGCGGTGGGAAGCACAGCCAGGCGGGGACTTTGAATTTGCTCCTGACCTAAGTGGGTTAAACGATATATGATGCCGAAAGATTGAAAGGAGCTGTTTAGTGCATGTTCAATGCGGTGGTTGCCTTTTCCCAGGTTTGCCGATAAAACCTGCCAGCTTTGACCCAGGTTGCTGCTGAATTCCAGATTGGATTGGGCTTTTGAATTGTAGAAATTCACCGACACTGTTTCCTGACTGCCGGCAGATTGGCCTAAGCCGGGGCTTTTAAAGGAAGATAAGGTATCGGAGCTGTGCCAAACCAGGGCAAATTCTTGCCCGGTACCAACGAGGGAGGAAGAGCTGATGCGGATATAAAAAAGTCCGGTATCCGGTGAACTTGCTGAAATTTGCTCAACGGTATTCAGATGGTCTTGACCCTGGACGGCGGGTTGATTTAACGCGTTCACCGAAGGGTTTGGAACCAAAGGGAAAAACCAATTCCCGGAGGGTGATTTCATGGCCAAATTCAGGTCGTTTACCAATGGAAAGGCTGAGAGCGGACTTCCTGCGGGGTCGTTCCAGCACAACATAACCTTTAGTTCAGAAAAAGGATTGGAATGTTGAAGTGGAATCCAAAGGGTATCGTTGGGTGCCAGCCACAAAACGGTGTCTTGGTTTTGCTGTAAGGCTTTAAGGGCCAGATCGATTTGGATAAGGCCAAATCCAAAGGTGAAATCGGGGCCGGGCAATCCCAAATCAAGAGCGGTATTGAGCAAGTGGCCTCGAATAAGGCTTGAAGTGGCGAAGGATCCTTGTTGATTAAGGTGTTGGTTTTGCAACAAGCCAAAGCCGGCGGTTGCCGCAGTGGCCGAAATGGAACTGCCGCTTTGCAGGGTATATCCGGTGGGAGCAAAGCCTGAGGTGGTGTATTGCAGATTTCCCGGAGCCACCAAGTCGGGTTTAATTCGCCCATCGGTAGAAGGTCCGCGGCTGCTGGAAGGAGCTATCAGGTTTAGGTTCAGAATGTTGCCAACAACCAAAGCGTTTTTTGCCAATTTATGTCCCCCGGTGATGTTGCCCCAGCCGGCACCGGCTCCATAGCCACAATCGGCGTTGCCAGAATTGCCGGCCGAAAAAATCAATCCCAATTCCGGACTTAATTCCAATTGCTGGTCTAAATACGCAGAAAGTGCCGTATAGCCGGCATTGCACCCATCGCCATACGAAGTGTTTAGCACAACCACCGAATCGGAGTACAGGGCCGATGGGAAAGAAAAAAAGCCTGAATTTTGGCTGGGATCAACCGAGTAATTCCATACCTGAATCCGGGCTCCGGGCAGGTAGCCCCGGGCTTCAGGTTCCACCATGCCTGAGCCCGCAAGCATTCCCGCAAGCTGATCGGCATGATCGGCCAAGGCCCCCGTAAAGGTGGCATGTTGCTGTTGAAGCCTTTGTCCAAAATCGGGGTGTGGCCCCACCGGCCCGTCGTCGTTCAAGCCCAAACGCAAACCCTGTCCAAGACGTTCAATGCCGTTCGTCTGTACGTAGGCAGAAACCCCTGTATGCCCATTGGCCAATGCGCTTTCTGCTTGCCCTTTTGTGGGAGCCAAATCGGCCCATTCCAATTCCCAGGCTTTGGAATGCAATTCCCAGTCTTTGCCAAGGCCTTTCCATTGGTAAAACCCCAAACCCATGTTTAGAATTCCATGGTGAGCATTGGGCGGAGTGGCAGATTTAAACCATACAACCAGACTGTCGTCAATGGATTGTTGGTTGAGTTTCTTTTGAAGGGCTACACTGAATTTTTTTTGCCCTGAAATGGCCAATTGCGTGTAAACTACCTGCTGTGCATTGGCCTGCCACAGAAAACAAAGAAAACCGAATTGTATGGCCGAATTGCGAAGCACCTTCAAAGGTACAAAACCCTGTGAAATGGGAAACAGCCTTGCTTTTGAGGGGCGGGGATAATTCCATACTTTTGGTGCATGATTGTGGACGTTGTTAGTTTGTTTCCTGAACTTGTTTCGGCGGCCTTGTCGCATTCTATTCCCCGGCGTGTTGTAGATAAAGGGCTGGCTCAATTGAACCTTATTCAACTACGGGATTTTGGACTGGGAAATTACCGCCGGGTGGACGATTATCCATACGGAGGGGGAGGCGGAATGGTAATGGCTTGCGAACCGCTGGCCCAATGTTTAGATGGCTTATTGGCAAAAAACCAGTACGACGAAGTGATTTTTTTATGTCCCGATGGAGAACGGTTTAACCAACCCGGGGCGAACAAATTAAGCCTGGCCAATCGGCTGCTTATTTTATGCGGCCACTACAAAGGGATTGACCAACGCATCCGAGATCGGTATGCAACCCTGGAAATCAGCATTGGCGACTATGTGCTTTCGGGCGGGGAATTGGCCGCCGCCGTAGTGATAGATGCCCTGTTTCGGTTGTTGCCCGGTGCCATCAGCGACGAGACCAGCGCATTGACCGATTCTTTTCAAGATAACCTGTTGGCTCCGCCGGTATATACCCGGCCGGAAGTTTGGCGCGGTGCATCGGTGCCGCCCGTATTGATGAGCGGCCACGAGGCCGAGATTGCACGGTGGAGGCATGAGCAAGCCCTGGAGCGCACAAGGCAGCGCAGGCCCGACTTGTTGGACTGAATTGGGTTGCCTTAATGGCGCTGACCCATTTATATTGAAAGGGAAATAGCCCGGATTTCGCCCGCGGGCGGGATTGACGCAGCTAGCCCGCACGAACGGCCGGGCTGCAGGTGTTGGCGTTGGCCGGCGACTTCAGGAGCCAGGCCAACGCCTACACCTGCCCCGGCCGGGCGGCGTACTAGCGCGGAAAGCCCGAATCCCGCCCAAAAATAAAAACCTGCATTCCAACCTGTTTTCAAAACAAAGAAACCCTCAAGGCCCGGAATTTTCAGGCCTTAATTCTAGGCCCCGATGTGCCGGCTATGCAGTAAAATAAACGAGGAAAGTACGGTGAAAAGGATGCTTAGGCCCGCAAATAGCCAACTCCACCACAATTCTGCGTGCTGCAAACCCAGCCGCAGCATTTGCCCCCAACCCCAATGTTGCTCGGGCAAACCCAGGCCCAAAAAACCCAGACTGCCTTCTAAAACAATGAAGCCGGAAAGCAACCAGGCCACTTGCGGCCTTAGCGTCCGAAGCAAGCTACGGAAAAAATGCTTTCGCAGAATTCCAAGCGTGGGTATGCCCAAGGATTTTGCACTTTGATAGGCTGTGCCTTTAAAAAATTCAAGCATGGTTTGCTCTGAAAATTGGCTCAATGCCACCCAAGAGGTGCCGCCCAGCAACAAAATCAACTCCAAATAGCTGTCCGGATTTATGCTGAATAACAGCATGATACCGGGAATGGAAACGATGATAATCTGTAGCAATCGAATAAGACCATGCAGGGGAACAGAAAGGCAAGGGCCAAAATTGGGAAGCATGAAAGGCAAAGAAAAAACGCCGCAAAGCAAGAGCAGCAGCCACAGTGGAAAGTAGGGCAACCAGGGAAGGGATGCCAACAAAAGCAGGCCACTGCCAAGTCCTGAAGCCAAATAAAAAATTGAAATGTTGAGCCTGTGTTTGTTTGAAAGAATGTATGCCGCGGCCAGGGCAAGAATTAAACTTAGCAGCATTGAAGGAACGGCCAAAGCCAGCAAGGAAGGAATGCCCAGAAGCAGCCCTAAACCAATGTTTCGGCCCAGATGGTCGGTGCCCAAAAGGGCTTGAGCCGATCCGGGCGGCAGTGCACCCGGCAAAAAAGGCATACGGCCGGGCTGCAAATCAAGCCGCCATGAAACAATAAAGCCCAGCAACAATAAGCCAAGCCAAATGCGGGACAATTTTGCAGGCCAATTCATCGGTAAGAAATGTTGTTTTTTGAAATCAGGCTATTTAAATACACAGAAGCCCAACCTGCCAGGGCTGAAATGAGCAGGCAACCCAATACCAGGGGTTGGTCATTTTCTAAAACAGCCAGCCAGGCAAGCCGGCCAAATCCGGGAATTCCAAACATAACCTCAATGACCACCGTGCCGCTGAGCAGCAGGGGTAGGCGTTGCACAAAAAAGGTCAACATTAGGGGTAGAGCGGCCCTAAGTGCGTGCCTGCAAAGGGCCTGCATAGGGTTAAGTCCTTTGGCCAGCGCGGTTTGAAAAAAGGGCCGTAGGGTTTCGGCCAGAATCCACGTTTGATTGTGGGCGGCAAAAACCATGGTATTGATTAAGGTCAGTGCAATCAGGGGCAGTTTGTAGGCCAACAGAAATGAACCAAAGTTCAGATTGTTGGCGAAGGCCGGTGTTTCGGCACCGCCCCGGTCGAACATCAAAAAAACAAAGCCTCCAATCAAAAAAGAAGGAACAATGGAAGCCAAAATAAAGAAAATACCGGGCCATTGATGCCGAACCGCCACCACAGACAGAAAAAGTCCCAATACCGTTCCCAGAACCAGGGCAAAACTTGAAAAAAGAAGGGTTTTGGAAGCCGCAGGCAATATCAAATCCAAAACAGGCAGGCCGTTGCTTTGGCTGAAACCAAGGTTGCCCTGAAGGAATCCATACCCTTGCGTTGAATCGCCCAACAACCACTCATCAAATTGATTGCAACGATGAAAACAAAGTCTGGGAAGGTAGGCATACCAAGGAATGGAACGGGCCTGCAAGCGTTGAAGTGCCGGCGGCAAAAAGGCAAGGCTTGGGGCAAGTTCCGGTTGATTGTACAGCTGATTCAAGATTTCCGGACCAGGAACTTGCTGATTTTGAGTGGCTTCCTGAAACCATTGCATCCAATCTTGTTCCTGCCCATAGCGCAACATCAGTTTTCCAAGTTGGTGTTTCAGCGGCCCGGCAGGCAGGTTGGCAAACGCCAAAGGGAGTGCCCGGGGCTGAAAACTCAGGTAAAATGCAGGCAGATTTTTTGAATTTTGGGCGTAAAATGGGGGAGTGGTTTCAGAAAAAGAAGCGGTGGAACGGCTGTGCGACAGAAAGAAACCCAGGCAAAGTATGCAAATCAGGGCCAAGCCCATTTTCATGCCAAGGGCAAGTTGGCGTAAAATCAAAACCATTCCCATAGGCGGTAAAATTCCCGGGAATAAAGATAGAATAAAGGCAATCCGGAATCAAAAAAGGCAAAATTCGGGTTGAGTTGGTCAGGATGGGGTGTTTTTTAGGGGGGCGGCTGCGGGCTTTCACCGATAGTCCTCGCCGCCCGAAGGCCGGCCCGGCGGGCTTGCGGGGGCTCCCAAGGTCGCCTCCGCGCCACGCGGGCCAGGCTCGGGCGGACTGCGGGCTATCCGGTTCAATCCCTGCCGCGGGCCACATCCATGCCTTAATCCGGCCTTTTCAGGTTCCATGAACAGATTAAAAAAACCGCTATACCGGCCTTTTTTTGTTAATTGCCCAAACGAAATTCTTCGGGCATAAACCCCGGAGGCAGCGACAGCACATTCACTTCGTGCCAGCGGCGGTGGGTGGCCATATAGCGTTGGCTGTAATGCAAAGGAATCCATGGAGTTTGCTCCAAAATCAGCTCTTGCAATGCCAACAACAGCTCCTCTTGACGGCTGCTTGAAACGGGTTCTGCCAATTGCATCAGAAGGCTGTCGCTTTGAGGACTGCCAAAACCGGTGTAGTTGTGGCCTCGATTTTTCCAGCTTTGGCTATGCCACAATTCCTGCAAGTGAGCGGGGCTGTACCTTGCCGAAAAACTGATTAAAGCAATGTCGTAGTTGCGGTTTTGCAGTTCGGTATAAAAAACCGATGAAGCCAGGGCTTTTTTTTCAAGGACTACTCCATGTTTCAACCAATTTCCCTGCAGCAGACTAATCAGGTCTTCTGAAATTCTTGAGGCAGAATTGTAAAGCAATTTAAGGCTTAACCGAACCGATTTGCCTTTGATAGATTTGTCCAGTATTCCGTCTTGGTCGGAATCGGTCCATCCGGCTTTTTTGAGCAGGGCTATGGCCTTTTCGGGTTGAAAATCAGGGTTTTTCTTGCTGTTTTTGGGCCCCAAGTGCCCTAAACCTACAATGGGTTTAATGCTTGAATCAAAAACGGTGCTAAGCAGAAGTTGTTTTGGGGTTAAATAAGCCAGTGCCAGGCGAACCTGAGGGTCTTCCATTGCGGGGTGCCGGCCGCTTTCAAAGGGTTTTGAATTTAAGGCAAAATAGCTGATTGTTTGGGTTTGAATGGCACTTATGTGGTAATGGGCAGAAATGCCGGGATTTTTAGCGAAAGCCATGTAATCGGAATGGGTAAGGTAGGGAAAGACGTCGGCCCTTTGGAATTTCAGGTGGTTTTCCAGTCCGGTGGCATCGCCCAGCCAAATCCAGTCCAGGGTATCGGGGCTGTTTTGGGCAGAAGATGTGGAGGGTTTAAGGCACAACCGCACCAGTTGCGAGGGTTGAAAATCTGCCAACGCGTAGTTTCCGAGCCCTTGACCGGCGGAATTTTTTTGGACGGCCTTCATCAACTCCGGTAGTACAGCGACCGAGTTGCCAGGGGGCGCGTGGCTAAGGCTTCGAAGGGAGGCAGTCGGATCCCATTCCGATTCTCGAAGAATGGGTATATCGGTTAAGGCATAAATCAGGGCCGAGTCGTTTCCCAAAAACTCCAAATGCAGGGTTGAGTCGTTGAGCTGTTGAACATATTTTAAAGCTTGCAGTGTGTTTTGGTAGCTTGAATTGGCCAATCCGGGCAGGGAAAAGGCCTTCAGGCTAAAGATAACGTCAGCGGCGGTGCAGCGGGAGTCGGGGTTTGGGGCATCAAAAAAACGGTTTTGGTGCAGAATCAGTTGCCGGGTGTTTTTTTGCTTGGGTAGGGCAGAGAGTGAAGAACACAAATCGGCTTCGGGCATGCCGGTTAGGGGATTGGTTTTCCATAAAAAACCGTGGAGTTGCCGTTGAATGGCTTGGCCGGTTGAGGTAATGTTTGCAAAGGGGTTTAGGTTAGAGGGGATGGAGTGAATGGCAATTTGCAGGCGGTTTTGGTTTGACCAGGCGGAATTCCACACACTGTTGGCCAAAGCAAACGAATTGGCATATTGAACTTGAGTGGGGATGGATTGCTGTTCAGATTGAGAGGGATTGCCGCAAGAGAGCAAAAAAAGACCAAAAAGGGAAGGCAGAAAAAACAAATTCGAGTTCACCATTCAAAAATAAGGAATAATGAAAGGGAAGGGTAGGGGGGGCTTGCAAAAAAAATATTTGTAGGAAATGCATGAATGATTACTTTTGCAGTCCGTCTTGGTGAGGTGGGTGAGTGGCTTAAACCAGCAGTTTGCTAAACTGCCGTACCAGCAATGGTACCGGGGGTTCGAATCCCCCCCTCACCGCCAAGAACTTCGGGGTGTAGCGTAGCCCGGTATCGCGCCTGCTTTGGGAGCAGGAGGTCGTAGGTTCGAATCCTGCCACCCCGACAAGAACCCCGGTAAAACGGGGTTTTTTGTTGCCCGGAAAGGTCCCATAGCTCAGCTGGATAGAGCAACTGCCTTCTAAGCAGTAGGTCTCAGGTTCGAATCCTGATGGGATCACACATGATTTTTTAAAAATTAAGTCCCGCTTTGTGCGGGAATTTTTGTGTCAACTATTTATTTCTGGGAATTAATCCGGTCTTCCGCTGTACGCTTCGGTCGGCGATGTTTGCCGAAGGCAATAGCCTTCGGCAAGTATAGGTTCATGTTTAATAATCAGCTGAACAGTTGATTGAATAACGCCACCAAATCCTTTCTGACTACTTCATACTCCGGAAGTTGATTTTTAGATATTTGATGCGATAAACTATTCCTCCATGCTGCTTTCAGTACTCTCTCGCTTTCTTGATTGATCATTTGTTCCACCCCTGTGAACGCGATTTTTTTATAATTCATTTTTTCAATAAAAGCATCTTTTACGTTTGTCCAATTAATGCCATTCACGTGATTGCTCAAATACCAAATATCATAGAAATCTCGGGGGGCTGAATAGGAACGTTGAATAAGTGCCCTCAATTTTTCTGAAAGCACCTCATGAAGAGCATAACATGGAATTTCCAGTGGACTTTGAGAGAGTTTATCGCTGTATGGATGGTGTACTTGCCTTGTTTCCACAGGAAAAACAATCCGTTCATAAAGAATAATTTCTATTTTGATACTCGTCGTCCATCTATCAAAAGACGGAGGTGCTTGATTTCGAGGATGATCAGCTCCCCAAAATTTAATTACTGCTTTGTAGCCGGTTAGCTTTTCATTATAGATGAGTGGTTTAAGCTCCTCTACGTGCAAAGGCATTTCCGTTTTGCCAGTTATATTTTGTACGAACTGATGCAACATTCCTCTTGTCAGTTCAAATTCGGAATGAGTGCTTGTAAAATCTAAATCTTCTGAAAATCGATAGTTCGGGAAATAGCATTTTCTGAGACAGGTTCCCCCTTTGAAAACAAGAGCTTCTCTCCATTCAGGCATGGCATATATTCCCTCAATGAAATGACCAAGGACCCAATCCTTATCAATGGTGGATTTCAAAACACCTTGGGCTTCAGCTATTTTTTCTATTTCCTTTTTCAGTATCATTCAATATTGCTTGTTACATATCTCTTCTATTTCCGCCACTGTAATGTTCAACCGCAATTTCCACTTGCTGTTAAAACTTCCACCCTCTTTTCCTAAAGGATCAATCAACACATAACGCGGGTTCACCTGTTTTTTTGCATAGTTTAAAAAACGAGTCATTTTTGGCTTATTAAGCAGTTCCGTCAAAAAAGCTAATCGCTTAACCACAGAAATATTATCGATGGATTGACAATACTTAATCATTTTATCCTGATCAATTTCTGCTTTATAAAAGGCATGAATTAATTCCGAATAACCACCTGAATACTTCGGTAGATCAAAACAATCCACCAGCGTTTTTTCTTTATCCGTTATCTTATATCTATAGTTACCAAAACCCTCCGTACGAACACCGATTCGCTTGGATTCCATAATCTGTACGAACTGATAATTTACGCCAAATACGATTTTACTTTTTTTTGAATGCGTTGTTTGAATGAACATATGGTTTGGAAACTGCTCCGTTAAGCCATGTATATTCAAGGCAGACCAGTATGCAATAACACCATCAGGAACAAGAAAACAACCTATTGCTTTTTCATCGCGGAAGTTTGCCCGGCAGTATTTGCCGCGTTCTATCCGGGAGAAAATTTTCTTGTGCACTAAATTCTCAATCAGCTCACTCACATCCTCTGATGAACAAGCAGGTAGCTCCTTTAGTTCCTTCAGAGAAAAAATATCTAATTCATGTTCATCTAGCAACAACAGTAAATCCTTTTGAGATTGTGTGATGTTTTTAGATATATAGGTGCTTCGTGACATTGCATTTTGTTGTTAGATAACCCCTAATATATAGGGTTTATCTTTTTATTATATGTAAAGATAGGAATATTTTTTTGTAACCGATAAAATAGACGTTCGGGGATCAACGGATATGTCGTTCATTTATCCCTCCGCAACCAAAGACACTTCAACGCCGGCTCAGTTTCAAAAGTAAATCGCATTTGTCAATTTGGGGTAATTTGATCTAACTCTTCCTCCAAAAAACGAAAAGACAAAGAAAGTAGCTCCCTGTTCAGATAAAGTACAATAACAATCAAAAACCGTTTCAAATACCTATCCTTAATGCCACCTACCGCCCCAATCCATCCCGGAAAAAGTTCGAAAAAAGGTCAGCAGGGATCACACATGATTTTTTAAAAATTAAGTCCCGCTTTGTGCGGGAATTTTTTTAAGATAAAGAAAACAACACGAGCAACTTTAATTTTACGCAAGTGCAAAAAAATGGATAGAGGGTAAAAATATTCTGGCAGAAATTAGCGGCCTAACAACGAAAATAATCCTGCCGGTTAAAAAGGACTTGTATATTTGATTGACCAAAACAGGTTGCCCTTAGTCAGTAAATTTAGGCAATTCGGGCAGGATTGTTGTGCCGGCAAACAAGTATTGCAGCCCAATAAAACAACTCAAATAAAAATTCAGGCCTCATTCAAAAAAGCCCAAAACAGCAACAACCAACCCTAAACACATAAAATGAAAACAACAGCATTGATTACCGGAGCCTCAAATGGCATTGGATTGGAATTGGCCAAAATCCATGCATCAAAAGGGGGCGACCTGGTTTTGGTAGCCCGAAATAAATCCAAATTAGACCAACTGAAAGCGGAACTGGAAAACCAATATAAGGTTTCTGTTTACACCATTGGAAAAGACCTTTCAGCCACAGAATCTGCTCAAGAAGTGTACGACGAAATAAACGAACAAAACATCCAAATTGATTACCTGATAAACAATGCCGGATTTGGCGGTTATGGAATGTTCGCAGAAACAGATTGGAATACAGAACTTAATATGATTCATTTGAATATCACTGCTTTAACCTTGTTTACCAAACTCTTTCTTAACGATATGGTGAAACGCAGAAGCGGAAAAATAATGAATGTTGCTTCAACTGCGGCCTTTCAACCCGGACCAACCATGGCGGTGTATTGCGCTACCAAAGCGTTTGTGTTAAGTTTTACCGAGGCGGTAAGCAATGAAGCACACGACAAAGGGGTTTCCATCACCGCACTTTGTCCGGGTGCCACCGAAACAGGGTTTCAAGAAGCCGCAGGCCTGGACGACAGCAAACTATTTAAAGGCAAAAAATTGCCCAACGCAAAACAAGTTGCCGAGTTTGGTTACCGTTCCATGATAAAAGGAAAAACAGTGGCCGTTCATGGCATGATGAACTACATTCTGGCCAACTCCATCCGATTTATCCCCAGGGCAATCGTTTTGAAGGTCTCTCGAAAAATCTTAGATAAAGCCTGATTTTTAAAAGGCAATTTTTTTGGAACCCGGGCATACCCATGGATTGGTGGCATCAAAATCGTTTATAATCTTTTCGTTTTTTTCGCAAAACCGATGCTGATGTTTGCAAACAACTTGGATAATACAACAACAATAACAAGACATTTTATCCATTGTAGGCCAAGCCACTTTGAAATTGATTACCTTTAAACTCCAATCTAGTTTTCAATTATTTGATTAAACCCTTTTTATATTTCTCTATGATTTTTAATTTTTTCAAGTCAAAAATGAAACATTTCCGGGGTTTGTTTTCCGGAAGCATTTATGGTACGCCCGTTTTGTTCGTCTTTTTGATTGTGGGGAATTGGAGTTGCATTGATCCAGACTTGGCAGACGGTAATGGAGTCATTGAATGGGTCCAAATTCCTGCGGGTACCTTTACAATGGGCTCACCGAACAATGAAGCAGAAAGGGATAGTGATGAAGGCCCTCAAACTGTGGTATCCCTCTCCGCCTTCAAAATGAGCAAGTATGAAATTACCTTTGCCCAGTACGATGCTTTTTGTGATGCTACAGGCAGAGCAAAGCCCGATGACGGAGGTTG
>Ga0214917_10000947_pt1 | contig 37969 bp, 37 predicted proteins | sample LL_1208_BB_MetaG_FD_177983 | JGI IMG/M metagenome (GOLD analysis project Ga0214917, IMG submission 177983) | Freshwater microbial communities from Lake Lanier, Atlanta, Georgia, United States - LL_1208_BB | ecosystem: Environmental > Aquatic > Freshwater > Lake | place: USA: Georgia | collected... | reverse complement strand
GAAAAAACTAATGAAAATTCAGAGGAAGAAGAGAATACAGAACCTCTCGAAAACAAAAAACCAGATATGAAAGAAGTGAATAAAGATTTAAAAGAATTCGATAACCTACAAAAAGAAATTATTACTGGTATGAAAGATATTGGAAGTCTTTTAGATAAAGCAGAAGGATTTATCGAAAAATTCGATAAGTATTCCATAGAAAAAGAAAAAGAAAAAGAAAATAAATAAAGAGATTATTTTATAAAATTACGTATGTATATATTATAAATTAAATTAAAATATATATAAAATGGGTATGTCAATAGAAGATGCCTTCAAAAAATTAGACCCTAAGAATAATGGTATAACAGATGGATTTAACAAAATGGAAGATTTTTTCAAAAAAGTAGGCAGACAATTTGAAGTATTACCAAAACGTTTTAAATTGATATCAAGTGGATTTAATAATATTTTTAAAGGTTTGGGATATACGCTTCAAGATATGTTTACTGGTGTGGGTAAAGGCATGTTAGATATATTTGTATTAACAGAATTGGCATTCGTATGGTTTTTTACTCATATAATGTGTGGTGTAACTTTAGCTACTCGTTTAAATAAATGTTTTTTCTATTATGCGTTAGATTGTATGGGTCAAATATTATATTTACCATTTCGTTTGGCATTTTGGGTGATTAGTATGTTTATGGGAAATCAAATATACAAAACTGAAAAAGCTATATGGGATAAATTAGAATTAGTGGATGGATATTTTTATAACTATTTACAATTTCATATTATGCATTATCCAAAAAATATTAGAGATTGGTGTTATAATTGTAAAAGATTGAAAGGTAATGTATTGACGGATACATCTAATATGATAGCATATGATTTCAATGTTAGATTACCAGGAGAAATGTTGAAAAATAAAGATAGAATGGCAAGAGGTGGAGATGAGATTAATCGTGCTTTTACATCACCGAACCCATAAAATAGTATAATTAGAAAAAATAAAAAAATATAAGCAAAATATATACAATTAAATAGAATATATAAGAATATGCCAAAAAAATGTATTCCTGGTGTAATATGTATTGAAAATATGACATTAGTAGTTTTGATTGTAGCCTTAATAATAATCGGTTATTTATACTATAATTATTTAAAAACTATTAACACGCTCAATAAGAGTGTGGATTCAAATAGAGAAAAAATAATTATTATGTCAAATAATGAACCGGCGTCATTAGGACCTTTAGCTACTATGGCCACTCGAAGTGACCCTTTTAATGACCCATACGCACCACCTTTGAAAGTAAATTCTAGTGGTCTTGGTATGTATATTCCACGTGATTCCGGTGATATTCGTGGAATTCCTGTTAATGTAAAAACAAGGGGATTTGAAACTGGTTATCAACAAGTAGGTATATTGACGAGAATGACCGGGAATAGTGATATGATATTACCGCTAATGGGAAGACAAGCAATGACGGGAAGAGATAAATGGCAATATTATACAATTTCTAATTCAGGCAATCTTAATACTAAATTACCAATTAGTTTAAATGGAAAAAGTTGTACTAGCGAATACGGTTGTGATGATATTAATAATGGAGATGTAGTATATGTAGAAGGTTATAAAGATACTTTTCGTGTAACAATGTATGAAAATAATTTATTTCGTTATATACCATATCTTTAGACAACAATATACACCTTTGAACATTTATACCCGTGAAGATTTAAAATGGGACGCTCTGTAGGAGCGTCATTTGAAATCGCAACTGGTAACTTTGTTGAAGAATTAAATGGTGTCCCATTTGAATTCTTCAACGGTGTAAAATGAAAAAAGTAACTTAATATTTTAGTAATTTTTCATGTTATTTGTATATTATTATACCCATAACAATTTAATATTTTATTATTATAAATAAACTATATACAAAATATATATAATGTCAGTTTTTAAATTAAATGATAATACATTTGTAGCATCAAAACAAGAAAAAATATTATATGATTATCCGACAATTACTATTCAAAAAAGTGAAATAAAAGGACCTCATAATATATCATCACAGAATTACTTTAGTATTCCATATATAAATCAAACGTCTACTCCTAATTTTGAATATACACCTATAAACGCTACTACTCCAGAAACATATGCCGTAAAAAATATATATTTTTTTGGTTTGCTACATAATAATATACAAGATGTTACTACTGGTCGTGATTCAGACCCAAATATAATTGGGGAATTAGTTATAGAACATAGTTCTAACACAACAAGAAAAGTATTATATACTTGTCATTTATTGAAAAAATACAATCCGGGACAAACACAATTAGGAACAGATATAGATACTGTAATTGATTTAATGGATGCTGATGCTATAAATGCATCCATTAATTTGAATAGTTCTATTTCTAAGGCAATTAAGTATATAGTATATGAAGACGGACCAGGTAAATTGATAATGATTAATACTAATCCAATAATGATTGTAGATAATACAACAGCATTCGTTTCTACATACGATACTAAAACAACCCTTTTTGGTATAAACGCACCAAATGTCTATAAAATAATTGATGGAATAAATATTACAATAAGAAAGGAAGAAGATATTTATATTGATTGTAAACCAACCGGTGTATCGGATGAAGAAGTATCTACTTATAATATTCCGTTATTGAGTGAAACATCAAATCAAAAACAAAATTTAGATTTTATGAAAATGACTGTTAATTTTGTTATTTTCATCGTGATATTAATAGTCGCGTCTTTTGGTGTTCCTATTCTATATAAAGCAGTTGTTATAAACAAAGTAATCCAGCTCATCGGTCTGGATGAAAATGGTGAAAAAGAAAAACTTGGTCATATCAGAATAAAAACAATAGATGTTTTTATATTTTTATTTTTTGCGTTATTAATATTATCAATATTTGGTTATGGTAAAGAAAATGGAGATTATAATAGTTTCATGGTTTGTATATTTTTATCAGTATTTTATATTCTTTCGTCGGTATTGATTTCAGTGAAGAAACAAGATGAGAATTATATGACATTTGATAAAAAAAATCTATCTTATCCAATAGAAAAAGACGAAGAAAAAGATGATAATTTGATTAATTCGATTACTCAATATATATCATTTAGTGATTTAGGACAATTTATCGGTGAAACAGCTGGTTTATTTAAAGATAACGTATCGACGATTTTTGGATTTGAATTAATATATTTTATAATCATACTTTCATTAGGATTGACTAATCAATTCAGTCCAAATAAAAAAATAAATCAAAATCTTGCTATAATGTTTGGATTACAAGGAGGAATTATGTTAATCTTTTTAATTTTGATATTTGCGGTCGTTTTCAAAAAAAAATAACCGCATTGTTCCAGAATAGAGATTTCTACTAATATTTGATTTGAATTTTTATATAAATCAAATCAAAAGAAACACGAATCAATTATTATATTGTTTAATAAACAGAAGCACTACCAACGTTCTCTGCTACTGGTTTGAAACTACTATTAGCATATACACTAATATCACTATGACCAATAGGTGCCATCTTTTCAACAACTTCTTCTTCTAATGATGATGACTTTGGTGGGTTCATTACTTTCATATCGGAATCTTTCTTGGTTTGACTAGGTGTATAATTAACCATATTAACACGACCTGGTTTGTTTGAACTACGACGGATTAGTTCATAAGCAACGAATACATAAATAACAGCTACAATAGGATTTACATTGAAAAATAAATAAACAGTGACCATAAAAATGACTAACATACCTAAAGGTGAATCAACTGAACCAGCTAAGAAATTAGGTGTTTGAATAGGTAATACAATATAAACAATAAAAATAACCAATAAAGCAATTTCTAGTTGTGTTAAAGATTTGAAAACATTAGGGACTGAAACAGATTTAAAAATAGTAGGAATCTTCATTTTGTATTTCGTTATATTATAGAATATTATTATATTTTTTCGTTCTATTGAATATAAAATTGAATTAGCCTAAATAAAAATAAAAATAGTAATATCTATAAAGAATGAAATCATCAAACCGAAAATATAATCCAAAGGTTCAACCAAAAACAAAACAAACTATCTCTATACCAAAATTCGTTGTATCAGATGACTATTTGAAAACAGTATGTTCTCAATCTTATCTTGGGAAAAAAGGATATACTATCCCAAAATCCGTATTATCAAAAGAAGACGAAGCATATTTAAAAAAAGAATTATTCGTTAAACCAGAAGTATTTGGAGCGAATTATGGTGCGCCAGTAGAAGCCGCATTTCCCGTTTTTCGAGAAAACAGCAACAAGATATATTTACCTAGATTTTATGGTATAAATCGTTATGGTATGCCTAGTCGTTCAGAAATTGGCACAGGTGATAATATATCGGTAGAATTTACAAAACCATTACGTGATTATCAAGATAAAATCATCGATGTTTATACTAAATATGTAGACGCACCAATTAGTAAAGATGCGGAAGAAAAAGGTGGAGGTGGAATATTAGAAGTGCCTTGTGGACGTGGTAAATGTTTGGGTAAAAATACACCAATTATGATGTATGATGGTACAATAAAGATGGTACAAGATATAGTGGTAGGTGATATAATTATGGGCGATGATTCTAATCCTAGAAATGTTCTCTCATTGGCGAGAGGTCGAGAAATGATGTATAAAATCTCTTATTATGATAATGAATATATTGTAAATGAAAGTCATATTTTATCTTTAAAATTTCCTAAAAATGAATTAATAATTGATTTACCATTAGTCGATTATTTAAATATTTGTAGACAACGAAATAATAATCCAAGTAATACAAATGTCCCCATGTTATTAGGATACCGTGTTCCAATAGTATTTGATAAAACCGACGTTGAAATAGACCCATATATATTAGGATATTGGTTAGGGGGAGATGGTAATTTAGATGAAGAAGTATGTGGAGATGCACACGGTCTTTTAGGATTTTTGGAAAAATACGATTTAAACGATAAAAATAAATATATTCCACATCATTATAAATGTAATTCAATCGAAATACAATTACAATTATTGGCTGGTTTAATTGACTCAGATGGTTATTTCAATATGGATAATTATAAAATAATACAGCGACACAAACAATTATCTCATGATATTTCGTTTTTATGTAGGTCGCTAGGGTTTTGTATAAAAGAACATGTTATTATAGATGTGACTAATGATGTATATTATAAAAATATTATCAATGGCAATGGATTACAATATATACCTGTAAAATATGAACATAAAAAGGCAAAATTCAAATATAGAGTCATCGATACATTGAAATATAAAATAGATGTACAAAGACTCGGGGAAGATGAATATTATGGTTTTGAGATTGATGGTAATCGACGATTCGTACTTGGTGATTTTACAGTTACACATAATACAGTAATGGCTTTGAAAATTATATCGATTTTACAAAAAAAAACCTTGATTATTGTTCATAAGGAATTTCTTATGAATCAATGGATAGAACGTATTCAGGAATTTTTACCAAGTGCTACTGTGGGTAAAATTCAGGGTCCAGCATTTGATGTTGATAAAAAAGATATTGTAATTGGTATGATACAGACACTATATGATAAAGAATACCCAGTTGATACATTTTCGTGTTTTGGACTGACTATCATAGATGAAGTACATCGTATAGGAAGTGAGCAATTTTCAAGGACGTTATTCAAAACGATTACACCTTATATGTTGGGAATATCGGCTACAGTAGACCGTAAAGATAAATTGACGAAAATTTTATATATGTTTATCGGCGATAAAATTTACGCTGAATCACGTGAGGACGATGACCCTGTTTGTGTTCGAGCAATAAATTATCGTACAAATAATACAGAATTCAATATGGTAGATTATGACTTTCGAGGTAATCCGAAATATAGTACTATGATTACAAAATTATGTGAATATGGACCACGTAGTGATTTTATAGTACGTATTATACGCGATTTAATCGAAGAAAATCCAGAAAACCAAATAATGGTATTATGTCATAATCGTTCATTATTGACGTATTTATATGAAGCTGTTAATCATCGTAAAATAGCCTCAATCGGTTATTATGTAGGTGGAATGAAACAAACGAATTTACAAGAAACTGAAACGAAACAAATTGTATTGGCAACTTATGCTATGGCAGCAGAAGCATTGGATATCAAAACATTATCATCTTTGATAATGGTAACACCCAAAACCGATATTACACAATCAGTTGGACGTATATTAAGAGTAAAACATGAAAATCCGATTATAGTTGATATAGTAGATGGTCATGATATTTTTCAAAATCAATGGAATCAACGCAAACGATTTTATAAAAAATGTAATTATCGGATTCGCCAAATAGATTCGGATAACTATAAAAGTATGAATTTGGATTGGAATACAGATACTACCTGGAAACGAGTATTTGAACCAATGAAAAAAGCGACAGAATGTGCTACTTCTGAAGATAGTGACGATAGTAATAATGATAACAGTGTTTTGAATAAAATAGTAAATTCAAAACAAAGTAAATGTTTGTTAGATGTTTCTAAATATAATTTTGATGAAATTGAAAAATAAGAATCTAATAATCTAATAATCTAAACTCTAATAATCTAAACTCTAATAATCTAATAATCTAATAATCTAAACTCTAAAAAAACCAAAATAGTTTTTTACACTTTTTTGCTGTCTTTTTATTGGACTTTTTACTCGATTTCTTTGCTGACTTTTTAGCATTTCGTTTTTTGGCGGTTTTTGATTTTTTACCACCGACTTGTCCACCATGTTGAATTTTATTTTCGAAAATAGTATTACCTACACCAGTTGTATTATCATTAGGTAAAACATTACCTTTGTTGAATGGAATATTAGTTTCACCGTTTCCTGACATATTTATATATATTATGTATATATTTATTGTCTAATTGTTTGATAATTTGGTGAATATAGATTATTTGAATGATTATTTCTATAGTTTGGATTATATGGCTTATTATTTGAATGTGTATTTGAATATCGTTTGAATATTGGTCTTTTATTCGGCATCTCTTTATTATATATATTATCATTTGTATTTTTATCATAATAATCTCTTACCAATTGATTGATATGTACAACTTTGGTTGATTTATCAACCGTGCGTATAGGAGTCCATCGTTTGAATTTACTATTAAATACACATTCTATTAATACACTTTTTTCTAAATCGACATATTTGGTTTCATCCATATTTTGGAAATCATCCTCGTCATCACTTTCCTCTATATAATCCAGATTATCGTTTTCACGAATTTTTCTGAATATTTTATTCATAAATACACTGGTTTTATAATTTGGTATATATGCCATATTATAATACAATAGGGCCTTGTCTTTGCCATAAGCAAACAAATGATAAATATCGTATTGAATATCAGCAGTTACGTGAAATATAGTAGGATATTTATATTGTGGTTTATTATAATCCATAGTGTATTGTATTGTATGGAAAGTATAGTTTTTACTACGAGACTCTTTTACATATTCTGTTGGTATATTTATTAAATTTAATTTTCGATTTATTACAACATTCAAATATGGCATTATCTCATAACATGCCCGATATTGTATATGATGTGTTGTATATGGAATAGTATCATTTATATCTTCTGGTATGGTTATAGGACATTCTGTATTATCCTCTATTTTTGTTTCCCACATAACCGGTAACATAAATATTGTTTCCGTGTTTGTAGTGAATTTTCGATTCGTGTTTTTCATAAAATCTTCCAAACATTCCAATTTTTCAATAAATTTATTTTTTAATAACGAAACCCCCTTATAGTAAAATATATCCTCTATTATAAATACTTGATGCCCAGTTTGTTCATCAATAACGTATGTTCCATATACAACAGTACCTAAAGACAAATCCTCTTTGAAATTGGTTTCGATACGTGTAGTTTTTATTATTTTTTTCTCTTTATTTAATTCTAGAGTATAACATACATCTTCGTCATTATAAAAGGTAAACCAGGCAAACGTTTTTTTACCAATTGGTATAGCAAGACAAATATTATAATTACTAGAAACTTTCTTATGAGAAATTGTCTCATAGGAAAGTTCGAATTTTGGAAATCTTGTCATTAACTGTGTTGTTTGGGATTGACACAGTTCTGTATTCTTACTCATGTGTTTATCCACCGGTTTATAGATTCTAAAGGCGGATTGCTTTTATATGTTTTTTGTATAATATTTATCGGCTGGTATTTGGATAGTGTATTTAGGCGCCGGATACTATTTTATATGTAATAAGGTTGGACTAATTTTCCATTTGCTTATTCATGAATTCCATTAATTCATCATTCATTTTTTGTCTTTCATTTTCTGTTTCAAAAACGGTTTTTTGAGAACCTGTATTATTAGAAAAAGGTTTATATTGTTGTATTTCATCTACTATTCTTTTGTATTTTTCAATTTGAATATTTACTAAATCTTTTGTTTTTTTTGTTGTATATGTATCTTTCAAATAATTCCAAAACCAATGTCCCAATAAAATTATGGATATAGATATTATAATTTTAAATAATATACCCAAAAAAATATTAGTATTTGAGAACATTAACGATATATATGATTTATATATATCGTTTATATGATTATAACGTAGAATTTATTTTTTTCTATGTTGTCGTTTGTATGATTTTTTTGTTTTTCGAGAACCTTTTCGTTGTTTTTTATTGGATTTTTTTGATTTTTTGGACTTTTTGTTTTTTCGAGAACCAGCACCTCGTTGTTCAGCACCTCGTTGTTCAGCATCTGGGTAACAAACTTTGACAGCCCCTGTAAAAAAATTAACGATGCCTGATGTTTTAATACAATTTTTATTTTCAGTTGATTTGTCTGGGTTATCAATATTAACATTTTCGAGAACATCACTATTGGTTTCTTCTGAGTTCTCAATATTAACATTTTCGAGAACAGCATCGCCATCGGTTTCTTCTGAGTTCTCAATATTAGAATTTTCGAGAACAGCATCGCCATCGGTTTCTTCTGAGTTCTCAATATTAGAATTTTCGAGAACAGCATCGCCATCGGTTTCTTCTGAGTTCTCAATATTATCATCATTTTCGAGAACAACCTTTTTGGTTTCTTCTATTGGGTTCTCAATTTCTAATTTTTCATTAACATCGAATTCCATAAAAGCTGAACATAATTCTTTTCTATGAGGAATTGCTTTTTCTAATTGTGCTTCTATATTTTTACCAAATCCTTCTCCTATTTTCTTTCCCATTATTTCTATTTTTTTTATTTCATCTAAATTGCTATCTAAATTGCTATCTAAATTTGAACAAACATCCTTGTATTTATTAATTTCGTTTTTAATGTTCTCGTTTTTATTAATAATATTCTTTATTTGTTTTTTAATTTCTTCCGTAGGCATTTCCGGATTATTTAAAACTTCCTGTATATCTTTATTTTGTACAATATCTAATAAATTGATAAGTTTATCTTTGATTTTAGAAAATGTGTTATATGCTGGCATTATTTTCAAAATATTATTTCCTGGAATTTTATCAGCAGTTTCCAATGTAGTTTTTAAAGCATCAATCGCGCCACCATCACCACCTCGTTGTTTTTTGTTTTTTTTTCCTTTTTTTCCAAAAAAATAACTGCCACTATGTAAAAGAGCGTCATCTAATAATCCAACACCAACCCCTGATATATTGCCTTTTGATAATTTAGAACCAACTTTAACAGCAGAAATAGATTTTTTTCCAAATAACCCTGCTTTGGTGGCGGTTGAAAATGTAACAGCAGGAACAACACCACCATATTTTTTATTTTTTTTATTGTTTTTTTTATAATTACGGTTACGAATATTTCTAGTCATTTTTGATTTTTTTCCATGTTGTTTTCGTGTATATGACATATTTTATGAATCCAATAGTATATAATATAAAAATATTTTATTATATAATTCTAAAAACATCGCGATGCTACTAAATAATAAAAAAACTGATATAAAAATATCATAACAAATCAATACAAGCAATAAAAATGGCGCCATTATCAATATTGATTATAGAAAAAAACGGAACAGTAAAAGAAACAACTATAAAATCGTTCGATGAATCAGACCTATATAAAAAAGCGGGTTTCAAAACAGAAGATGGGTTCAAATGTCATACAACATGGAACATAGAAGAACTTGACGGCGTTTCATACTCAATTTCAGTTTATGGTAAAACAAATGGAAGAGCAAATCAAGAAAACAAATATGAATTTCCACCACCAATTGATAATACATTGTTTTTTGGAAGTTGTGTTATTATAAATAAACGTTCAGACGTCCTTACAAATATTACCTCTAAAGAATGGGATAAAATATATGATCATTTATACGGTGGGTTCGAGGATTTGGGAGAAGAAGATTCGGAAGAAGAATCGGAGGATGACGATGATGATATACCTAGAACAAAATCAGGATACGCAAAAGATGGATTTGTGGTAGATGATGATGCTGATGATGCTGATAATGAATCATCAGAAGAGGTTTCGGATGATAATAATGAGGACGATGAAATTCCCAGAACAAAGAAATCAAAAAATACAAAATCAAAAAAAATAATATTAAAAAGGAAACCGCAATCTAAAACATCAAAACAACCAGACACTTTTACTATTTTCGGAAAAATCATAGGAAAAGCGGCAGTAGCATCCAAGAAAAGTGCCGAAAATCTAACATCACAAGATGAAAATACATTAGAATGTACTAGTGAATTAAGTGAAGAATCGTATATTGAATAAAATCAAGCGCGTTTTTCAATACGATATTTATCTGGCGATTCATCATCGTCAATTACGATATATTTTTCATCGAAATAGGGTTTAAATACTTTGTATATAGTGGAATGTTTCGATTTTGAATAATATTTATATTCTTCTTCTATAGTCATAATCGGGTTTTCAATATAAAAAGGTAAATGCTTACAAGTGAAATTACCTGCCATACGCACAGACCAATTACACCAATATTTTTTATTGATAAGAGCGAACGTAGTATCAATAGGCGCATCATATAATTCATAATTACGGTCATTTATACGATTGAACCAATATTGGTATTCCCAATCATATATTGAACAACCTAACATATAATTACCGGGATACATTTTATCCCGGTCTTCGATTGATATTGCGAAACCTAATTTACCAATTTGGTGTTTATCCGATAAAGTCACCATCTGTTCAATAAAATAAGTAGGTAATTTGGCATTCAGTTCCAAATCGGGGTCAGTTAAAATGAATTTATCAGGTAGTTCATTATACAAATCGGTATTATGGTCAGGTGATATCCATGGACCATTATTATCTCGGTCAATAACCCTATAATAAAGGCGTATTTTTTTCAAATATTTCAATGTACTTGGGTCATCGCTACTATTATTCATAATAATAATATCATTTTTATATTTAGGTTGGATACGATTAATTTGTTCAATCATATTTTGAACATATTTATAGTTATTGAAACAGATAATAATAATAGGAATCATCATAAAATATATATGTATGTTTTTTTATATTGATAAAAAATTGAAATATATAAAGCGTTTTTAATATATTTCAATTATTGATTAGAATGTATAAAATTTCGAATTCCGATAATTTTCGTAATAATATTCGTACAAAAATGTTGACCATTATCGGTGATGATAATCTATCTGTAAATTTAGAAAAAGGAGTTTTTAACTATGCCATAAAAGAGGCAAATAGTAAAAAAATCATCAAAAAATGGGAAAATCCATATTTTGTACAACTCTATTTGGACCGATTACGTAGTCTTTATTTGAATTTAAAAAACGAAGAATTATTATCACAACTAAAAAATAAGGAAATTACTCCACAATCATTAGCTTTTATGACACATCAAGAAATGAATCCAGAACATTGGCGTGTGTTGATTGATAAGAAAATAAAACGTGATGCGAATAAATATACCACAAATATTAAGGCATCAACTGATATGTTTACATGTAAAAAATGTAAATCCAAACGTTGTACCTATTATGAATTACAAACACGTAGTGCGGATGAACCTGCCACAATATTTGTCACCTGTTTAGATTGTGGTAAAAATTGGAAATCATAAAATAATTACTATACACGAAACACACCTAAACCAATAATCATTATAAAAATAGATATTAACAAAGTGTATTTTACTCTAATTGTAAAATTGGCATCAATATAGTTATTATCACATAAAATATTATACAATTTGAATTCCATATAATAATATTTACTTACCATTGACATATTTTCTATTTTTCTTCTACAATAAGGACAATTATAAGGGTTTTTTTTTGAAACAAAATATTCTTTTATACATTTTATACAATAATTATGACCGCAATTTGTAGTGATAATTTCGCTATATAATTTATCTTCTAAACATATAGGGCATTCAATAGTTTCGTTTTTATCTTGTGATGAATAATTAGTGTTTAATATGTATTGTATTTTTTCAGTATTATCGCAATTACAACAAACACAATAAATAGGGCCACTAGTCATATCCATACCATCCATATTATAATAGTATTATATTTTTGGATTATATAGAGCAACGCGTATTTTTTTATTTTTTTCCGTATTTTTTTATTTTTTTCCGTATTTTTTGTAAAAAATTGACGATAATTATAATATTAAACAATATGATATTTATTCTCATTCAGCGTATTTATCTAACCGTTTAAATTATATATTAAATTCGAATTATTCAATCTTTTTAAAACAATAAATCAAATTATATCAAATATGTCAGCTATGTCATTTGTCGATTCTTCAATTAACTCAATGGAAATTACACAAGAACAAGCAAATACAATGGCAAATGTAATCGATTACAATTATCAAGGTTGGGTTCATTTCGATACTAATGCTAGTTGTGTAAAAAGCTATTCAAATGTTTATGCTCCAGAATTTGGCGGTAGTTTAAAGATTACATGTTTGCCTGCCAAATATAGTAACATTGAAACACTACAAGAATTGGTCGAAAATGTTATCCCAATTGGTAAAGTAAATAATATTCGTATTGTAAAAAAAATAGATTCAAAAAACAATCGTACATTTCAAAGCGCATTTATTGATTTCGAACATTGGTATATTAGTGAATCAACTAGATGTCTTTTAATGGAACTATTTAATGTAACTCGTTTTGAAAATGGCGAGCCAACTTATACTCAAAGTATTGAAATTTTTAGCAATGAACAATTCTATTGGGATGAGGCGGAAACCATGAAAATGAAATGTTTATCAGTTCGTTTTGTAAAAAAAGGAATGGATATTCAAGAAAATGTCGCTAAATCAGCATCGGCACAAAAACTAGAACTATCATCCGAACAATGGAATAGTTTATATATTCCTTGCCTACCAAAGGAGATTCTATTTGATACAGATAAAGGCCCATCTTATATTAATGAAAATAGCTTACAGTATTTCATTGAAAAGAACTTACAATTGGGTAAAATTAAAAGAATCGATTTTGTAGATAGGGAAGTAGTTGAAAACGAACAAGCTCTAACAGTAAAAGCAGCTTTTATTCATTTCGAATATTGGAACGATAATAACAACGCCAAGTTCTTACGAAATAAGTTGGACACCGAGGGACAATTTCGTCAAAAAGGATATTATAATGGTAAGAATATGATGTGGTTTTATTCAGAGGAAAATGGCGCAAAAACACCAAGATATTTTGTATTCAAAATCAACTATAAGCCAATTCCAGAAGCAGAAACCGAATTAAATATTCATCAATTAGTAGCAGCAAATAAGAAATTAGAAGAAGTTGTTTTAGAAAAAGATGAACTTATCAAGAAATTAATGGAAGAACTTGATATGTTGAAGCAAAGCTTTGGCATTGAAGATACTAAAGGACCAATGTCAATTGATGAATTAGCAACAGATGGTCAAGAAGTAGAAATCGAATTCGACAATGACGATGATGATGATAATGATACAGTTGATTCTCGATACAACGAATTATCAGGGCAACAACTACGTGATATTTGGTGTGAATTAATGGGAAAACCAACCGGTTTAAAAAGTAGCGGAAGTTTTAATAGTAAATCAAAATTAATAGCTGAAATCATTCGTTTAAAAGAAGAAAAAACAATCGAAGAATTAAATTCAATAAAACAAAATTAATCCACCAAAAACCAGAAAAATCAATAAAAAATATAAAACCGAAACCAATAAAAAATTTATTTGTAAATAAATAAATTTTTTCATGTTTATAAATCGAGTGGGGGTTATAACAATTCTAAATCTTTGAATTTCCAATATTCACACCCGCCATTTGGTAATGGTCTTTTTATAATAAATGGGATTTTTTTTTCTTCGAATTCTTTTAAAGCAATCAAATAACCGTCAATGACACTAGGTTCAACTTCTACGAAAATAGGTGCTCCAGCATTGATTTGTTTTGCGCGTTCGCCCAATATTTTTGCCTTTTCATATCTAGTAATAAAAGGTAATGTTTGATGTAATGGGTCAATAATATTACCATCTCCATCGCGAACAACTCGTGCTAATATTTCTACTTCTGTATAATTATGTGTTTGTAATTCAGGATGGTATTCAGAAATAATATTTTGTTGTGTTTTCTCATCGAATTTCTGTAAATAATTTTCATCATAATCATCCTCATCATCGTCTTCATCATCACTAATATCATCTAAACCATTAAAAGACTGACGAATATTTACGTTTTGTTTTGGTTTATTTTTATTTTCTTCATTTTCTTCAAAAATATCGTCTTCATCTTCAGCTTCGATGTCTTCTTCTTCTGCTAATTCAATTTCATCATCTTCATCATCATTTTCATCTTCATCATCTTCTTCTTCCTCATCATCGTCAGCGTCATTTTTCATCACTTTCGATATTTTATTTCGTATTTGTGCGTCATTTGGTTCTTGATAGTTTTCTTCTTCTGGTTCATCTTGTTCCTCATTAATAGATTCAATATCATCTTCATAATCGTTATCCATTTTATTTAATATATATAATAGGTTCTATATTTCTAAATTTCTTATGTATATTTTTAATTTCAATTTTTTACAATAAAAAATATTACTAATATTATAGAAAATGTATAATAAGGTTATGACTGTTCGTTCGTTTTCCATGTAGTATCACATTCGACACAAATGTACAAATATTTCATGTTATCATCATCATAACGAACATAAATAACTTCTGCTGGATTTTTATATTCTTCATGATTTGTTTTACATTGAACATTTGGACATTTTACATTATAGATACGTGGTAATGTTGGGTCTAATTTGGTATATTGATTAATAATATGATTAAATTTTTGTTCGCCCTTTTTTAATTGAGAATTCAAAACACATACACCTTCTTCTGTAATTGTTTCATCTCTATATTGACAATTGCGACAATAATAAATTAATTTATTTGTATTTTCAGCATCAATACCAATATAATACATGTTATCACATTTGATACAGAATTTCATATTTGAGATTAATTAATATATATTATGGAAATATTATTTATACTTATTATTATCAAAATATAATAATTTATAATAATTATCAATTTTTTCTTGATATTTTATTATGCTAATTATAAACACAAAATTATAGGTATTTTTGTAAAATTCTCCAACTGAAAAAATTGAATTTAAAAAATGGGATAAAAATATCTTTATAATATATCTTATAGCAATGGAGATATCTACGCCCACTGCATCTACACTACTACCATCAACAATTATGAATGTATCATACCGTGACTTCAATGATTTCTTAATGAAACATAATATCAAAAAAGACCAAAGTAGTACAACTACCATAAAATCAATGACAAATACTAGAATAGGAGACCCAAAATCGAATATATACGGTGGGTCTTATCATATTCCAGATTCTGAATATTCTACGTTTTTGTATCTCTATAACAGAGATATTCTTGTTCCAAAGAAAAAGGAATATCTAACAGAAAAACAGTTAGAAAATGACGGACCGATATTAATTGACATTGATTTACGTCACGATTATGACGTAGATGAACGACAATATAGTAAAGAACATATCGATGACCTTTTGGATTCTTATTTAGGTGAATTAAATAAGATATATCAACCTGATGAAAATACAAATATACCAATTTTTGTATTCGAGAAACCGAGTGTAAATCGAATAAATACAGAAAAAGAAAAGAAAACTAAAGATGGTATTCATATTATTATTGGATTAAAAACTGACCGTATTACGCAGATAATGCTTCGTACAAAAATGATAAAAAATACTAGTGAGATGTGGGGTGACCTACCTATTACGAATACATGGGAAGATGTATTTGATGAGGGCATTACCAAAGGTCATGTAAATTGGCAATTGTATGGTTCAAGAAAACCAAATTATGAAAGATATCAATTGACTCGTCTGTTTGAAGTAACATATGACGAATCTGACGGTGAATTTATGCGTAAAGAATTACCAGTTTCTGGATTTGATATTGGAAAAAACATCGAAAAATTATCCGTTCGTTATAAAGGTCATCAATCATTATTTATGAGAAACGATTTCATCAAAGAATATGATGAATTCAAACGTGTCAATCAGATTGGAGGTAATGGAAGTAGATTATCAGCTAGTACTCTAAATAGTAGAGCACAACAACTCGATAATCTAATAGATGATTCAAATGCTATTTCAAAAATTTCGAATGCTGGTGAATTAGAGATGGTATTGAATCATTTCTTAGACAGTGTTAATAATACAACTGAATATGAATTGAGGGACGCGTATGAATATGTAAATATTTTACCTCCATCTTATTATGAAGCAGGGTCTTATCTAAAATGGATACGTGTAGGTTGGGTATTACGTAATACTAGTAATAAATTATTGATTGTATGGATAGCATTCAGTGCGAAAGCAAGTAATTTTGATTATAGAACGATACCAGAATTATGCGAACGATGGCGAAAATTCGATTTACGTAAGCACGATGGTTTATCGAAATTATCATTAATGCGATGGGCAAAAATAGAAAACAAAGAAGCTTTTGAACAAGTTCGTAATAATACAATTGACTTTTATGTAGAAGAAACTATCAATAAACCAATATCTAAAGGAAACGAAAGAAATGGTTGTGGAGATTGGGATTTAGCAAACGTATTATATCAATTATATAAACATGAATTCATATGTGTTAGTGTTAAATCGAATATATGGTATCAATATAAAAATCATCGTTGGGTAGAAATTGATTCTGGTACGACTTTACGTAAAAATATTTCAATTGAATTACGTGACATCTATAATAAAAAATTAATTAGTTTAATGGAAAATATGACAGATGACGGTAATATGCGTGACGAACAACAAACCATAATGCGCGAAGAAACAGCAAAACCAAGAAACGTTCGTATTTTGAATATTTGTCAGCGTTTATCCAATACAAATGATAAGAAAAATATAATGACAGAAGCGAAAGAAATATTTTATGATGGTTCATTTTTGGCAAAATTAGATACAAACCCTTATTTGTTGTGTTTCAAAAATGGTGTTGTCGATTTCAAAGAAAAGATATTTCGCAAAGGCTTACCAGAAGATAATATTTCGATGACTACAAATATCGATTATATTCCAATAAATCCATCCATTCATCAACCAATTATAGATGAATTTACTGATTTTATGAATAAGTTATTTCCTGAACCGGAATTATGTAGATATATGTACGACCATTTGGCATCCGCATTAATTGGTACATCAACGAATCAAACTTTCAATATGTATATAGGTGTTGGACAGAACGGTAAATCCGTCTTGGTAAATTTGATGGAGATTGTTTTGGGTGAATATTCAGGTATTGTTCCACTCACATTAGTAACAGAAAAGCGAAATAAAGTCGGTGGTTTAACTCCAGAAATAGTTGAATTGAAAGGTAAGCGTTATGCTGTTATGCAAGAACCAGAAAAGGGTGAAAAAATGAATGAAGGTATTATGAAACAATTGACCAGTGGAAAAGACCAACTTCAAGGCAGAGCACCTTATATGCCTCAAACAATATCATTTACACCACAATTCAAATTAGTTGTATGTTGTAATAATTTATTAGAAATTAAAAGTAATGACCATGGTACTTGGCGTCGTATTCGTGCGGTTCCATTCAAATCATTATTTACTGAAAATCCGGTTGAAGGTGATAGAGAAAGACCATATCAATTCAAATTAGTCGAAAACATAGATGAAAAATTCGATGATTGGAAAGAAGTTGTCGCAGCACTTTTCGTACAACGTGTATTTGAAACGAATGGAGTAGTTAAAGATTGTGATATCGTATTGGCTAGAAGTAACGAATATCGTCAAAGTCAAGATTATATTTTTGAATTTATTCGCGATTGTGTCATTCGTGCTAGTGATGGACGTATTAAGAAGAATGAATTGAATAATGAATTCTCTACTTGGTATGCTAGTAATTATGGTGGCCGTGGTCCTTCACCAAAAGACTTACATGAATATATGGATAAAGAATTTGGTCGTAATCAGAATTCAATGTGGTCTGGGGTTAAAATCAAGTATGTTAGAGACGAGGTAGATATATCGATTGGTAATACAGATGATGAGGCGGAAGATGATATTGATATGAATAGATTATAAAATCCATAAATACATAAATATAAGTAAATAAATATTTTTTTCATGAAAAATTGATTGATAATTAGATATATGAATATTTGATTATCTGAAAAATGACAATTAAAGTTGTAATCGATTCGTTTTCATTTGAAGAACTAAAACAAATTATTGATTATTATAATAATCATAAGCAACCTGATGAAGAACCGTTAGAAGAACTCAATCGTGCTGAAGGTGGATTCAAAATCCAAATAACTGAACTAAAAAGTATCGATTGTAATGAAAATAAAAAAATCAAACAATTACGTTGGTATAAAAATTCTTTAGTTCCAAATGGAAATCCAAACGGAAATCCAAAAGGAAATATAGGTTTTACAGAAAACGAAGAAAAATTACTATATGAATCAATGGTTCAAATTCTAGGGAGTGAAAACGTAATAATGGAATGATTAACCAGTTTTTACATAAACAGTTCCACTGATTAGTGCTATTGTATAAGACCCCCATGTATAAATAAATTCTTCAATTGTATAAATAATAAAAGGGTATATTATCAATAACACTATGATTACGATTTTTAAATAAATAGACATATTTTTTTGTACAAAAAACAATAATCCAACTAATATGATTATAAATACAAAATAGGCTATTAATAAAATATAATTTATTCCTACAAATGTAGATACTTTTTCATATTGAAAATTTGCTTTTTGGTCATACGTGAAATCACCCGTATTCGCATTTTGTACTTTATCTGCTAATTTTTCATTTTGTTTTTGAATAGAGGTATAATACGTATAATATTTATCATTACTATTGATTATTGTATTTGTTTCTGTGAATTTAAAATCCTGTGCTGCTTTGTTTGAAATACTTACTATAGGGTCTGTTGTTTTCCTTTCGTCTGTTAATTTCTGATTTAAATCATCTATTTCAGCCTGTATTTTTATAATTTCATCTCTTAGTTTAGATATTTCATTATTGTTTTTGGTAATTGTATCCTCTAAAGGTTTCATAGCAGCTCGTTTTGCGTCATCTATCTGTACAGATGTATACATAGAATTTTTTTGTTTTATTAATGCGTCATTCGCCGCGGTCAATACGTCCAATTGAGATTGCTTCTCTTTCAATGTCGCATTCAAAACAGGAATACTTCTTCTTTTCGCATCATTTGAATCTCTTAAATCTGAAGCATAACGTCTTGTTCCAGGACATGGGTCAGGTGGGGGTGCTGGTTTTGCTGACTTATTTCCCATTTTAATATATTTTTATTAATTCTAAAATATAAATATATTATATTTTTGAAACTAGTGATTTTTATTAGTAATTATTATAATAAACATTCGTGTTTATAGTTGAATATGTATATGAACCAGCATCATATAATATTTTTTCTATAGTATAGATAATAAAAGGGTATATTATCAATAACGCTATCATTATAATTCGATAATAAATAGACATATTTCTTTGTACAAAAAATAAAATACCAATTAGAATTATTAGAAATACATAATAAACTATATATAAAACATAATTAATTTTGATAGTATAATCATAACGTTCAATTTGATAAAATGCCTTTTGGTCATATGTTAGATTCTCTGATTTACTAGTAGATGACTTATTTAATAATTTCCCATTCTGTTCTCGAATAGCAACGTAATAATCGTATGTTTTTTCATTACTATCATATACCATATTTGCGTTTTTGTATGTTGAATTATTAATTTCATTTTTTACCAATGGCAAAGATTGGTCGATTATTTTACGTTCTTGATCCAATTGTTTTAATAAATCATCTCTAATACCAATTAATCTATTTTTTTCGGCGGTAAGCGCCGAAATAGTAATCTTATTTGAATCAATTTGGTCTTGTAATGGTTTAATAGCAATAGATACATCACTATCTAATTGAGCTTTTGTAAACATTTTAGAAATTTGACTTTGTAATTCTTGGTTATCTTTTGTATATTTATCAATAGATTTTTGATTAGTATTTATATCTTCATTCAACTTATTAATTTGATTATTTAAATTTCTTTCATCTGGTTTTAGTGTATCGTCAATATACTTTGAAATTTTTGGACAATCTATTGAAGATGTATTTCCCATTATAATTTATTTATTTTAAATATAAATAGATTATATTTTTGAATACCCTATATATTCATTAGGCGAATTAGGTTTTACCATATTACTATTCATTACAAAAGACATGGTTGAGAACTGTTCGCTATCATATTGAGCTGGTGTAGCCAAACTATCAATAGAACCATATTTTCTTAAATAAGCTGTTTCTGAAATACAAAAATTATTACTACTATCCCATTTGGCACCTTCTGAGCAACAAGCTTGTCCCACACAGCTACCTAGATTAATAGAACCCAACAGATTTCCAGCTTTTCCTTCTTCTTTGTTTTTTTTCTCTATTTCAGCTGGTGTTAAGATACTAGGTCCTTGTAAATCCAATTCATTATAATTCAATCTATCTCTTTTATAAATATCCTCTAAAGAAAAATATACACTGAAAAAACAAACTATAAATAAAATAATAGATAATAAATCTAAAATAAAACTTGGTATAAAAGGGAAGTTTCTACCAATCATTAAAATAACTATAAATATTGCTAAAGTGAAAATGACTATTATAATGATTTTTGTATATTGTTCAAACCGTTGTCTATAACTATCATTTAATAATACACCTCTCTTTTTACCTTCTAATGATGTATCGATTTGTTCTTTTTTCATCAATAATCGTTGTTTTTCAGTATCAACTATATTTAACATATCTTGTTGATGGTCTAATGTAGCATTTGTTGATGCGGTTGAATCTTTGAAATTTTTATTTAATTTATCCAATTGACTTTGTATAGCGTTTACTTTACTTCTTAATGCCGGATCTGTTGTACTAATACCTGATATATAATCTTTTTGAATATGAAATATTCCAGATAAATCTAATTGTTGTGGCATTTTTATATATAATTATAATATTATTTTTCATTCTTTTCCAATAATAACCGAAAAAATCAATAGAGTAACTAATGTAATAGACCCTAAAACATAAACCGTATTTATATTACTTACCATACTATCTATATCTTCTATTCTAGCATCTACTACTACTTTACTTTTATTTTCACTATTCAATACATTTCCACTAAAATCATACATGGGATTATTCATCATAATATCTCTTATTCCTGTCTTATTTGTATTTGTTATTGTGTTTATACCATTACCAATTGATTTATATTTTGTATCAACATTCAATAAACTAGTTGAATAATCAGTCGAAACTTGTATCATAGGATTAATTTGTTTCTCGATTACGTCTGTTTTTAATTGTGATGTCGTATATTCTGGTATATTATTCGATGGTGTATAACCATAATCTTCAAAACCTTCTTTTTTATTGCCCCATTTATCGATGTCCAACCATCTAGATAATGTAATAAAACTTTCATTTGTTTTATAGTCAGGATTTGGTGTTAATTCCGTAACACCGTTCAAGTTCCATTGTTTAATAGCAATGTTTTTTGCTGTGGTTGGCATTTCACTAATTACTAATCTAAAATAAGAATATGCTTTTGTTGAATTAATATTATATACACGTGATGGTTTAGAATTTAATACAGGTGTTTTTACATTTTGTTGGTCTACGTATTCCCATACATTACCATCATTTGAACCCAGTATAGCAAATCTTTTTGGGAATGTAGAATTCACAGTAAAATTTAATGTTTTAATCGTATAATTATACAAGAAAATACTATAAGGTAATTGTATTTGTAACCATTCACCTAAAAGTGATACAGTGCCCACCGGTGTAGTCCATGTATTTGTTTGTGAACCGCCACCTTGATATGTCGATGGATTTTTTCCATTAAATGGGTCAGTGCTATATGTAGGATATTTTTTATTTATATCGGAAGAAGTTCCATTATAATCACATTGCCAAAAATTAGCATCACTTCCATTAAAAGCCATAAAAGGTAATGTGCTACTACTCGCATATGATGATGCTGTCACTTTATAACTACCATTTGGTGTATATTTATCTATCCCTTTGTTATCGATACCAGTAATTTCAGTAGTCTCTGCTAATAATACTTTATTATTAGGCAAAGGAGTTATTTGTATAATATTTGAATTCGGCATATAGAATATATTTATATATATTACACCGACCGAAAAGAAAAATGAGACAAAATTATAAAAAATAAAATTATCAATCATTCTCTTCTATATAGTTGGGTAAAAGCACCTTTTCAGGCTTTAGCACACTTGACAACCTCCACTTTCGTTTCGGTGGTTGATGCTATTCTTTCAAGTTTGTATTCTCTCCTAAATCTTTCAGGTCTTTTTCCTGTTTTTTTGTAGTAGTTGAATACATAACGGATATTCTTACATCCGTTCTTATCACGATTGATACACCCTTTCCTGTTGTTTTCCATTTGATATGTTAGGATAGAGTGGATTTTTCTATCTTCGCCTTTCTTATCAGGCAAATATAGATTTTTACAAAGGTCTTTTGTTTTATAGGATAAACATGATGTTCTAAACTCATCAATATTATATACTTTGAAACGCTCCTTTAATTTTCGTTTCAATGATAAGTTTGGAGTGGAGATAAAGTTTCTCATTTGCTTCCCTATACTCCAGTCTCCTATGATAATTGAATGGTTTTTACTATACTTTTTCTCAATCATATTCAACATGTTATCTTCACTTCGCTTCTTATTGATGAAAGCATACCATTTGTATTTACGAAATTGAATATTTTGATATAATGGAACTACTATTTCATTTACTTCCAGTTTCTTTGCTATATATTCATTGAACTTATCCATATTACAACTTTTAGAGTTATATTTATTCAGGGTTTCTTCAGTTTCTGTAATGTGGATTTTGTCCTTGTAATTTTTTAGTAAGCGTTGGTATTTCATTCGCTTTGTTTCTTTCATACGCATACCATTTGTATAAGAACAAAACTTCCCTTTATCATCCATCATCGTAAATAACGACCTTTTTCCAGGGTCAATAAAAATATGTTTTCCCTTCAAAGCTTCCATTGGTAATTCATCAATATACGGAAACTCTAGTAAGTCTTCGGCTATTTCTGTTTTCTTTGATGGATTTTCTTTGCGTTGTTTTCGTAATAGTTTCGTAAGTTCTTTTTGTTGTTCTTTCTTTTCTTCTTTGCGGTTTTCTTTTTTTTCTTTGGTAAGACCTTGTAATGCTTTTTTTCCTTGTTTTTTCTTATCTTTCTTTTGTTGTTCTTCTTCGATATAATCCTTATGAATAAATCGCAAAGAAGTAGCATACCCATCTGTAATAATCGTATAATCAAACTGGTAATTTTTGCGTGTTTGTTTCACATCCCATAAATAATCCCAGATAAACTCCTTGTTTTCTTCCAGACAATTATTCAGGTTTCCAGAAGTAGCAGTCATTATTTTACCATCTTTTACAGGAAACTTACATATTTTGAGTAGTTTTTCATCATGTTTTGTATCTACAAATAATTCCACCATCGCCTTTGTATCCACTTGAATATGTCTTGGAACAGCGTTAGTTTGAATTGGAAAAAATTGGAATGCCTTTGCTTCTAATGTTTCAAGTTCTAAACACATAAAAATCATATGTTTTAGATATTTGTATGGTTCGCAACATACATCATAATAATAAGTGGTATCATACTCTTTTGGAACGATTTTGTATCTGGTTTCATTTATCCATGTATGGTATTTTTCATCACATAACAAAGTATTATTCAGTATATCATTTTTCACAACACGAAGTTCTTTGAAGAGTTGTTTTTTGAATACTTTATTGGTAATTTCTTCCTTGTAAATTGCCTTGAAATAAGAATTGATAAACCGATTTACATAATCAAAAAAGTGTATTTTAATGTTATTGGTAATAGATGTTAGCATAGTAGTAGCATAATAATCTAATATAGAAGATAGGTTTTTTCCATCCTCTAATGAAAAATCATATAAGGATTGAAACTCTTGTAGTAAAAGTTGATTATTACCTTTTGGTTTTGGACCAGAGGAAGGTTTCAATACAGATTTCATCGCCATAGAAATAGTATCAATTGTAATTTCAGGAATAACAATATCATTATGGTATTTTTGTAAAACCCATAATCGTAATAACAAATACGACTTAGAAGTGATTTTGTTTGCTCGAGAAATAGCATCTTGTAAAATAATCATATTTCGTTCAGCAATGTTCTTATCCTCATGTAAAATAGCAGTAATAGGAACTTTGAAACATCTGTATTTATCAGGATTGTCCTGTAGTTTCTTCTTTTTTACCATTCTATATATTACCTAAATATTTTATTTTTAAATACATTTAATTAAATGTATTTAATTTTTCCTAAATATTATCAGTATTTTCTTTTTCTTTTTGTAATTTTTCTTTTCGTTTTAAATATGCCCTTCTTCTATATTCTTTTAATTTGTCTGGGTTTTCTTCTTTGAGTTTAGTTAAATGTATATTTCCCTTCTCCTTAATTATTTCTTTATTTTTTTCATAGTATTCTTTATGACCTTTACTATTTGTATATTTTTTTAAATGTTGTTCCAGTTCATTTATCCGTTGTTTCAATTTATCATTTTCATTTTTTAAATCGTCATTATTTTCCATTTACAATATATTCCTAAATATTTTTAAATAATTTTATATATATGTATTATGTCGCATCACAACGAAGATTATAAAGAAGTTGCTGTAAAACATTATTTAGAAGGAAAAGATGATATGCGTGATACATGTAAGTTATTCAAATGTAAATATCAATCATTATCGAGATGGATAAAACAATATAACAAAACTGGAAATGTAAATAGAAAAACACGCAAAAATCACAATATAAAAATTACTCCTAAAATAGAAAGGTTTGTGAAAGATTATGTTAGAAAATACAATACGACTACATTATGGGAATTATCCAAATTAGTATATAATGAGTTTAATGTGCGTTTAACATCTATGTCTATCCATAATATACTTACAAATAACAAAATAACACGCAAACGATTACGAAATAAATATTATCCTGAAAAAAGAGAAGGTCAAGAAAAAGAAGATTTACAGATATTTTACAACACATTACACACTAAATATGATTATTCAAAAACTATATGATTAGATGAAACATCTATTTATTTGAATATGACCCTAACATATGGTAGAAGTAGAAGTGGAACACGAGTTATAAAGAAAACCAATAAATATCCATACAAGCGTTATAATTTATTATGTGCTATTAGTGCTGATAAAGTAGTGGGGTGGAAATTATATCCAGAGCGAAAAGGTGGAGTAAAAACAACAGATATATTAGAGTTTTATGACGAGTTTATTCATTCCAAATATAAAAATCATTTAGTCATTATGGATAATGCGGTTATTCATAAATCAAAACTAATACGAGAAAAAATAGAAGACGACCATAACCATTTATTATATAGCATTCCATATCATCCAGAAACCAACGCAATTGAGGAATATTTTAGTCAGTTAAAGCATTATGTAAAAAAAGAAAGCCCAAATACTTATGACGATATTTATAAGGTAATTACAGATATAATAGAGAAGAAAATAACAAAGGAACATTTAACAAATTACTTGAAACATAGTTATAAAATATATAAATCATAACTGCGTTTTGTCTCATTTTTCTTTTTAGTCGGTTAATATATTCTATATCGATAAAAATCTATACTCTTTGAAAAATATAATATAACATCGACGTAACTAAAACAGTTAACATCAATCCAGAATAAATAGTGGAATCAAATCTGTTTTTATATTCAGCGCTAATTGAATCCTTGTTAGAATTCAATTCTTTTAATTTCGTATCTAATTCATTTCTTAAATTCAAAATTTCATCATTATATGTATTTTTTATATAAGAATGCGAACTATCATAAACAGCATAACTAATATTATTGGATAATTTAGTATTCGATACATCTAAAATACTCCCATAAACGTTTTCTCCCTTACTTGTTTCAACTAATATTTTACTATATGCTGTTTGTATAGTATTATAACTTAAATCTATAGCGCTACACATAAGTTTGTTGTTAGGGTTCATAGTAGAGTCGTTACATGTTACATATCTTGCGTATTTTTTATTAAAATCGATTATTTGGTCTAAAAGAATAGATTCCGCCTCTAATGTTGTTAAACCTTCTATTTCATTCATTTATATATATGTATCTCTTATATATAAATTATTTACATAAATAAAATACATTTTTGATATTTATATTTTTGGGACCCTAAAATAATAACTTAATCCAATTAAAAAAACAATACCTACTCCTAAATTAATGGTTTTTAATACTTCTTTGTTATAATACTCTTTTGTGTTTAAATATTTCTCATATGAAGTATTTTGTAAAGAAATGATTTTGTTATTAGATTCAAAATTGGTTTTGTTAATACATAATTCTTTATCAATACAATCTTGTAAATTATTAGAAAAATTATTTGTATTACATTTATTATCCCAACTAGCGTCATTTGGATTTAACGTATCACATCTTCCTTTACTAGGCATCTTATTGTTTTTTTCAGCTTCCGAATAAAAAAAATCGTTTCCATAATAAGAAATATCTATTTTTGTTGTCATATGTTATTATATAATTATTATATTATATTTTATTCTAAACACATACCCTATAATAATCATAAAACATAGCGGTAGCACTATCACGGCGAAATTTACATACCTGTCCCGGTCTTAGACAAATTGCCAATGCTTGAGGGTCAAATCTAGAAATTTCTGGTAATTGTTTCAGTTCTTTGATATTATATTGTTTTTTTAATTCTTCTACTTCGGCGGAATCTAGAATTGTACATTCAGGTACTAATGTGTGTTTTAAAATATTAAACTGTAATCTACGAATATTATGAATCACAACGAATATTCCATCGTGGTCAAATAGATACTTTAATTTTGTAATAATAGTATCGTTTGGTTCATCTTCTGTAATTATAATCAATGTGTCTTCTTTTGTTAATACATTATCAATAACATATAAATCTTCGATTATTTCGTCTAAATTCTGTGGTCGAATTTGTTTTGCTGTTAAATAGTATTTTATGTAGGTTTTTCTATTTTTATCAAATGTATGTGTTAATAACATATCCAATTGTGAATTATTATACATGGCGTCAATTTCATTGATTCCAAAATTTTCATATTCAGAAACTTCACATTCTGAAGATAATAAATCTAGAATCGTTTTTCTTGATTTATAAATACTTAAAATACGATTACTATTAGATGACATTATATATTTTACGGTGATACTTTTAATTATATTTTTCGTTTAATTTATTTCAATTTTTTATTTCTAATAATTATAGAATGTTAGATATTATAACGATTATCAAAATAATATACTGTATTGACGCTGCTTTATTGTTTATTACTTTCAAATATTATGTATTTGCGCCTCCTTATGTGGAGGATTCATTGACGGAATAATAATTTATGTTTTATTTTTTCCTTTTGTTTTCTGATTACGTTTTTTTATGTTGCTTTTTTTTATTTTTATTTTTCTTGTTCTTTTCTTTAGTTTTTTTCCGCCATTTTGGTTTTCAAATTTTGTATTATTATCTATAATTGTTTTTTTCAAAATTCTATCATATTTTATTATAAGCGATATTTTATCAATTAATTCTTTTACAAATTTTGATTGGTCATGATTATTTATTGATGGAACAATTTTGTTAAAATAATCTTTTGTAAGCAAATTGATATCTATTTCAGGAAAAAATTTTTTACTATTTGATTCTAATAATTCAAAATTTTTATTTATTTTTTCTAATTCCATTTTGATATAATTATCATCATTATTAGCATTATTCTTATTTTTTTCTGAAAATTCCTTTATTGAAATATTTTTACATAAATCTAATAACTCATTTAATGGTGTATTTCGATATTTTTCATTGTATAATTTTTCATTTTTATAATTACTTGAAAAAAAACCGAGAGAATTATACCAAGATTCTCCTTTTGTTAATATTTTTAAAATTGCTAAATCAATATCAGAATCATAAATTTTTATATCTGAAGAATCAACTAGTGTAATATAATTTATATTTTCAATTGAATTCGCTAATTCGTCTATTTTACTCAATAATGAAGAACCTGTATTTTTACCGCATTTTGATATTGATGAAATATAAATATGGTTTTCATTAATCGTTATGGAAAAACAAAAATCGTTATTTTCTTTTTCTGTTACATAATAATCATCATTTTTATATTTTATGTCATATAAATCAGGCATAAAAATATTATCAATAATAGTTCTTATTAAATTATTTTCCATTATATTATAAATTTTTTATAATATAATTATAGAAAAATTTTTATCCTTTTTTGATTATTACCATTCCTCCTTTTGAAAAATCAGGTTCATTTGATGGTTTATTACTTTCTTTAACTGTTTCTGTATTTAAATTAGGATTTACTTTAATAGTAGGAACATCATTATTCATTTTAATTCCAAATGATTCATTTATAGTACTAGTTGGTTCTGTACTCATATTCATAGCGTCATTTTTATTATCATTTGTTGAAAAGTCATTTCCACTTACTACTTTTATATTGATTGGTGGATATGGTATCATTGGTTGTGTAGGATAATTTACTTGGTCGTACGAATTATATAATCCAGCAGTAGGTTGTAAAGGTTCATTAAAAAGAGACGCATCAACGATTTCGTTTGGTCGATAAATATCACTAGGTAAAACTACTTGTATTGTATCATTTATATCTAAATGTTCATTCGTATTTGCTTGGATAGTTATGAATTGGTTACCGATATCAGTGATTCGCCATAATCTTTTTGGACTATTATCACCTCTATAATATACTAGTTCTCCAATATTATAATTTATACTATCATTTATATTGGTATCAAATCCACCAACCATTTTGTTCTCATTCTCAAAAGGGTTATATGGAGGTGAAGATGTAGATGTAGGTGTTTCTGGACCCTCATATGCTGGAGATGTTTCAGGGTATGGTGGAGAATATGGAGAGGTAGGATTTTCGTATGCAGGAGATGTCTCTGGATATGGTGGTGATATTTCTTCTGAGGGAGAGAAATCGGGTGATGTAGGAATATTCTCCGCAATACTTACCGGTGTATTAAGTGCGTCACTACCACTTTTAGATATCGATTGTTTAATTTGATTGATAATATCTTTGGGTTCTATTTTGTCATTTGATGTCAATAAATTGATGTTTTTCGAAAAACTCATGTTCTCTAATTGTTGAATATTATCTTCTGTAATAATTCTCATTTGAACATTGATAGTTTGTAATTCTTGTATTAATAGTTTCAAAGAATATGGTACGCTAATAATACTGAAACTACGACCATACTTTGTAATGTTCTCAATATGTGTTTCATTACCATCCATAGAAGTAATAAATTTTATTGGACCATCCGCCATTGGACTCATGAAAACGTTTTTAGATGGATTATAAATAGCAACTAAACCTGTTGTATTACATATTGCCAATTTATATTTATCACCTCTTTCCATCAATGATTCACGTAAAAATTCAGCCGCACCATGTGATATTACTGAATCACGTTCCATTTCACCAATACGTAAACCACCATCATTCGCACGACCACCGACTGTTTGGCGTGTCAAGGCAGAACGTGGTCCTAACGCACGATAATTGATTTTATCTTTTACCATATGTTTCAAACGCATATAATAATTAGGACCGATGAATATTTCAGTTTCGATTTGTTCTCCAGTCATACCGTTATATAATATTTCATTTCCACTAGAATGATATCCAACTTTCGTTAGTATTTCACCAAAAACACCTATTTTAGAACCACGATTATTAAAAGCGGTACAATCAGCATAACCACCATACATAGCAGATGCTTTACCAACAATGGTCTCGACTAATTGACCAATAGTCATACGACTAGGAATGGCATGAGGATTAATAATAATATCTGGACGAATACCATCTTTTGTAAAAGGCATATCACGCTCGGGTACAACCAAACCCACAGTTCCTTTTTGCCCGCTTCGAGCCGCCATTTTATCACCAATATTTGGAATACGTTCTTCTCGAATACGAATCTTGGCTATACGATTTCCTTCCTCACCATCTGTAATAAATGATTTATCTACAATACCTAATTGACCTTTCTTTGGTGTTTTTGACATATCTATTTTAGTATCTTTCATATTTGAATTTGTTACAGTTAAACCAATTAAAACTGTTTTATCATCTACTGGTGTATTTTCACGAATTAAACCATATTTATCTAATTTGCTGTAATCGTATCCTGGTTTTGTGCCAATTACAGTGGATTCTGAATCAATATTTGTAAAAATCTTTTCTGTAGTTCCGTCACCTGATTTACTTTTTTCTTCGTGTGTTTCGTATGTAGTATAGTATGTAGTTCTAAACAAACCGCGTTTCAAAGCACCCTCATTTATTAAAATTGCGTCCTCTACGTTATAACCTGTATAACACATAATAGCAACAATCGTGTTCTCACCATATGTATTTTCTTCATGATTGATATGTTCCAAATATCTAGATTTTACCAAAGGAACTTGTCCATTTACTAAAACAACAGCTGTTTTATCCATACGGACTTGATGATTGGTATGATACATCGAACATGCTTGCTTACTTTGACCACATGAAAAAGAATTACGTGTAGCTGGATTGTTCTCGGGAAAAATACCAATATTACACATCATACCAAATATAAGGGATTCATGGATTTCCATATGAGTATGTTTTCTCTTTGAATCTTTTGTCAAATCCTCTTTATTCATAGCAATCAAAGCATTTTCGGCTTCATTTGTATCTAAATAATCCAAAATGGCTTTTCCTTCTAAAAATTTATTTAGTTTTGCTGGATTCGATTCCTCGGTTATGTTTTTATATAATTCAGCCAATTGATACATTTTATAATCATTTGGATTAAAGTTCTCGATTTTCTTTTCATTAAACCCGGAAATTAAATCATTCCATGTAAAATCATTTTCATCCAACCGGTCTTTTACAAATTTATTATCAAACGACATTTTACCAGTTTCGGTATCACGGTAAAAAATAGGACGACATAAACGACCGGCATCAGTATAAATGAAAACAGTATTTTGTTTGATATCAAAAGTTACACTAGTATAAATAGGCAATAGAGCATTACGACGAAATAATCTTATTTTTTCAACAGATTCAAATGGAGTAGTAATCGAACCTGCCCATAAACCATTAATCATTACTTTTGTCATTGTCGATAGTATCTTTGGAGTACAATCTTCTACTAATTTCATATCGATATTTTCACGTAACCATTTAATCATAGGTTCTCTAGATACTCCTTGAGTAACATATGCTGAAATAGACATATGTTTATGGATACCAATATTTCCACCATCTGGTGTATCGATAGGGTCAAACAAACCCCATTGTGTATTATGTAAAACACGTGGCCCTACCAATTTAACACTAGCATCTAAAGGTAGATTGGTTTTACGTAGATGACTCAACGCAGAATTATGGGAAAGACGATTTAGGTCTTGGACAACACCTACCCGTTTTGTATGTGTAAAAGCACCCCAATTTCCTTTGAAAGCTTTTTTGAAACCAGCTTCTAATGAACGTTCTCCAAAAAATGCTTTATAATTTTCATCAATTAATCCATAAAGATTATTCTCGTATAGATTTCTATTATAGGTAATTTTAGACTCAAATGCTAAATGTATTTGTCGTTGTTGAATAGTATAATATTCTCTAAACAAATCGTACATTAATGACCCTACTAATTCTATTCTTTTAAATTTGAAATTGTCACGGTCAGTTGGGACTTCCAAACCAGTATAAACTGATAAAAGTTTAAAGACAATATGACCTAAATAATATGCTTTTTGAATATAATTCGTTTCACCAACATGAGGTAAAAAATAATCTGATAATATTTCCAAAGCATATGGCACAGTTTTTCGTTTTGTTAATGTAGCAATATATTTAAGAGCAGTTCGTTGTGTCATAATTCCTCCAGCATCATGAACTGATGGTGCGAATATATCAATCATCGATTCATATTTATCTAAGTCTAATAAACACATTGTAATAATCTGCTTATCACTAATTATACCTAAGGCACGAAACACAATAAATAACGGAACTGGCTTACGAACATTAGGAATATTCACTACAATATTTTGGTTAGAATACGATGCGGTAGGTGCCATTATTTTTACAGATAATGTTCGAATTGGTTTTGCTACATTTTCAGAAACCGACCGGATTTCGGCTGAATATAAACTAATATCATCGTTTGATTTACGGATATAAAGCATATTATCACCGAATTTTTCTTGTGAAACTACCGTTTTCTCTTTACCATCGATGATAAAATAACCACCAACATCATTACGACATTCACCCATTGTATGTCGAACCTCACGAGGCAGACCAGATAAAATACAATATTCAGATTGTACCATAATTGGGAATTTTCCCAAAAATATCTTTTCCAACGTAAGTGTTCTCGTTTGCCTGTTTGAACCAGTCAATGATTTTTCAGTAGCTTCTCTTAGCAAACCCATTTCCATTGGACTTAACTCTAAATCAATTCTCCGTTTAGGTTTATTCTTACGTTTTACAGCTCCACCAAGTATTTCTTTATCGGCAATATCCATTTTACTATAATCGATAGGTTTTTCTTCATTTTCTGGATTTCTTTTGAAATTTACAAACTCACTATAAGCATTTTCACCATTTCCACCAATGTTCTCAATACCAACTATATTTGGTAATTCATTTTTATCTAAAATATCTACGAATTCAATATCTACATCATAATGAATTGTCATTCCATAAGTCATATTTCGAAGACGAGCTTCATTAGGATACATATAGTGAGAATTATCATTATCATCATAAATAATAGGTTTTCCAAAATATATTTTATCACCTTCTTTTCCGCCAAAATACATTATACATTGAGAACGATAATCGTTTAAATTATCATCAAAACGTGTTGAAATGCGAATAGGATTCTTTTCTTTAAATATTTGAAAAATACCATTCTTAAAAAAATCATTATAAGATTCTATATGGTGTCTTACTAAACATTGTGGATTATCTTCAAAATATTTATCGATAATTTTCCATATAGTAGAATTTTCCATTGAGAACTTTGTATATAAAATATACAATATATTTTATGTCGTTTTTTATTTATGTTGATTTGTAGTTTTTTATCAAGATTATTATATAGAAAAATGATTGATATCAAAACATGGGTAAACAATAAATTAAACGACCAAGATTTTATGCAAAAAGTAAATGTAACTACTACTGTTTGTTTCGAATTATATCGTTCTATTATATCATCATTTTTGATAATTTTTGTTCCACAGAAATGCGAAGACCATTTATGTAGTATAAAAGAGAACCTAGAATTAGATAATGAATTATATAGTAGTGGATTAGTTGTAAATTTTTTTACAATGTTCTTATTAGTGATTTTATATTATACTGAAGTAAAACGTGAAAATAAACTGATAACCTATTTAGAAGTTAATAAGAGCAAAGCATTTGATAATGATTCGGTTTGTGTCGCACTCGAAAATATAGCCAGTGAAAGACGCGATTCAATATATTTTTGGGATAAATGTTATCAAATATGTGGATATACTACAATTGGGGTTTTTATGGTGAATGCTATATTGAGTGGAATTGTTATTTATAATTATTATCTAGATGATAGAACAACTACTACTTTTGTTACTAATATTCTGTTTATGGCTATGAAATTGATGGACGTACAAAACACAGTCAATAGTGAAAAAAATATTTTTTATTCGGCATATTTGAAAACAAAAATACAATATAACGATGTTGACCCTGATAAGATGTTGATAAATGAGCCAGATGATTATATTGAACTCATTAAATTAGAAGACAATGTAAATTCAGATAGTATAGGTATCGAAAATAAAGATAATAATTTAGAATCCGTATTGGAATTTGAATATAATCTTGAAACAGAAACAGAAATTGTAATCAAAGAATTACAAGTATGATTTTTTATATTTAGAAAAAAAGATTTAGGAACAATAAAATTATAGTAATCATATAAATCAAAAAAATATCTTTTTATAATTTATATTTAAATATGAACTACATCGATACCCTATTTGGCCCATTAAGTAAACAATACTGTGTTTATTTCTATTTCTTATCAATCTTCGGATTTATTTTACTTGCCGTTTTTATTATTTCATCTATTTTCGTCGGTTTAAGTAAACGTAAAGGTGTTGATTACTATATGCAAGTTGTAGGAATTGCTTTAGGATATGGTATTTTCTATTTCCAAAACCGTCTATTACACTCCATGTGTGTAGGAACTATGTAAAATTGAGAACCTGAATAATTTTATTTATGATAAATTACATAAAATTATTTATACAAAATATTCAAATAAATGGAATCCGTTAAAAATCCGTCAATTATAGAAATTACACAAGACGAAAGAATCCAGATAATCGGTTTAGCAAATAAATTGACTATTAGTCCATCCGAAGAACCGGAGAGATTTTGTTCTCTATCGAAAGAATTATCAAAGCAATTACCAGAACGTATCATTGATATTTTATTATCGTTCTCAAAAATAGGGTCAGAGACCGGATTTTTATTAATAAGAAATCTGGAAATCGATGAAAATATACCGAAAACACCAGAGTCAAATGGTTATAAAGTAGGAGAACAAACCATTTTAGCTCGCATACAAAGTTTATTTATAAATACGATTTCGGATATGATATCATATGAGGCAGAGGGATATGGTAGATTATTTCAAGATGTAGTGCCAGTAGAATCAATGTCTAAAAATCAAACGAGTATAGGTAGTAGTGTAGAATTAGAGATTCATACTGAACAGGCGTTTTCTAAATTGCGTCCAGATATTCTTAGTCTAGCATGTTTGCGTGGTGATTTAGACGCATATACTCATATTTTACCAGTTCAATATATTTTGAATAATTTGAATCATGACGAAAAAAATTTATTACGAGAACCGCTTTGGAAAACAGGAGTAGATTTATCGTTTAAAATAGATGGTCATGAATTTATAGATGGAGACGTACGAGGTCCAATGCCTATTATAAGTGGTCATCATAAAGACCCGTTATTGGTATTTGACCAAGATTTGATGACCGGCGTTACAGAGGATTCAGATAAGATGGTGAAAAAAATAATAGATATTTACTATAAACATCGATTAAGGCATAATTTGAAACCAGGTGAAATAATACTAGTGGATAATAATCGTGCTGTACATGGTCGCTCGCCTTTTTTCCCAAAATATGATGGTTATGACCGTTTTTTGATAAGATGTTTTGGTACTTTTGACTATGATAAAAGTGAATATGCCAGAACAAATAAAAGTAGAACTATTCAGGCAATTTATAGTTAAATGGTTCACGAATATCATTTTTACGTTATTATTATGAAAAACCATTTTTATAATATAGTATAAAACGATTTGATTAATAAATGGATATTTTGTATTATAGTAATTATTGTAAGCATTGTCAAAAAACATTACAAACTTTAGTAAAAGGTAATTTAACAGACAAAATAAGTTTCATTTGTATTGATAAAAGAGTACGAGACCCAAAAACAAATCAAGTATTTATAACTTTAGAAAATGGTGGTAAAGTCATTATGCCTCCAAATATCCATAGTGTGCCAGCATTATTGTTGGTGAAACAGAATTATCGTATATTATTAGGCGACGAAATCATAAAACACTTTCACCCACAAATGAAACAAATTAATGATATGGCTACGAATTTTAACGGGGAACCAATGGGATTTCATTTAGGGGGTTCTAATGGTGGTTGTAATATTATGTCAGAACAATTTACATTTTATAATATGTCACCTGATGAATTAAGCGCAAAAGGGAAAGGCGGAATGCGACAACTATATAACTATGTTGCTGCGAACGATGATATAAAACTAATTAATACACCACCTGATAATTACCGACCAGATAAATTATCTAATAATGTTACCATCGATAAATTACAACAACAACGTTTAGATGAAATTGGTACTATGTCTCAAAAACAGCCATTTTTATAAAGTCTATAATAATTTTATTTTCTATATTTTTATTTATATTTTTTTCATTAGTACAAAACAATATAAAAATTTCACTATTTAAATATATAAATTCTCTATCATGACCGATAAATCAACTATATTAAAAGCATTTAATAATCATTTTTTCGATTTTTTAGCAGATATTATTCGTGTATTTCCAGATAATCAAGATTTAGCGGTAGCAAAAACTAGTTTCGAAACCATTAAAAAGGCAAATCCTACTATTATTTTAAAAGCATGGAAAGCCTATGTATATTCTCCATACAAAGATGTAATTGACGCAGGTGATATTACATATTTTTTAGAAAAAGATTATAGTAGCGATTTATCTATTTTGGCTAATTCTGGTGAAATAATGAAGATTATCGATAAATTACGCCAACCTATTAAAGAGATGGATGCCGTTAACAAAGAACATTCTATAAAGTATATTCAAAATCTTAGTAAATTATCTATGTTATATGTATAGATGCCATATATTCATTTTGGTAATCAAGTCTTTTCTGGTTATTCACAAGGGATTCAAAATATACAAATAAAAAAAATCGGTATGAAACCACTATTTACATCACAGTCAGCTATGTATTATAAACCAAATAGTTTGGCTAGTGGCGGGGTAGGTACCGTGCGTAATTCTAGAAGCAAAGCTAGATTTACATAATTTATATGCCATAAAAATAATATAGTAAAATGTAGTATATTATTCATAAATCTTTAACCATATAACCGTCGATTCTCATTTATTATAAACAAAAGTTCTCTAGGTTCCATTTTATCAAAATAGTCCAATACGGATTGAAATGTTACTTTTTGTTTAGAGTCTATCTGCGATTTACGTGATTTACGCAAACTAGCCAAATAAATATTTTGATGTATTTTATAAATGAACGTCATATATTTATCATGTATATCATGTTTTTTATCAACATAAAATAGCATATATGCGGCATGAACATTGGATACATAATTTAAATATTCATTTTGTATATTATTAAATATTTTTTTCATAGATGGATAAAATTTCAAATAATTTTCAG